>Ga0182027_10009100_pt1 | contig 14329 bp, 12 predicted proteins | sample 712E1DmetaG_FD_121300 | JGI IMG/M metagenome (GOLD analysis project Ga0182027, IMG submission 121300) | Permafrost microbial communities from Stordalen Mire, Sweden - 712E1D metaG (Illumina Assembly) | ecosystem: Environmental > Terrestrial > Soil > Wetlands > Permafrost | place: Sweden...
ATCGGCGCCGACGGCTACGCCGAGGACGCCATCGAGGCCGTGGTGGCCGCCAAGACCCTGCTGGGCGTGGCCTAGACCGGCAAGCGCCGCCAGTAAGGCCGGCAACGCCTCTCGGGGCGGCCGCCCCCTGAAAGGTCAGACCGACGTGGGGCGGCGCCGGTCGTCGCCGACGGGCCGTCCGGGCTCGACGACCTTGCCCGGAAGCGCGAACGTCGAGAGCATGGCGTCGAAGATGCGATATGGGTTCGCCAGGTCGAAGGCGGGGTCGATGGCGGCCTGGACGGCGAGGCCGTCGATCACGGCGGAGAGGAGCTGGGTAAGACCGAGAAGATCGGGGTCGTCGAGTGCCCGCGCCGGGCTGGTGATGCCCAGCCATTCGAGCTTCATGGCCCAGTACCATCTGTAGAGCAGCGCGACCCGGCGCCTCAGCTCCTCGTCACGCAAGACGTGGGGCAGCATCTCGAAGAAGACCCGGAACTCCTCGGCCGACCCGGCCATGCGGCGCATCTCCTTGATGAGCTGCGGGCGGCGGCGCGCGGGGTCGACGTCCTGCATGCGGTTCTGCGAGGCGACGTACTCGTCGTGGATCACTGAATCCAGCACCGCCGCGACGAGACCGGCCTTGTTGCCGAAGTAGTAGGCGACCATCGCCTTGTTCTCGCCCGACGACGCCGCGACGGCGTTGAGCGTGAGCGCATCGAAGCCGTGGGTCGCGATGATGTGCTTGGCCGCCAGGAGCAGCTTCCGGGCCGTCTCCGGCAGGGCCGGGAGCGGATCGTCGAAGGCGGCCTGCGGGCGGCTGTGGACGACGTACGGCGTTTGCGGGCCGGTCGCCGGTGTCTTGCCCCGAGTCCCCTCCGCGGTCACGACTCCCCTCGCTTCGTCTGGGCCGACCGGCCCCGCGCTGCGGCGTCTGACGCGAGCCGAGCGCAGCGGCCCCCGGCGCTTGACAGTGGCCCGGCGCCCGGTATCGAATGAGCGACTGACTGACCGGTCGATTAGCCGATCGCAATCCTATCAGACCGGTCAACCGACACGACAGCGCACGCCGACGGCCGGGAACCCGTCGTGGCGGCGACCACGCCGGCGTCGCCGGCCTCGGGATCGATGCTGTCGAGGGACTCAAGCGAGGGCTCACGCGAACCATGGCATCGCAACACGACGCGATCCGCCGGCAGACGGCGATCAACGGGCGCCGTTTCGACCTGCCCGGCCGTGCGGCGACCATGAAGGCGGTGGTCACGGCCGGACACGGCGGCCCGGCGATGCTCGAATACCGCGACGTGCCCGTTCCCGGGCTGCGGTCGGGCGAGGTCCTGTTGCGGGTGCTCGCCGCCGGCGTCAACCCGACCGATGTCAACACCCGGCTCGGCTGGTACTCGTCGAACGTGGCCGTCGGCACGCGGGGCGCGGCGCTGGTCGAAGGGCGGGAGGGGCTCGCGGGGGACGACGGGGGATGGCGCGGGGCGCCGCCGTTCCCGCTGATCCAGGGCAGCGATTGCTGCGGGCGCGTCGTCGCGGTCGGACGCGGTGGCGACCGGAGTGTCATCGGGCGGCGCGTGCTCGTGCGGCCCTGCATGCGTCCCGCGGGCTTCGGCTCCATGGAGAGCATCTGGATGGGTTCCGATTTCGACGGAGCGTTCGCCCAGTTCGTGCGCGTCCCGGCCAGCGAGGTCTTCGCGGCGGACTGTGATCTGAGCGACGTCGAGCTCGGCGCGGTGCCCTGCGGGTACGGCACCGCCGAGAACATGCTGCGCCGCGCGGGCGTGACCGGCGGGGAGCACCTGGTGGTCACGGGGGCGTCGGGCGGCGTCGGGTCGGCCGCCTTGCAGCTCGCCAAGGGGCGCGGCGCGTCGGTCACGGCGGTCGCGAGTCGTACCAAGCTGGACCAGGTGCGGGCCCTTGGCGCGGATCGCGTCGTCGAGCGCGACGACGACATCGTCGCCGCGCTCGACGAGCGCTCGGTCGACGTCGTCGTCGACAACGTGTCCGGACCGGACATGGCCGGACTGCTGCGCGTCCTGAAGCGGGGTGGGAGGTACGTCTCCTCGGGCGCCGTCGCCGGTCCGATCGTGAGCTTCGACAAGCGTACGTTCTACCTGAACGACCTGACCCTGATCGGCTGCACGGCGTGGGACGAGGCCGTGTTCCCGGCCGTCATCTCGGCGATCGGGCGTGGTGAGGTGCGGCCGCCGGTCGCCGGGACCTTCCCGCTCGAAAGGATCGCCGAGGCGCAGCGCCGGCTCCTCGAGACGCGGCATATGGGCAGCTTCGTGCTGATCCCGCCACCCGCGCAGAGCTGAGAGCAGACTTACGCGGCGCCTTCACCGCCGCGCGGCTCCGGCGATCCGTCGAACACCTCGCGGGCAGCCTTCTCGGCTGTCCCCTGTGACACCTGGCGACCCTGTGCCGCCAGGACCGACTCGAGCGCCTGCAGGCAGGCCAGAACGTTCTCTTGGCGACTCGCGTAGCCCATCAGCCCGACGCGCCACACCTTGCCGGCCAGAGCCCCGAGGCCGCCGCCGACCTCGATGCCGAACTGCTCGAGCATCTGGGTGCGGGCGGTGGCGTCGTCGACCCCCTCCGGGATGACGACCATGTTGAGCTGCGGCAGGCAGTGACGCTCGTCGACGAACAGCGAGAGACCCATGGCGTTCAGGCCGGCGGCCAGCGCCAGGTGATTGCGTCGATGTCTCTCCCAGGCGTGTTCGAGCCCCTCTTCGCGGAGCATGAGCAGCGCCTCGTGCAGCCCGTACAGCGCGTTGACCGGCGCGGTGTGATGGTAGGTCCTCGTTCCCGTCGACCAGTACCCGAGCTGCAGCTCGAGGTCCATGAACCAGCTCTGGCAGGGCGTCGAGCGCTGCCGGACCCGCTGCACGGCACGCTCGTTGAAACTCACCGGCGCCAGTCCGGGAGGGCACGAGAGGCATTTCTGGCTGCCGGCGTAGATCGCATCGACGTCCCACTCGTCGGTCCTGACCGGGCAGCCGCCCAGCGCCGTGACGGCGTCGACGATCGCGAGACACCCGTGCCGGTGAGCCAGGGCGACCAGCGGCTCGGGTTCGGTGAGCGCGCCGGTCGAGGTCTCCGCCTGGACGAAGGCGGTCAGCGTCGCCTCGGGGTGCTCGCCCAAGGCCGTCTCGAGCTTCTCGGCCGACACCGGGGCGCCCCACTCGTCGTCGACGACGACCGCCGTAGCGCCGCAGCGCCGCACGTTCTCGACCATGCGACCGCCGAACACTCCGTTGCGGCAGACGATCACCGTGTCGCCCGGCTCGACGAGGTTCACGAAGCACGTCTACATGCCCACCGAGCCCGGGCCCGAGACGGGGAAGGTGACGTCGTTGGCCGTCTGGAAGGCGTAGCGCAGGAGCTCCTTGAGCTCGTCCATCATGCCGACGAAGGCCGGGTCGAGGTGGCCGATGGTCGGCCGGGCCATCGCCGCCAGAACTCGCGGGTGCACGTCGGACGGCCCCGGCCCCATCAGCCTGCGGGCAGGCGGTGTGAACGACCCGACGGCAACGCCCGCAGTCCGGCCCGGTACGCTCTCGTTCATGTGCGGTCCTCCGCGGTCAGCGACCCGACCTCGATCGTCGGTTCAGATCCTATGGTAGCGCGGGGACGGACCGCCGTTCGAGCGCCCGAGAGCCGCACGTCGCGCACCGGCGACCGGGCGGCAGCCGACGCGGCATCGTCGAGCATCGACTGGGCGGCGCGCTCGGCGCGCAGGCGCGCCCGATAGTGGCTGATCTCGCCTTCGACGACGGCCCGGTCCCAGCCATGAACCTCTGGTATGTACCATGGATCCTGCGCTATGCTTTGTCAATGCCGACGGAGGGTGCGTGAGACAGATCGAAGAGAGCTCCAGGACGATCCCGGTGCTGGCCGAGACCGACGTGCTGGTCGTCGGCAGCGGGCCCGGCGGTCTCGCGGCGGCCGTCGGGGCGGCCCGCGAAGGCGTGCACACCACGCTGGTGGACCGCTACGGGTGCTTCGGGGGCGTCATCACCCAGGTCGGCGTCGAGAGCATCGCCTGGTACCGGCACGAGGGCACGACCGACGTCGAAGGCGTCGGCATCGAGTTCGAGCAGCGCGCCAGGGCCCTGGGCGGGACGCAGCCCGAGTCGCAGTCGTTGAGCGAGGCGCTGAACCCGGAGATGTTCAAGTGCGTCGCCGACGAGCTCGTGCGCGAGACCGGTGTGGAACCGCTCCTGCACTGCCTGGCGGTCGCGCCGATCATGGCCGGCGCCGCGATCACCGGCGTCGTGACCGAGAGCAAGTCCGGGCGACAGGCGATCCTCGCGAGGCGTGTGATCGACGCCTCGGGCGACGCCGACATCGCCTACCGCGCCGGCGCGCCCTGCCGCACGACGCCCATCTCCGAGAGAATGGGCGTGACGGTCATGTTCTCGTGCTCGGGCGCCGACAAGCGGCGCTTCATGGACTACGTCAGGGCGAAGGCCCCGACCTACCGGGACTGGGGCGTGAACTGGACGATCGAGACGACCGGCAAAGAAGACGGCCTCTTCAGTCCTTATCTCGAAGAGCCCTTCGAGCAGGCGCGCCGCGCCGGCATCATCCCCGAGTACATCAGGAGCATCGCCGGCACGTGGGGCAGCATCTCCGACTCGGGCGACGTGACCGGCCTCAACGTGGTGTGCATGCCGGGCTACGACGCCACCGACGTGCGGGACCTCACGAAAGCGGAGATGGAAGGCCGCCGCCAGGCGCGCCTGGCGATCGAGGCGCTGCGGCGCTTCGTGCCCGGGTTCGAGGAGGCGCGGCTGCGGAACTTCGGCATGGCGCTCGGCACGCGCGACTCCCGCAAGATCGTCGGTCGCTGCGAGCTGACCGAGCGCGACGTGCGGGGCGAGGCGCGCTTCGACGACTCGATCGGCATCTTCCCCGAGTTCATCGACGGCTACGGCGTCCTGGTCCTGCCCACCACCGGCCGCTACTTCCAGGTGCCTTTCGGGATCCTCGTGCCGCAGGGAGTCGAGAACCTGCTGGTCGCCGGGCGCTGCGTGGCCGGCGACAAGGTCTCGCACGCGGCGACGCGCAACCAGATGTGCTGCGCGGTGACCGGACAGGCCGCCGGTGTGGCCGCCGCTGTCTCTTTGAAGGAGGGGACCAGCAGCGGGCTGGTCGACACCGCGCCGGTCCAGACGGCGCTGCGAAGACAAGGCGTGCGACTCTCCTGACGCGCCCGCGGGCGCGTGTCGGGCTATGTCAGATCGGCGCCCGGCACGGCCGCCGCGCCCGGCACCGTCGGCACGCCCGGCGCGACGATCCCATCCACCGGCGCCGTCACGGAGAACTCCGTGCGGTCGCCCCGATACACGTCGCGGGCCAGCTCGACGATCTCGTCGTGGGCGCCGAACACAGTGCGGGTGAGGACGATCGCCGGGCTCCCGGGCTTCACCCCCAGAGTCTCCGCTTCAAAGCGGCCGAGGGTGACGGCCACGACGCGGGCGTCGGCCTTGGTCGGACGCACGCCGTAGCGCGACTGGAGGAGCTCCCAGAGCGAGCCGGTGAGGTCGTACTCCAGCAGGCCGGGAAAGCGCGCCGCCGAGACGTGGATGTTCTCGATGGCGATCGGTTCGCCCTTCGCCGTGCGCAGCCGCTGCAGCAGATGCACCCGGCCCCCGGGCGGCAGGTCGAGCATCCGGGAGATGACAGGATCGGGCTCCAGCGTGCTGGCCGCCAGCACCTCGGTCCCGGGCATGCGGTCGGCCTCGGTCATCATGCGGGTGAAGCTCCCCACGCTGAAGCGCAGCCGGGGCTCGGCCACGAACGTCCCCCGGCGTGGGTTGCGGTGCACGTATCCCTCGAGCGTGAGGATCTCGACGGCGTGACGAGCGGTCATGCGGCTGACGCCGTACCGCTCGGCAAGGACGCGCTCAGAGGGGATCGGCTCGCGAGGGTCGAACCGTCCCGCCTCGATCTGGTCGCGCAGCAGCGCCGCGACCCAGAGGTACAAGGGACTCGATCGAGCAGGCGCATGCCGTTTGCCCGCCACCCTGATCACACTCCACAGCAGGGAAGTTGAGAATGCGCGGCGACCGGACCGTCCCGCACCGTGGCCATCACTCGCCTCGCAGCATACCATAGGCGGCCATGGTACATACCAGTGCTCCGGGCCAGAATGGCCAAGACCTGGCGCGGTCACGCACCCAGTCGCCTGAGTGTCAGCCGCAGGCCACACGGTCAGCATTTCGTGCTGTCAACTAGTCGTTGGACAGAATAATCATGAGTATCGGTGGCGGACCGTTGCTAATTAACCGGTCAATCTTGCTTGCCAACGTAAGACGGAGGTTGTATGGTGCGCAAAATATGGTTAGGAGCGGTGGGCCGGCGCGGGGCGCCGCGACCGCTCGGGTCGTCTTGTAGGCTAGCGCCAAAGGGGGAGTAGCGGACATGACTGACGAGCAGTTCCGCAGCGACTACGCACACCACCTCATCGAACAGGTCACGGGCGGGAAGATGACCCGGCGCCAGCTCCTGGTCCGCGCCTCCGTCTTCGGCTTCTCGGCCACGGTCGCCGGCCAGCTGCTCGCGGCGTGCGGCAGCAGCGGCAGCTCGAGCTCGTCGCCCTCTGCGGCCGCCAGCGGCAGCGCCCTGCCGCCCGTCGTCACCGGCGGCACCCTCAAGGCGGTCATCCCGCCGCCTCTCGTGGCGCTCGATCCGGTCACCATCTACGACCAGGGCGGCATCGTCCTCGTCTACCAGATCTGCGAGTACCTCATCGATCTGAGCGACACCAACGCCCTCGTGCCCAAGCTCGCACTGAGCTGGACGCCGAACCAGAAGGCCGACATCTGGACGTTCAAGCTCCGCCCGGGCGTCAAGTTCAACAACGGTCAGCCGTTCGAGGCCGCCGACGTGGTCGCCAGCATCAACCGCGTGCTCGAACCCAAGAGCGGCTCGGGCGCCCTCGCGGCGCTCGCCGGGATCCTGGCGGTGGGCGGCACGAAGGCGGTCGACACCACGACCGTTCAGTTCAACCTGGAGAAGCCGTTCGCGGACTTCCCGTACCTTGTGTGCTCATCGTCGTACAACACCGCCATGCTCCCGCGCAACTACAGCGGCGACTTCCTGAAGAATCCTGTGGGCACCGGCCCGTGGACGCTCCAGAGCTACGTCACCAACCAGCGGTGCTCTATGGTCAAGAACCCGAACTATTGGGGCAAGGACGCTCAGGGCCGCCAGCTTCCGTATCTGAACGCGGTCGACTACGTCTTCGTCACCGACACTTCGGCGGCGAACCTGCAACTCCAGTCGGGAGCCGTCGACTGCCAGGTGCAGACGATTTATCAGGGTGGGCAGTCGGTGATCAACGATCCCAACCTCCGGGTGGACGTCTACCCTTCGACGGGCATTCGCGAGCTCGCCATGAACGTCACCAAGACACCGTGGCAAGACTACAGGGTGCGTCAGGCGCTCGCCCTTTCCCTGGACCGGACGGCCATCAACAAGGCACTCTACGGCAGCCGGAGCAACCTCGGCTACGATACGTTCTGGGAGCCCACGGTCTTCCCGGGCAGCCCCACCCCGCCGGTGCGCGCCCAGGACTACACCCAGGCCAAGCAGTTGCTCTCTGCCGCCGGCCACCCCAATGGCGTCGACGTCACGCTGACGGTCGCCAACTATCTCGAGAACCCGGCCTATGCGCAGCTTATCCAGGCACAGGCCAAGGGCGCCGGGATCAATGTCAAGATCAACGAGATCAGCTACAACGCCTTCTACGCCGGCAGCAACAGCACCACGCCGTGGCTCAACGCGCCCATGGTCATCGTCGAGTGGGGCGGCCGACCCGCACCCGCCGTGTACGTGCAGGGCATGCTCTTGCCGGACAGCGCCTGGAGCTCGTCGCACTGGAACGACCCTGACTTCGTCACCGCCTTCAACCAGTACGAGTCGACCGTCGACGAGGCAACCCGCATGCAGCTGGCCACGAAATGTTCCTCTATCCAGCAGACTCAGACACCCGTCATCGTGGCCTTCTACATCTCCCAGCTGCGCTCGCAGAAGAAGAACGTGTACGGCATCCAGGGTCCGGGCGCGTTCTACTTCAACGTCAGCGAGGCCTTTATGACGGCGAGCTGAGCCGAAGCAGCACCGCAAGACACTGACGTAGGGAATTCGGGATGGCGCGCCTCATCGGGCGGCGGCTGCTTCTCATGGTGCCGACGCTGATCCTGGTGTCGATACTGGTGTTCGCCTTGGCAGAGGTGCTGCCGGGTGACTTGGGGCGCTCCATCCTGGGTCCCTACGCCTCCCAGTCGGCCGTAGTCCAGCTCGACCACAAGCTGGGCCTCAACAAGCCGATCTACGTGCGCTACGTCGAGTGGGCCGGCCACTTCGTGACCGGTCAGTGGGGCACGTCGTATCAGTATGGCCAGTCCGTCTTCTCGATCGTCACGCACGCCCTCGGCAACTCCCTGCTGCTGGCCGGCTTCGCCCTGGTGATCATCGTGCCCACGTCCATTTTGGTGGGCGTGTTCGCCGGCCTCCGACGCGACAGCCTTCTCGACCGGGCGATCACCGTCTCCTCGCTATCGATGACGGTCATCCCCGAGTTCGTGAGTGGCGTCGTCCTCATCGTGATCTTTGCCGTCACGCTCCACTGGCTCCCGGTCACTGCCACGCCGCCGCAGGGCTCGCCATTCGTCGACCGCTTCTACTACCTGATCCTCCCGGCCATCCCGCTCATGCTGCTGGAGCTGGGCTACATCGCGCGCATGGCTCGAGTGGGCACGGTGCAGGTGCTCGACATGGCGTACATACGCACGGCCGTCCTCAAGGGGCTGCCGATGCGGCGCGTGGTCTTCGGACACGTGTTGCGCAACGCGCTCGTGCCGACCGTCACGGTCATCGGCAGCCAGGTCGGCTGGCTCATCGGTGGCCTTGTGGTAGTCGAGACGCTGTTCGTGTATCCGGGCATCGGCAATTACGCGGTCAACGCGGCGCTCAACCACGACCAGCCCCTGCTCGAGGCCTGTGTGCTCGTCATCGCCGTCCTCTACATGATCGCCAACCTGGTCGCCGACATCGTGGTGGCGCTGCTCAACCCGCGCATCCGGAAGGCAGGTTGAGGTGGCGGCGACCGGCGCGACGCCCGACCGCCAGATGGAGGAGCTGCAAGCCGACGCGGCCGCGTCGGCCGAACAGCGTCGTCAGCGGCGCTTCATCATCAGCTCGCTCTTTCGCACCCCCACCTTTCTGGTCGGCCTTGCCGTCGTGGTCTTCTGGATCACCATGGCGCTCTTCTCGACGCATGTTACCCAGAGCCCGACGACGCCGAGCGGGGCCATTCTGAGCGCACCCGACGGCTCCCACTGGTTCGGCACTGACGACCTCGGGCGCGACGTGTTCGCCCGGACGATGGCCGGCGCGCGCACCGTGCTCATCATCGCCCCGCTCGCCACCGTCCTCGCGCTGCTCTGGGGCGCCATCGTCGGCCTCGTCGCCGGCTTCTACCGGGGCCTCACCGACGACATCATCATGCGCATCGTCGACGCGTTCCTCGCGCTGCCGATCATCATCACGTCGATCCTCATCATTTCGTTGCTCGGCAGGTCGTACGCTATCCTCATCCTCGTCATCGGAGCGCTCTTCACGCCGGTGGTTTCGCGCACCATCCGCTCCGCCGTCATCGGCGAGCGTGAGCGGGAGTACGTCATGGCGGCTCGCCTGCGAGGGGAGCGCTCGGCCTTTGTCATGGCGCGCGAGATCCTGCCCAACATCACGCAGCCGATCATCGTCGAGGGTACCGTTCGCCTCGGCTACGCTGTGTTCACCGCGGCCACGCTGTCGTTCCTAGGGTTCGGCCTGGAGCCGCCGTCGCCTGACTGGGGCCTCGTCATCGCGACCGAGCGTGGTGTGTTGCAGAGCTCTCCCTGGGTCGTTCTGTTCCCGGCTTTGGCCTTGGCGTCGCTCGTGGTCGCGGTGAACCTAATGGCCGACGGCCTGACCTCGGTTTTCTCGAAATGAGCGTCGTCGAGCCACAGGGGGGCTCCCAAGCACAGGTCGGCACGGTCGAACCGGCCGCGGCGCTCGACGTCCGCGACCTCGAGGTCACCTTTCACCGTCGCGGCCGCGACCTGCCGGTGCTCAAGGGCGTCACCCTGCGCATCGAACCCGGCGAGGCTTACGGCCTGGTCGGCGAGTCGGGTTGCGGCAAGACCACCCTGGCCATGGCCGCCCTGCGCTACCTGGCCGGCAACGGAACGGTCGACGCCGGCAAGGTGCTGGTCGAGGGTCGCGACGTCAGCACACTGAGCAAGGAGGCACTGCGCAAATGGCGCGGCGAGGCCGTCGCCATGGTCTACCAAGATCCGGCCGCGGCTCTGAGCCCCGCCATGCGCATCGGCGACCAGGTCGCCGAGGTCTTCCGCTACCACGAGGGCCTGCCGAAGGCCGAGGCGCTCAAGCGCGCTCGCGAGGGCCTGCGCCGCGTGGCCCTGCCCGACCCCGACGCGACCATGCGGCGCTACCCGTTCGAGCTCTCGGGCGGCCAACAGCAGCGCGTGGTCATCGCCATGGCGCTCGCCGTCAACCCGCATTTGCTCGTTCTCGACGAGCCGACCACGGGTCTCGACGCCACGGTCGAGGCCGAGATCCTCGACCTCATCGAGGAACTACGCGGCCGCATTCACGCGTCCATTCTGTTGATCACTCACAACCTGGGGCTGGTCGCACGCCTCTGCGAGCGCGTCGGCGTGCTGTATGCGGGGCGCCTCGTCGAAGAGGGACCGGCGCGCGAGATCTTCACCGACCCGCGCCACCCCTACACCATGGGCCTGCTGCGCTGTGTTCCGAAGTTCGGCATGAACAAGACCGACGCCGCGCTGCAGACGATCCCGGGCACGCTGCCGGCCCTCGGCGAGCCGCTCGAGGGCTGCGTCTACTCGGCGCGCTGCCCCATGGCCAAGCCGGTCTGCACCCGCCGCGAACCCGACCTCTACGGGTGGCCCGGCGACGGCGGGCCGACAGGTCGCGCCGAGGCCGAGGCCATGCCGGCCGACCCCGCGGCCTACTCCCCGCACCACGCCAGCCCCGTCGGCGAGTCGGCGCGCCACGCGCGCTGCTATTTCTCGGCCGAGGTCGCCGAGATGCCGCACATGACCCCCGTGCTGGCCACCAGCCTCGAAGCCAGGGGCGCCACCGCGGGCGACGTTCTGCAGATCGGCGACCTGAGTCGCACGTTCAAAGACGGGCGCAAGAAGCTCACCGCGGTGAGCGACGTCTCGCTGAACCTGCGGCGCGGCGAGACGTTCGGGCTCGTGGGCGAGTCGGGCAGCGGCAAGACGACGCTGGCCAAGTGCGTCACCGGCCTGATCGCCCCCGACTCCGGCACGGTCACCTTCGAAGGCAATCAGCTCCGCGCCACCGCGGGGCGCCGCTCGCAGGACGCGCTGCGCGCCATCCAGATGGTCTTCCAGAACCCCGACTCGACGCTGAACCCCGCCTGGAGCACCCGCGCCATCCTCACGCGCGCCGTGCGCAAGCTGGGCAGCGGCGGCTCGGTGCGCGCCAAGGTCGACAAGCTCTCGGCCGACGTTCGCGTGGAGCCGCGCTTCCTCGCGCAGAAGCCCACCGACCTCTCCGGCGGTCAGAAGCAACGCATCGCCATCGCCCGCGCCTTCGCCGGCGACCCGACACTCGTGGTCTGCGACGAACCGGCCTCGGCCCTCGACGTGTCGGTGCAGGCGAGCATTCTCAACCTGCTCGTCGAGCTCCAGACCAACGAGCAGGTCTCCTATGTGTTCATCTCGCACGATCTCGCGGTAGTGCGCTACATCTCCGACCGCATCGGCGTCATGTACCTCGCCGAGCTCATCGAGGTGGGCTCCGCCGAAGAGGTGTTCAACCCGCCGCACCACCCGTACACCGAGGCGCTGCTGTCGTCGATTCCCAAGCTCCAGTTCGAGGACGAACAGCAGCGCATCCCGCTGCGCGGTACGATGCCGAGCCTGAGCGAGCCTCCGTCGGGCTGCCGGTTCCACACGCGTTGCCACCGCTTCCTGGGCGACATCTGCGTCGAGCAGGAGCCCCCGCTGCAGGAGCCGGCGCACGGGCACACCTACAAGTGTCACATCCCGCCGCAGGAGCTGCTCGCGGCCCAGGCGACGACCGAGGCCGTCACCCCTACCGGGGGGTGACCCACCCACCCGGCCGAGCGCGCCGTCACGTGGGCGTTCGTCGACCGGCGATGATCTCGGCCAGCTCCTCGACGACGGCTACGCCGTCGTCGAGGAGCACCGCGTCTGAGTTCCTCACGATGGGGGCCCGCTCGTCGGGGTTGACGGCCACGATGAAGCCCGCCCGTTCGATGCCCCAATGCAGCGCCGGCGCACCCGAGGCGCCGACGACGATGCACACCGCGGGAGCGGCCCTTGAGCCCGAGACGCCGATCAGCCGGTCCATCGGTGCCCAGGCGTTCATGGCGACGGGGCGACTCACGCCCAGGTCGGCGCCCATGCGCCGCGCCGCGTCGGCCACGCGGCGCAGTCCCGCGCGACTTCCCACGCCGTAGCCCGCCACCACCAGGAAACGGCTCGCCGCGAAATCGCCCGCCGGGGGCAGGTCGGCCAGCTCGAGGTCCTCGAACGGCGCGGCGTCGATCCCGCCCGTGACGTCGGTGTCCGACAGGATCCGGTGCTCGGCGACGGTCGGGCCGCGGCTGTCGTTCCAGCAGGCGTCGATGGTCACGCACGAGGGACTGGCCGAGAGCTCGAAGCGCCCCACCAGATGGTTGGAGTACACGTTCTTGCGACACACGAGGTGCTCCGGTCGCGCCTCGATGCTGAGTGCCTCCGTGAGGACGGCGCCGCCGGTGCGGCAGGCCAGCCGTGTGACGATCTCCGTTCCCGTGGGGCCTGCCGCAGCGAGAAAGAGCGTGGCCTCCCCGCCTCGGGCCGCCGCGGCGAGGCTTTCGACCACCTGCTCGGGTCGCCGCGCCGCCGCTCTGACGAGCCGCACGGCGCGGGTCGGCGCCAGGCCGGCGAGCCGCCGCTTGTCGCGCTCGTCCCAGTAGAAGACGAACGTCTCGCCGGCCAGATCGCCGGCCAGATCGCCGCTCAGGTCGGCGCTCAGAGCGCCGGTCAGGCCCTCACCAAGAAAGCCGGCCAGCGCCCGGGCCTGCCTGGCGGCCGTCGCCACCGTGCCGTCGATGAGGGCCGCGAACCTCACGGCGCCTCGATCAGGTCGCGCAGAGAGGAGTCGAACAGGGCCCGCGCCTTGGCGCGCGGCGTCTCCCCGGCGATGACGGCGCCCCGCCGACCGCGGTCGATCGTCTCGAGCCCCGTCAGGGCGCATCCTTCGCGCATCCGCTCGGCGGCGACGTCGATGCCCAGCGCGGTCGCCTCGAGGACGTCGATGGGCTTCTCGCGCCGGGCGAGCCGATCGCGCAGGGTCGGCACGCGCAGGTGCGACACGACGGCATTGCCCACAGCCAGCACGCAGGGGAGCCGCAGCGTCGCGCGCAGCAGCCCGTCGTCGACCATGGCGGCCACGCGCAGACGGCCCTCGCCCGATGGTTCGATCTCGGTCACCTGGGTCAGGCACGGCCAGCCCAGCGCCTCGGCGACCCGGAAGGGCACCGTGCCGCCGTCGCCGGGCCCGCTGCGGCAGCCGAGCAGGAGCAGGTCGCTGTGATCGGTGCGGCGCACGTGGGCCGCGACGATCGCGGCGACGGCCGCGGGGGCGAGCTCGAACCCGGCGTCGGCGACCGTCGGAGCGGCGTCGGCGTTGGCGTCGGCGTTGGCGTCAGCCGGACCGGCGCCGGCGGCATCGGCCTCGGGCGCCACCCGGGTGGCGCGCTCGTAGCCGAGCGCGACGAGGGTCGTCAGGTACGGCTCGACCTCGCGGCCGCCGATCGACAGTGCGCCGAGGTCGACCGTCTGGCCCCGCGTCGCCAGGGTGTCGGACAGGCGCAGGGCCAGCTCGAGGGCACTCTCGTCGAAGCAGTTCAGGACGCGGCGCACGTAGCGCGTCTGCAGGCCGTGCGTCGCCGCCGCGGCCCAGTCGGCTTCGGGCAGCTCCTCGAAGTCGGGCGTGACCTTGAAGCACACAAGGACCCGTACGGCGCTCACCTGGGCGGGATCGTCCCTTCGTCTGCGTCGCTCACAGGGGGAAGATCGTCCCCTTGTTCATGATGCCGTCCGGGTCGAAGGCGTGCTTGAGCGTCTCGAGGATGTAGTAGGAGGAGCGGTACTCGTCCTTGACCCAGGGAGCCCGTGCCTTGCCCATGCCGTGGTGGTGGACGATAGAGCCGCCGCGCCTGAGGGTCTCCTCGCAGATGATGGCGATGATGGGTAGGTAGTAC
>Ga0182027_10009101_pt1 | contig 14329 bp, 7 predicted proteins | sample 712E1DmetaG_FD_121300 | JGI IMG/M metagenome (GOLD analysis project Ga0182027, IMG submission 121300) | Permafrost microbial communities from Stordalen Mire, Sweden - 712E1D metaG (Illumina Assembly) | ecosystem: Environmental > Terrestrial > Soil > Wetlands > Permafrost | place: Sweden...
AGATCGGCCCGGGAACCCACCGGGTCCGGGTGATTTCCGACCGGGTGGATTTCCCGGTCAGCGGAGTGATTGTGACGGTGGAGCGGACTTCCATCGGGAATCTCGAATTGCGCAGCACGTCGGTGACCGTCGCCTCGGGAAGAGCCTCGCCGACCGATTCGCCGGATTCGCGGGAGCGGCCGACGGCGCCCATGGCCAAGGCGGAAGAGCCGGCGGCGACCGTAAGTCGTGCGGCGCCCGGGCGTCGTTGGTTGTGGGGCACGGTCATCACAACGGCGGTGCTCGCGGTTGCGGGCGGCGGCTGGTGGACATGGAATCTAGGGAATGCCGATGACCGGCGACCGGACGCCCCGACGGGTGAGTCTTCGTTTTCAGGTGGACGTTCTGGGGAAAAGGGTGGAGCAGGCGAACGGTTGCGATCATCTCGACTGGCCGATTTGGGCCGGCGTAGTTCGTCCCCTGCTTCCGCCCTTCCTGACCTGCCGTCGACGTCGGCGCGGGACCATCAGGGTTCGCGCCTGCCATCATCGGCAGCGTCTTCTGCGGCGGAACCTCTGCAGCCCAAGTCCGTTGGCGCCAAGGGAAGCGGGCCCGCCGCGGGCCGTTCGGCCAACCGTCCTCCAGCCGATAAGCATCGCCCTGAAATAGTGGATAAGCCCGACACCGCAATAAAAGCGACGTCGGCTGCAAGCAACGCACCGGAAGATGCGCCTCGGTCGGCCGACATCGCTGACGCCCGAGACCGGAAGGAACCGGAAGTGGCGGGGGAATCGGCGAGGACATTGCTGACTCGAAAATCATTGAAGTTGTCGGAAACTGCGCCAGCCACGCCGCTGGTCGCGCCTCCCGAAGCAGGAGCTGAGACTTCTTGCGCGCCAGTGGCCGCGAGCGGTGGTTCGCCTGATTCGGAACGAACGTCAAACCGCCGGGGCGCCGCGCGTTCCGCAATGACGGGCGCCAAGTCGGGCAAGACCTCACCCGAGACAGGTACTCTTGCCGGTGGTTCGTCGCCTGCGGAGGCCGACGAAGCAGAAGACTCGCCAGGTTCCAACGGGTCCGGTGGTGCGTCGCGCGCGGCGGCAGGCACCAAGTCGGGCTCCGTGCCGCCAACCGCGGGGACAGGCGGAAACGCCCCGTCGGTCGCCAGCCCTCCAACTGCACCGGGATCACCGATGGCGGCGGAGGAGTCGCCGGACCAGACGAGCGCGTCGGATCCCCGCGCCGCCGCGTTGGGGGCGGTGGCGGCAACGGCAGCGGGGCAAGGTGTGGCCAAAGCGCATCGCGCATCACCTTCAACATCGGGGCCGACCCATTCGGCGCCTCAGGCCGGGTCGTTGGAAACGGATATGGCCTCCACCGGGTCCACGTCATTGCCAGGTCAGCAGTCGGAGAAGGCGCGCGCGACGCCGGAAGCGAACAGAGCGGAACACGCGCCACCGGTGGCAGCAGCCACACCCGTCGATACGAGCACTGCGGGAGCAGCCGAAGCGGTGGAGCCGTCGCCAGTCCAATCGCGGCCAAAGGCACTGCCGCGAATGGCTTCGGCCGCGAAGACGCCGGCCGCTCGTGCGCCGCACCGGGCGGAGAATCGCTTGGAGCCGGAGGTGGAATCTGCGGCCAGAGAAACAACATCGATCACCGCTGGACCACTCTTGGGCGCGTCGCCGGGTGCGGGCGGGGTACCCTCCATGGGCGAACAATTGGGCCGGCCGGTGCGCGTCCGGGTTTCATCCTGGCGACCGCAGTTGGTCCAGGATGTGATCTTGCCGACCCAGCCGGTGCGCGTGGGCGAAGATGATGCGATTGAGCGGTTGCGAGAACAATATCTCTCGGAACGGCAGGGCCAGATTCCCGCGTCGTTTCGAAACCCGGTGCTTTGGACTGGCTGCGCGATGGAAGTTTCTTCAGCCGATTTGACGGCGGCCGGCCAGTTGCGATGGCGCGACGCCTCTGGCCCGTCAGTCGGCAGCGCCACAGTGAGCGGAGCTCGGGCCGAAATTGCCTGGTCCGGCGGAACTCCTCCAGCCCACGGCCGCTATGTTCTCTGGCGGGGCGACGGCCGCGAGATTGCGGACATCGCGGTGGATCAGGGGACCGTCGTGATCAAGGTGGCCGACCAGGTCCGCTGCTGGTTCTGGGTGGCGGTTGAGCCCGCCGCGGCCGATTCGGTCGATCCGACCGGAAGCCAAGCGATAGCGCGGTTTGACTGGCAGCTTCTGCCAGGCGCGATTTTGCCTGAATTAAGCCGGCGCAACGACCACTGGCGCAACGGGCGAGCGCAGCGACTCGACCTGCCGGTGGATTTCCGAGATGTCGCTGGAAGTTATATCGGCCCGGTTCTCCTGGTTGACCGGATCTCCGGCTGGGCGATCGGCAGTAACATCGAACAAGCCCCTGTTTCCCCGTTGGCCCGATAGCCCGGCGTTGATCGCGGCCCGGATGCAGCGTCCGGAACTCTTGGCGGGAAAACACTCGCGCCGAATTGGGAGAGGTGTTCCGATTTGGATCTTATGACCCCGGTCAATCGTTTTCTGCTAGAGCACGAATTGCGCATCGCCCAGAACCCCTGTGTATCGCCCGACTTCTGTCTCGACTGGCCGGCATTTGCCACCGACCTGCAGGCGGGAGGCTGCGGATCGAAGGTCTGGCGAAAGAGCGGATTTGAAACTGCGGCGGGCGCCTGGCAGCTCGTGGAACAGATGGCGACAGGCGATTGTGCCTGGCGGTTGCAGCCGCGCGCCGGGGCTGACGGGGCGGCCGCGCTGCAGGAAGGAGTCGGGCTGGAAGGCGGGGCCTTCGCGTTTCCCGCGACCTTCGAGAATTTGTTGGGTTTGAAGAACCTGATCCAGGAGCATAACGCTGCTTCAACGATTTTTCCGACGGCGGGCGCGAGACTGGGACAAAGCACGCTGGGGATAGGTGCCCGGTTCACGACCCTGCACTGGCCGGCGGTTGAATGGGCGATGAGTGCGCTCGAGCTCGGCGTCACCGCGAACCAGAATTCCATTCCACGGGAATTGGTTTATGACGTGAACGCGATGCTCGAAAAGCGGCTCGACACGGTGCCCTTCCCGTTCATCGGCACGAACGTGCCCGAGGGGCATCAGGGTCAGAGCGTCGAGGGCATGAGCCATGGGTGTGTCCTGTCGAAACTCAAAACCGGCTTCCATCACCGCGGGATTGCCTGGAGTTTCAACGCCGACCACCAGCCGATTGGCGGCAAGTTCGACGATCGTGAGGACCAGCTGGTCGCCGGCTGCGTGCTGGCGAGCTACATCACCTTCGATCTTTCACCGGAATTGGCGCTGACGAAAGCACCGGATAGAGTCGCCGCCCAGCGTGACTTTGTCCGGGTCCAGGTTGACTCCACCCTGGTGCAACAGCTGAAGGCCCGGGTGGCGGCCTGCGGGCTCCCGCTTGACGACGAGCAGTTCAACGCGCTGTTATGCTACGTCTGGCCCGCGATGAAAAAGATGAAGGTGCGGGACGAAAAATACCGCCTCGCGCGCAAGCGGGCCTTTACGACCGGGATGGGGCAGAAGTATCTGCGCGAGCTATCGATCGATGAACTGCCCGGCCTCACGACCCCGGAAACGACCGCCATCATGCTCGCGCTTTGCGAAATCATGGGGATGCCGATCAATTTCATCGCGCCTGCTTTTGGATTTCAGAAGAACATGCCGTATGCGGACAATGCCGCGCTGCAAACCCTGATTGAGAGGCAGTGGGCGGTCTGCCGGCAGTTTGGCGCCAGCATCGGTTTCCACTCCGGCTCGGGCAAATCCGCCGGGAATTACCAGGTGATGGGCCAGGTGACCGGCGGGCGGCTGGAGATCAAGACCAGCGGACGCTACACGTATGAGATGGGCGTGGCGCTGGCGCATTCGAAGAACGCGGCGGATCAGGCGTTGTGGCGCGACTGGTACCGATTTACAGTGGAGCTGGCTCTGCAGGGTGCATTCAGCGCCGACGCGACCGAGCAGAAGATGGCACGGGTGTTCATCACCGACGCGTTGGCCAAGGCGGGCCGGCCGACGGAGGTGTTCGACTCGGCGGCGGCCACCCGGGCGGCAGTGGAGGCGCTCCCGGCCAGCCCGGACCAGATGTATTGGTTCGAATACAATTTTCTTTTCGTGCTCGCGGCCGGAGGCAAGGCGGAGAAGCAGGCCCTTGGCGACCATACTTCCCTCGGCTACCGGCAGCGTGCGCGTTTCTACACCATCAGCGGCGAAGGCCGGCTGAATTTCGCCAAAGGCATCGCCCGCTACATCGTCTTTCTCGCCGAGAACACGCGCCTGGTGTCGGCGGAACGGTGTGCGGCCGCGCGCACGCTGCTCGACCGCTACACGACGATGGAAGACTTTCTCGCGGATATCAGCCGATAGCCGGCATCCATCCGGCCGCGGCGCTTTTTCTCCATGGATTATCATCGTCTCACTTCCTTGATCGCACCGATGTTTGCCTGGAAGCTCGCTTCGAATGTGAAAACGATCCGCTTTTGGCTCTTCGTCTTAGGGACTGCGGTCGCAGTGGCGGCCCTGACCCTGACGGTTGCGCTTCTGCCGGCGGTTCAGCGGCGGGTGGTTCTGTGGATCGCATCGGGTCAGTCCGGATTGGCGCTCGACGTCGATTACGTAGCCATCGGCCCGGGGGTGGCTGAACTTCGCGGGCTGCATTTGCAAAAGGCGGGGGTGCAGGTGGCGGTCGCGGAGGCATCCTTCGATCTTTCGTGGTGGGAGGCCGTCGTGCACCGGCGGTTGATCCTCCACCACGCCCGGGTGACGGGAATGAAGGTGGACCTGACCCGGTCTGCCGGATCGACGGGAGCGAGCCTCGGGGGCGCGTCGCCACTTCCCCGCTCGCCGACGGTCCCGGGTATTATTCCGCCACCGGTCGCCGAACCGGACGGCGCCCCGCCACATCCGGCGTTCACCGGGGTGCTCGACCATCTTCATCTGCCTTGCGAGGTGGTGCTCGATGCCTGCGAGGTGGAGGCCGATATCGTTTTTCCCCGGACGGCGGGAAAGCTGCCCGGGGGAGCGCAGGTAAAGCTGACCGGAGGGCATTTCGGCCCGAGGCGCGACGCGGAATTCGATTTCGACGCGACCATCCGGAATCCGGATGCCGGTGCACCGGTTGACGAGGTCACGGCTCGGGGCGCATGGACTGCGACGTTGAACGGTCAGTCGGTGATTGAACGCGCCGGCATCCACGTGGAAGCGGTCGCGCGCGGGCCGCTGGTTCCCGCCGCCGCCCGCTTGCAGGCGGACGTGGTTTTGGCGCGCACTCCGGCGGGGGAGGCTTACTCGGTGGCGCTGAATTCGATCGAGGGAGGAGTGGTCAGCCGTTTGCTCAATCTGGATGGCGATTATGTCGCCGGCTCATCGACGCTGGTGGGATCCTGGCAGGTCCTGGCCAACCACCGGCAGGTGACGGCGTTTGCCTTGGGCTTTGCCGTGCCGGAGTTCTCGGTCTCGGGCGACGGCCGGTTCGAAGTGAATTTTGCCGGGAAGAATCTGCAGCTGGCGGGACGGTTGAGCGGCAACGCCAGCCGGCTGGATTTCGTTGATCCCCGGCTGCGCGAGATCAACGGACTCGGCGCGACGGGTACGTTCGATCTGCGTTACGATCGCCGCCAGTTGCGGGTGGCGGACCTGACGGTGCAGATCGCGGCCGGAAAACCGGTGCTCTCCGTGCGGGCGGTCCAGGCCTTCACCGTGGATCTGGCGACGGGTGACATCGCGCCGTCCGGCAGCCTGCGGGAGCTGGTCCATATCAATCTCGATGGAGTACCGGTTAACTGGATACGATCATTCTTCCCCGGAATCGAGTTGTCCGGCGACGAGATCGAGGGCGAATTGGTCGCCGCCTTGCATGGCGCCGGCCGGGTCTGGTTGCGGACGATTTCGCCGCTGAGCGTGCACGGACTCGCGCTCAGCCAGGGCGGCCGGATCGTGCTGCGCGCCCGCGATGTCCGGCTCGATGCCGAAGTGGAACATTCCCGGGAGGGAACCGGGGTGCAGTTGACCAAGCTGAGCGTCGCGACCGCTACCGGCGACCAGCTGGACGGGCGGGGCGTACTCACGGTGAAGCCGGGTGGGGATATTTCCGCGCAAGCGAGCTTCGATGCCAGCCTGCCCTCTGGGTCCCGTTCGTGCCTCGTGGCCGGACCGATGATCGCGCATGGCTCGGTGGCGCTGGCGGAGTCCGGCGGGATCATTCAAGTCGACCGAGTCGAGGCGCATCTGTCCACCATTGGCGGGCGCCCGCTCGTCGACCTGACCTCACCCGGAGGTTTCCGGATCGATCCGCGCCGGCGGCAGATTACCACCTTGACCGGGATCCCAGGCGAGGTGTTACGGGTGAAATATGGCCGGATTCCCCTGGATGTGTGGAAACCGTGTCCGGACTTTCTTGAACTCAAGGGCGAGCTCATCGCTGGTGAATTGGTGTTGCGCGCGGAGGGAGAAGGATTGCGGTTGGCCGGGGTCGCACCACTCCGGCTGGAAAACGTGTCGGCCACAGGCGGAGGAATGACCTGGTTGAAGGATCTGGTTGTCGAAACCGACCCGACGATCGATTACTCCGCGCACGGCGCGACCGCCCGGATGGCGGAATTGCGTGTCATGAATCTGAACGGTGCCGTGCTCCTTTCCGCACAGGCTAACGTCACGGTCGACTCGGACCTGACGAACCCCAAGTTCCAAGGCACGACCTCGTTCGACTTGGCGGTGCCCGTTCTGGCGGGCCAGCCGCTGATGGGCGGCGTGGAAGCGCCCCGACTAGGCAAGCTGACCTGGAACGTGAATTTCTCGTTCGACCATGATCTGCTGGGCGAAGGCCGGCTGACGCTCAGCGGGCTGGTGTCGCCCACAACCGGCGAAGCGCTGCCGGTGGCCAATCTTTCCTTCCGGGCCGGCCTCAACGACCAGGGGGAGATCGCGGTGCAGGCGCCGGTGCTGGTGGATCGCGCGGGTCAGCGGTCGGATCTGACCCTGGCCGCGACACTGCGCCCCACTGTTGCCGGCCGAACGATCGATGGCAGAATCACGGGCGAGCATTTTGCGGTGGACGATGTGCTTTTCCTGCTGCAGGCGTTCTGGCCCCGGAAGGGCACGCCGGCGGGCGCGCTTTGTATCTCATCCGTGCCGCCGCAGGTTCTTCTGTCGCCGCGCCTGACGGAGGCAGAATCGACCGCGCTGGTGGTGCCGGGCTGGAAAGGACTCACCGGCCAGGTGCAGCTTGACGTCAAATCGGTCGTGTATGGGCGCCTGCCGGAGGTCCTGGACCTCAAAGGCCGCCTGGTGATCGAACCGCAGCGTCTGGCCTTGGAAAACGTGGCGGCGCGTCTCGGGACCGAAGCCGGGCAGTTGCAGCTCGACGGCGAGGTCCGGTGCAACGCGGACGATCCTCAGCCGTACCAGACAAGTTTCGATCTCGAGGTGAAAGAGTTCGATCTTGGCTCGATCTTCAAGGCAATGGACCCCGGCAAGCCGCCGACGGTCGAAGGGCGCTTTGACGTCCACGGTCAGGCCAAAGGCGCCGGGCGGACACTGGGCGAACTCCTTCGGCAGACGCGGGGGGATCTCGTGCTGCAAAGCCGGAAAGGCGTTTCCCGTTTATTGGACCGGCCGCCGCCACCGCCGCCGCGGTCCACCGGCATCGTGAGCGGCGTGACCAACACCGCCGCCCGCCTGATCGACAATCTCGGAGAGAAGGTCGGCAAGATGGTTTCGTATACCGACCCGACCGATGAGATTGCCGGAATGCTGGGCGAGGTGTCGTTCGACCAGCTCAGTGTGCGGGTGTCGCGCGACCCGGCAGCAAATCTCTGGCTCACCGAGTTCACCCTGGTTTCCCCGATCCTCCGTTTGCAAGGCGAGGGCGTCGTTACGCCCGAGGCGGACAAGTCGTGGTTCAACCGGCCGCTGAAGCTGACGTTGAGCCTGGGAGTGATGGGGACCGTGGAGAAGGCCATGACCCAGGCCAAGGCGCCGATGCTGTCCACCAACCGGGATGATCTTGGCTATCTGAAATCGACCGATCCCTTTGATGTTGTCGGCACGCTCGACCAGCCCGATCCGGGGCAGCTGTATACCATGGTCGCGCGCTCGATGCTCGGGAAGCTGCTGCATTGAGCGGCGCCCGGGCTCGGGTCGGGTGCGCCCAGCGTCACCGACTGCGGCGATTCACTGCACAAAATCTGTGAGGGAGCCCGGAAGAATTTCATCCGCCTCGAGGGAATACTTGAACGGCAGATAAAACGACCGATCGCGGACGGTATAACGATCGATGCGAATCCAAAGCGGCCGGCGGGTGAAATAGATGGCCACGTAGTAACGCGTGATCCGTTTGGAAGGTCTGCTGCAACGATTCCTCCCAGAGGCGGTCAGCGTTTGACGGGTCGAGGGCGTAAGGCGCGACGCCGCTGTCTTTGTTTCCGGTGGTGGAGGTGATGTCGGCGGCGACCCGCGCTCCAGCGTCCGGATCGCGCACCGCGAGGGTGACTCGCGGCCGGAGTGCCAGCGGAGGTCGCCGAGTCTGTCGACGGGTTATTGCGCCTTACTGACGGTAAAATCGGCGCTTCCCTCCCCGTCTGGAACCAGGGTTACTTGATACACTGCGACCTGGTTGGCATCGTGCCTTACCGTCCAGCGCTCACTGCCAAGTTTCTGGTTGTCGTAGGGGAGGATCACTTCGATTCGAACAAGCGTTCTCTCCTTGGCGTTCGGATAGGCCACTTCATCCGCATGCCCGACTCCTCTGACGGTGGCAACCAGGTCGTGAAACGAGTTATTGCTCGCGCAAGACTGCTTCCGCACCTCCGGCGCATAAGTGAGCTTCGGGGAACTTCCGATTGTTGCGCAACCGGCGAGCGTGATGATCATTACGAATAACGGCAGTTTTTTCATGGGATTTGGGTCAGGATGCAGCGGTGGGAAGCCGCTTCGATGCTGGTTTTGCCGAGACGTCAGAACCGGCTCCGCAGCTGAAGTGCCCGCTGAGGTCGTCGAGTGTGGTTAGCCGGACGTTTCTAAGCCTCTGCTTGAAGTGAACAATTGTCGCGACACGGATTTCGGTTTCCGAGCCGCCGGAGATGATGCGATACGGCGACTCGTGGACTTCTTTCAACGGTATCCGGAGGATTCTGGCCACTGCGGCGGACTTGGCAAGCGGGCTCTTCTGTCTCGGCTAACGCGTTTGCGAGCAGCAATCATTGCTTTGGTGCCCACTTTCCCATTTTTGCGAACACGGGAAAGGCGAGGCAGGGCCGCAGGCAGGCATGATTCGTGCCTCGGGGGAAGGCAAAAGAGGCAAGCGTTCCGCCAAGAAACAAAATGGATAAGGCGGTAAATTTAGCCCTTAGAGCGGTTTAAATTGAAATGTGGCCGAGAACACGAACGTAGCTGCGAGCGCCAGCGAGCGGATGGTTCGTCCACTCGCTGGCGCTCGCGGCTACACTTTTTCTGAAACCGCTCTAGCCCTCCTGATGATTACTCCCAGCGGCCGATGGCGGACAGAGGTTTCATGATTTCCCGGTTTCCCAATTTTTCGATTTGCCTGCGCCTACAGCAGCAGCAGCGCGGGCTTCTCCAGCAGTTCCTTGAGGGCGGCGAGGTACCGGGCGCCGGTGGCGCCGTCGACTACGCGGTGGTCGCAGGAAAGGCAGAGCGACAGGCGCTGGCCGATGACGACATGGTCGTTGCTGACCACCGGTTTTCTCACCGTCGTGCCGATGGCGAGGATCGCGGCGTTGGGCGGGTTGATGATGGCGGTGAACCGTTCGACTCCCATCATCCCGAGATTGGACAGGCAGAACGTTCCGCCGGAAAACTGCTCGGGCTTGAGTTTTTTTGCCTTGGCGAGGTTGGCGAGTTCGCGCGCCTCGGTGCTGATCTGGAAGACAGTCTTGCGGTGCGTGTCACGGATCACCGGGGTGATCAGGCCGTCTTCGATGGCGACCGCGAAGGCGACATGGGCCGCGGCATGATGGCGGATCGCGGGCTGGCCCGAGGGATCGACCTCCCACGAGCAGTTGACCGCGGGTACGACGCGCAACGCCTCGGCGGCGGCCTTGAGGATAAAGTCGTTGATCGAAAGTTTGACCCCGTCCTTTTCGAGCCCGGCGTTGAGTTGGGTACGCAGAGCGAGCAGCGGTTCCGCATCGATCTCCACTTCAAGGTAGAAATGGGGGATTTGCGTTTTTGATTCGACGAGCCGCCGCGCGATGGTGGCGCGCATGTTGGAAACCGAGACGAGTTCGTCATTTTGGATCGGCCCCTTGGCCAGAAACGAGGGGACGCCCGACAATGCGCTGGGCGGGCCGGATGGCGGGCCCGGGTGCTTCGCGGCCGCCAGGATGTCGGCCTGGACGATCCGTCCGCCAGGGCCGGTGCCTTCCAGACGCGAGAAGTCGACGCCTTTCTCGGCGGCGAGTTTTCGGGCCAATGGAGAAACCCGGACTCGCGAAACCGGAGAGGGGAGAACGGAAACCGGAGAGGATGCGGAAACCGGAGGTGGGATACCGGAGGCCGGCGGCATGGCGGCGGAGACTGGAGGCGGGATACCGGAAGCCGGAATGGGAATAATGGGCGGAATCGGACTCTGGCTGACGGTCTTTCCGGTCTCCGGTCTCCGGTCTCCGGTTTCGGCACTCCGGTTTCCGCGTTCAAGGATCGGTACGTCGACCTTTTCTCCGGGTTCGCCAACGGCGCAGAGCGGCCCGCCAATCGGCACCTGCGCGCCCACAACGACAAATTGTCTGAGGAGCGTGCCGTCATAGAACGACTCGAGCTCCATCGTGGCCTTGTCCGTTTCGACCTCGGCCAGGATGTCGCCAGACTTCACGCTCGCGCCTTCCGGTTTCAGCCATTTGACCAGCGTGCCCACCGTCATGGTGTCGCTGAGTTTCGGCATTTGAATAATCTGAGCCATGGCGGGAGAGTTTCGGTGGCAGAGTTTCTGGTGGACAGAGGCGGATGGCGCCAACGCAGATCGGCTAAAGGACCAGGTCCGCATATTTCCCAAGGCGGCCTCTGCTGCAATCAAACAATCGTCTGAAGCAATTAAACCACAAATGGCCCGGATGGGTACGGATACACTCACTTCCGTTATCCGTGTTAATCTGTGTGATCCATGGTGAAAATTTGTTTTCCTTTTGGTTGCGGCCTCCGCCGGGCGCTACCGCATCCATCGCCTGGCCGGCCGGGCTCCTACTTACTGAACGTCACCGAATGAAGGGACAGTTGTTAGCGTGGCGTAGTGCGGTGCTTTAGCCCGCACTCCCGGGCGAAGAGGGCGCAGGCTGAAGCTCTGCGCTACGGGGAAGCCCGTCACTGCAATAGGTCATCCTCAGTAAATTCGGTCAGAGCATCTTCAGCACGGCCTCCATGATCCGCTGCAGATTGGGCAGCTGTTCTTTTTCCAGCGCCATCGAGTAAATTGCCGGGGCATCGAGGGCCGTTAGCCGTTTAACCGGAGCGTCAAGGTCGTCGAACGCCCGGTCCTGGATCAGATAAGCCAGTTGGGCGCCGACTCCGCAAAAGGGCTTGTTCTCCTCGACCACCAACACCCGGTGGCTCTTCCGAACGGAACCCAGGACGGTGTCCTCGTCCAGCGGACGGATGGAGCGCAAGTCGACGACTTCGACCGAGACGTCGTGTTCGGCTTCGAGCAGTTGGGCGGCCTTGAGCGCATTGATGACCGGCCGGCCGTGGGCCACGATGGTCAAGTCGGTGCCGGCGCGCTTCACGTCGGCCAGGCCGAGGGGAATCAGGTATTCGCCGGCCGGGACCTCGCTCTTGTCGTTGTAGAGAATCGTGTTCTCCAGAAACATCACGGGATCATTGTCACGGATGGCGGACTTGAGGAGTCCCTTGGCATCGTAGGCGGTGGCCGGGCAGACGACCTTCACTCCCGGATGGTTGGCGAGGACGTTCTCCGGCGTATGACTGTGGGTTGCGCCGACGTTGGTCCCGCCGTTGGCCGGCCCTCGGATGACGATCGGGACGTTCACCTGCCCGCCGGACATATAGCGGACGTTGGCGGCATTGTTCAGGATCTGATCGAATGCAACGGAGTAGAAGCTCCAAAACATGAGCTCGATGACGGGGCGAATCCCGAGCATGGCGGCGCCGACACCAAGACCGACAAAGCCCGCCTCGCTGATCGGGGTGTCGATCACGCGTTTCGGCCCAAAGCGGGCCAACAGGCCTTCGCTGACCTTGTAGGCGCCCTGGAACTGGCCCACCTCCTCGCCCATGAGGACGACGTTGGGGTCGCGCTCCAGTTCTTCGGCCAACGCTTGGTTGATTGCTTCGCGATAGGTGATGAGTGGCATGCGGGCTTAAGAGCAAAAAGGTGAAGCAGAGAACCGGCTCGATCAGTCAAAGACGATCCGGCCCCGTGACTTCTTGTGCGCCGGGTTGTCTTCCTCCCAATAGATGTCCTTGAGGATGTCCTCGACGGCCGGGAACGGGCTCGCTTCGGCGAACTCGGCCGCGCGATCAGCTTCGGCCCGGGCGGCCGTGTCGATTTCCTTCGCCAGTTCCGCGGTGAGCACGCCTTCTGCCACCAGGGTGTCGTGGATCAAGGTGAGGGGATCCTTGGTGCGCCGGTAGTTTTCAATCTCGTCTTTGGTGCGGTAGGTGGAATCGGGATCGGCCACCGAATGCCCGCGGTAACGATACGTGATGATTTCGAGCACGGTGGGGCGCGATTTCTGTCGCGCGAGCTGGAGCATCCGGTCGGTTTTCTCGCGCACTTCATAAAGCTCGTGGCCGTTGCAGAGATCCCACTCCATGCCGTAGGCCTCGGCGCGCTGGGCCAGACCGGGGCCGGCTGACGACCGCCGCTGGCTGGTGCCCATCGAATATCCGTTGTTCTCAATGATAAAAACGACCGGCAGATCCCAGAGCGCCGCCAGATTGAACGTTTCGTGCACCGCTCCCTGATTGACCGCGCCGTCGCCCATGAAAGTGAGGCAGGCGCCGGCAATGCCCCGGTATTTGAGCGCAAAGGCGATTCCAGCCCCCAGCGGCACCTGGCCGCCGACGATGCCATGTCCCCCCCAGAAATTACGGGACGGATCGAAAAAATGCATCGAGCCGCCTTTGCCTTTGGAGCAGCCGCTGGCCTTGCCGTACATCTCCGCCATCAGCTCGTTCGGGCTCATTCCGACGGCGAGCGCGTGTCCATGGTCGCGATAAGCCGTGATGACGTGGTCAGTCTTCTCCATCACCGAGCAGCACCCGACCGCCACGGCTTCCTGGCCGATGTACAGATGAAGAAAACCGCCGATCTTCCCCTGTTGATAGGCGCGCAGGCTGCGCTCTTCAAAACGCCGGATGCGCACCATCTGGCGATAGAGGTCAAGGCGCTCCGTCGAGGTCAGCCGGGCATTGACCGGTGCGTGGCTGGCCGGAGACGGCCCGGTCGGGGGATTCATCTTCTGGTCGACGGTGGCTGGAGAAGAATTACTCACAGAGAAGGCGGAGACTGCAGGTTGCAGATAATGATCGATATAAGAGGGAATTAATCAAGCGCCGGTGCCCTTTTCGTCCCGGTGCCGTCCGGTCTCGGGAATCTGACATTGGCGGTGACGGCGCACCGCCCTCCACGCAAGGTTGGATTGTTGGAGGGCGGACCTCCGTGTCCGCCACCGCTCGAAAAAATCAGCCGACCGACCTAAGCCGGCGGCGGAGTCACCTGTTCGATGATCACCTGTACCGGCCGGCCGGGGGCACAATCGGCGCGCAGCGCGACAAAAGAGTCGCGATAGCGATCATAAATCGGCCACAACGCTGCGCGATCCGTCTCCGGAATCGGCAGGCGTCCGATGGCGTCCCGGTTGAAAAAGCTGAAATGGCCCTCGGCGATGTCGGGGGGGAGCGCCTCGAGTCGGCGGCGGCAGCGAAAAAGGAACATGAGCCAGTGCGTTTCGCCCTCGTAGGCCTTTTCGGCAATCATGGCAAACAGGTGCAGATCGGCGATGGCGATGCGCAGTCCGGTCTCTTCCCCGGTTTCGCGCACCGCGCACTCGAAGGGCGACTCGCCAAGGGCCATTTCCAGTTTGCCACCGATCGGGCTCCAATGGCCGAAGTTGGGCGCTTTTTTCCGAAGAATGAGAAGATGTTCGCCGGCCTGGTTCTCCAGGAAGACAAGGACGCTGATTTTGTAGGGGAGGGTGGAGGCCATGGTGATGCCGGAACGCATGTTTCGCGTCGCGGCCTCCGTCGCAACCAAAACCGTCGCGGGTGGTCGGGCGAAAGTTTTCCACAGGTGCAATCATCGCCCTACGGGTTTCACCGGCGAGAGAAGGAGACCCGGC
>Ga0182027_10009102_pt1 | contig 14328 bp, 15 predicted proteins | sample 712E1DmetaG_FD_121300 | JGI IMG/M metagenome (GOLD analysis project Ga0182027, IMG submission 121300) | Permafrost microbial communities from Stordalen Mire, Sweden - 712E1D metaG (Illumina Assembly) | ecosystem: Environmental > Terrestrial > Soil > Wetlands > Permafrost | place: Sweden...
TAGAATGGCGCGCCTGGAGAATATTCGTGGAAATATACCAAGTCTAAATCCTGCGTCAATTTGCGATGATCCCTCTTCTCTGCTTCTTCAAGAAGCTTCAAGTGCGCATCCAGATCCTTCTTCTCTGTAAATGCTATGCCATAAATCCTCTGCAATTGCTTATTGTTCGCGTCAGCCCTCCAATATGCTCCAGCAACTTTCATCAATTTCACAGCCTTCAATTTTGACGTTCTTGGAACGTGAGGTCCACGGCATAAGTCGAAAAATTCTCCCTGCTTATACATCGAGATCTGCTCTTTGTCGTCCATAGCTTCAATCATCTCAACCTTGAACGGATTATTCTTGAAAAGTTTCAACGCTTCATGTTTCGATATCTCTTCACGATATATAGGCAAGTCTTCCTTGACTATTCTTTCCATCTCAAGTTCTATTGCAGCAAAATCAGAAGTACTAAATGTCTTTTCAGAATCAATATCATAATAGAATCCTTCCTCGACAACTGGTCCAATAGTCAGATTTATGTTCGGATACAGCCTCAAAAGAGCCTGCGCAAGAAGGTGCGCTGCGCTGTGCCTTACAACTTCCAAGCCTTCCTTATCTTTACTAGTTATTATCTGCAGTTGAGAATCATTCGTCAATTTATATGATACATCGACGAGTTTGCCGTCAACTTTAGCCGCTAAGGCTGCCATCGCGAGCCTTGGACCGATCTTCTCAGCAACTTCCAGAACCGTTATATCCTTTGGATATTCGCTAGAATTACCGTCTGGAAAAATTATTTTAACAGTACTCATTTTACCACCCTTCGCAATACAACTGCGTAAAGAAACGAATAAGATGGTAGTATTAAAATGTTGCGGAAAATCGAAGAATACTAAAAAGAAATAATCCTTAATCAATTCCCAAGACAATCATTGCTTATGTTCGCAACTGATGACGAGCATCTGTTCGATGACTGGATTAATGCGAATGTTTTTTTGCTTGAATCTATGGAATCAAATTTTCCGTTTGAACATTCATTCCGGATTATCGTATCGTTGTTGAATGTTTCTCCAGGACAAGTATTTTCGTCGCTGCGCGCATTCCAGTACAATGTGTTGCAGTAATTATTCTTTGCCGAACTGAAAATAGTGTCAGAGTCCGTCGACACGCATACATCGTAGCCGCAGTCGCTTCCTCCCGACGAACACCATCCCCAATGATAATATAATTCCAAATTTGAACCATCCTTGTATATTCCTTTAGCTTTCACGTATCCGCCGCGTCCCATGTCGCATTCCATGCATTGCAGAGTATAATCTGTCCTATTGACGCCCAAACTTCTGTCCACATAATCATAGAAGATGTTTTTCTGCTCATTGAGCAATTCATCGTAATAAGTTTTGTTCTCGAGTTTTAATTTGGAATATTTTGTTTCAAAATTGTCGAAACAGCTTGGAGCGCCTGTGCAACTCTTTATCATCGAAACTTCAATTGTCGAGAGAGAATTTCTTGCAGGAGCGATGCTGAATACGACAGGAGAATACCCTTGAGAATATGCAGATATCACTTGTGTATCTTCATCAATGTTTTTTTCGCATGTATAACCGCCGTCCCTATTTATGCTACCGCCACTATTATCCATCATGGCATAATTCGCATAACCGTTGAGGGTTTCATTCGTGTCTTTATCCTTTAGTATTATTCGAATACCATAATCAAAACCATTTTCCGAATTGCCGTTACCCGTACTTTCGCATAATGATTCATTGAAATCCATAGACGATACTATTGAATAGTATTTTATGGTGTTGGAAGAATTATCGATAGAAACATTGCGTATATTATCAGAACACGCAGTCAATAATATCACTAACGTGATGGAAAATATAATAAAAAAATAGTTCTTGTTCATGCCTACTTCTTGTCGACCTTGTACATGAACGTGTTCCGTTTGCCCGTGTTCTTGTACTTTATTATGTTAGTCTTGCGAAGCTTCTTTAAGCTCATAGTTACTGAACCTATAGAAACTTTTAGTTTCTCAGAAATCTCTCTAGAAGTAAACCATTTACCTCTGTTCTTGCATAAAAAATCATATACTTCCTGTTGACCCATTTTGACCCCCCAAATTGAGTTGCATAAACAATGCAAATAATATGTTATAGAATAGATGAAAACGGTCATCTATTTAAGCTTTTCTGTTTCACTCGACAGTTGTATCGACTTTATAAATGTCCTTTTATAAATTAAACTTATAGAAACAGAGACACCATAAGCACAACTATCCCTACGCCCAAGACTGCCCACGCTATCTGCATGTCCTGCCCTAGGCTCTTGAAGTATGTTATAACTGCATTGTACAAGTTCTTGAAATACTTCGCTATATCGTCAGTATTTATTGTGTTCTTGGTTGCCATTCATCCTCTTATTTATTCACGCCGACTGCTTTCATTATCTTAGTATTGCATTTAGGGCATATCCATTCCTGAAAAGTCGTATTCGCAGAATTCAAAGTACCGCCCTTCTTCAATTCACTCTTGCATTTCACACATACATTCATCATATTCACCTTGAATAAGATTGTAGAATGGTTAATTTATATAGTTTATTAATTATCTCTATACTTGAACGATAAGTCATTATATTCGTCAGTGTCATAGACTGTTATTCCTTCCTTGTGCCACAGGACGAATTCTTTTATTCCAGAATCAAGAGCCATCTTGCTGCATATAGTGCAGAACGGCTGACCTGCATACATTTTCTCGTCAGTTGCAGTATCTAATCTGATAAAATATAGTCTTGAACCGACGATCTTATCATGATGCTTTCTTAATGCTTCCATTATCGCGCGTTCCTCAGCGTGTATGCAGCATGACCTGTCAGACTTGAAATTCTTCGGGATGTCATCCTTGAAACATCTATCAAGTTTCTTCCCTAATGGTGGAGCGTTAAATCCCTCGCCTATGATAATTCCATCCTTAACTATTATTGAACCGCACTTGCTCCTAAAACATGGAGAATTCTTCGCAACATCCATAGCATGGCTTATGAACTTCATTGCTTCCTTTTCATCGTGATTGGATAATATACGCATGATTTCAAGAACAATCAGGAATATAAAAATTTATCTGAACAGTTATGAATATTTTTATATACTAGATGCTTTTCTTTAAATCATGCTTAAAGCAATAATCTTCGATTTTGATGGAGTGATAGTCGATACAGAACTTGACAGATTTAATTTCATCAAAAAAGAGCTTTCTAAAGAGAATATCATTCTCGATGATTCAATCTTTCCAAATTTTCTCGGCAAAAAAACATCTCCGGCATTAAAAGAATTAATACCAAACATACAAGAAAATATTTTAAAAAATCTGGATATAAAACGACAAAAATATCTTGAGGAAAACATCACGAAATTGAAACCTTTGCCGAACATAAAAAATCTTCTAAAGACATTAAAAAAGAAATATTCCCTAGGCATTACTACAGGTTCAAGTTCCATAATAGTTAAGAAATTTCTCGAATATCACGGGTTAATGGAATATTTTGGCGTGATAACGACTGGCGAACAGTTCAAGAGCAGCAAGCCTGATCCTGAATGTTATATATTGACTCTAAATAAATTGAATATAAAGCCTTCCGAAGCCATCATAGTCGAGGATTCAGAGGCAGGCATCACTGCAGGAAAGAAAGTCGGATGCAAGGTTTTCGGTTTAAAAAATAAATACAATCTAAAACAATTAAAGAATGCGGATAAAACATTTAATAATTATAAGGAGATGCTGGAATACTCCAAGAATCTATAATTCCTTCTTCACCATCTCGAGCAGCATCGGGAATCGAGTATATCCTGCTGCGGCATTTATGTGTCCTGCATTCTTTAAAATGATTAATTCCGTTCCAAGTTTTCGTGCCAAGTCTTTTCCTTTGACTAGTGGAACGTACGGATCGTTGTCGGAATTTATGACATGAAATCTCGAACAGTTGGTCTTGATCTTTTTCCAATCAAACATCCTGTCTGTGAATGTTCCGTTTATCTTGTCGATATCATGATTTAGCAGTCCAGTAAATCCAGACACTAGAAATGTTGCCTTAATCTTCTTGTCTGTTCTCTCTAAAATATTTAGTATGAACGATGGTCCTAGACTGTGCCCAATCAATATCGTCTCGTCATTCAAATATTTATCATATTTTTCAAATACTTTAAGCCATGTTTCCAGCGATTGGTTTTCTGGTGTTGGAAATTTTGGAACATAGACTTTGCATCCGAGAATCTCGAGCTGTTTCTTCATCCATGGAAACCAATTCTCTTCAGGATTTCCATATGAACCGTGGATTATTATGACATTGACCATTTTTTCTACCTCAAATGTATCTCTACCACATCTCTATCTTCGAGTTTATGGTCGAGCATGAATCTTTGCCCAGGGAATTTTGCAGATCTTCCCCATACACGACAGAATTTGAATTTTGCAACGAAGTCCTTATGCAGCTTGTTGCATAAATCCTCGACTTTGGAATTCCTGCCTATTATAAGAGGAACTTTCAAGTCAGCTTCTTTTCCTGGTTCTTTCAAGTATAATCTTATCAAATCCAATTTCTCGAATATTAATTCCTTTAACTGCTCAATATATATTTTGTCCTTTGCGCTTATCGCTAAGTCCGCCTTCAAGTCTTTTATCACTCGCTCGACCTGTTTGTCAGTCGCTAAATCTATCTTGTTTATCACGGTGATTGCAGGAATGTATTTCTTGTTGCCTTCAAGCACATCAATGAATTCGTCGACGTCTATATCCGTCCTTAATACTATATCCGCATTCATCACACGGAATTCCTTGCATACGGATTTTATCGTTTCCTCGTCTATCTTCGTAAGTTTTAATGTGCTTGCAACCCTTATTCCGCCGTGCGAGCACTTGACTATCTTCACATCGGGCTTATGCTTGTTCAATCTAAGATGCGCATCATATATCTCTTTCATGAGTACATCATAATGTTCTGGAGCATTGACATCTATGATGAGTAGCGCTAATTCAGCAGACCTCATTACAGACAATACTTCTCTTCCTCTGCCTGTTCCTGCAGCAGCGCCTTTTACTATTCCTGGAACGTCAAGTATCTGTATCTTTGCATCATTATAATGCATCGTTCCTGGAACTACAGTCAATGTCGTGAATGCATAAGCTGCAGTCTTAGATTCAGCATTGGTCAGATCATTTAGCAGCGTCGATTTTCCGACTGACGGAAATCCTATCAATATTACTGTACCGTCGCCGTTCTTGCGGACGTCGTAGCCTTCCATCTTCTTGCCGCCAGAGCCTCTAGTCTCACGCTTCTCTTTAAGCTTTGCAAGTTTCGCCTTCATCAAACCAATGGCATGCTGCGTACTCTTGTTATACTTCGTCTTTGCTATCTGCGCTTCAAGATCAGTAATTTCGGAATTATATTCGACCATGATGAATAGAAAAAATCTGATAATATAAGTATTTCGATTTTTCCGCCGTAAACTTTATATATCACTTATCCCGAGAGTATCTTTATGAAAAAGGGGAGCATGTTATTGTTTGTTTCTTTGATTATCTTGTCAATTGGTTTAGCTAGTGCCGTAGAGACTTGCAGTGATGGCACTACACCTACACAATGCGTGTGCGGTCATACACCTAATTCAACAATGGGTTTCGGTCAAGTCATCATAGGCGGTTTCACTCCTTCAATCATCAGCTGCAATAACGTTGCTGACGGAGTATGTCCTGAAGATTTCATGGATCCTAGTACTGGCGTGACTGCTAATTGCAGTAATTGCCCAGACAAAGACTGTACAGCAGCTGGACCAGGAAATACTGGAAGCGTCTCTGGACATGTTAGAGATTCTAATAACAATCCTATAGAGAAGGTATTAGTCACAAGTCATCCAATAAAATGGAACGGCAGCGCGAGTCTTGAAAATAATGTCACAACAGACGTTAATGGATTCTTTAATGCCTCTGGATTTCTGACTGGATCATACTATTTTAGCGCTTCAAAAGATACTTACGATACGCAACTCGTGCAAGCAGACATTGTAAGAGGAAAATCTACAGTCGTAGACTTCAAACTACTTAACGGCACATGCCATGAAGATTGCACGAACAGCTATAACAGGTGCAATGCAGCTTGTGACGGCATAAAGTTTGCCGACGGTAGTTCCTGCCAATTCTATAACAGCACTATAAGAGATGCATGCGATAATAGGATGAAGGGTACTGAAGTATTCTTGGGGCAGGCAAGCAGTGATACTGCATGGTTCATAAAATGCTGCGGTGATTTGCCTGATGCACCATATCAGAAGTATTATTCTAAAGCCAATACAGACAATGGCAACATAAAGAACTTGATAAAAGTCGAGAAGATAGCGAAGTATAATGATGTTCCTGTAAGGATTGTGATAGCATATTGGCAGCAATGAGCAATTTTTGCTTGCCATCCATTCGCAACATTTTTTATTCAACTAATTGAAAAATCTCTCTTGCAATCTCCGATTTTTCCAGAGAATGTTCCATAGGTTGCTCACTTTAAGGATGGCGACGCATTTTCCGACAATGTCCATCATTATAGCAAAATTTTTAATTAATCATTCTATTGGTATTGAAAAGAGGGTGTATATTTGAGGAAATCTAACAAGAAGGGCTACTATTTCATAATAGACGCTTTTATCGGCAGCACTATAATATTTCTCTCACTCTTAATAATACTTAACGGAGGCATAAAGCCTTCAAAAATACAATACAATTATGAGATGGCTGAAGAGTACAGCACATTCATACTCAATACAAAGATACAGGACTTGAACAACGAATATGTGAACAGCCTGACTACGTCTCATGCGATAAATGATACAACATTGACTATAATGGAGCAGGTGGACTTATTCTATTACAATAATGATACGTCGCATGCAAAGTTTATGATACAGAATCTTACAGATCCTCTTATAGCGCAGAAATACAGCTTCTCTTATGATGTAATTGATGGTGCAAAGACCGTCAATATATATAACAGGACTAACATCAATACAAGTGATGCAAAGCTTGTCGTAGCGTCAAAGAAAATAACATTTCTTCAGATAAACAGCAGTACATTGTTTGGACCTGTAATGACGGAGATAAAGATATGGATATGATGAAAGATATAAACATAATAACAGAATATAATATGAATAATATTATAATATGAATACTATAAGATTTTTCGAGGATGTATTATGAGATTTAAATTCAGGATGAACCGCAGGGCAGTATTGTTCTCACTCATTTCAGTACTGTTCTCAGTATTATTTATAACAATATTTTCCCAGGAATTCACGAGCACTTATGAAGACAGGATTCCTGGAAGCAACATAAGAATAAAGGTCATGGATGTATATACGAGAAATTTCGAGGTTTATATCGGAGACAGCGTAAAAGTCGCTACATATCATACGCTTGATGGAATAACAATATATCAACACAATAATGGCAGGATGTTCTTCAAGGATTTTTCAGAATTCAATAAAACATTTCGTGATTGCATGACGTGTGGATATGTCAACTGTTCCAATCAAATCCCGTCAAAGTCATGTAATGTCGGGGATTATTCTCTTAAATCAAGACTTGACAATATAACTGCATTATCTCTGCAGCAGCTTAACATACAAACAAATTACACGCTAAATTCCATAGATATAAGGCAGGATTATCCTTTTGAAGTGGAAGTCACAGTCAACATTTCATATAATGTTACTGATGATTCCGGAGCAAATTATTATGCCCGATGGACAAAGAATAGTATAATCACACAGGAAGTGCCTATTGTTGGACTGCTTGAACCTACAGGATATATCAATGACAGCACGAATACATACAGGCAGAGGATAGCAAGATATTCTGGCGTATGCGAATTCGATGAATCATGCTGGACGAACACTACAACACAGCAATTCTATTCGCAGAACAATTTCAGGTATTATAGCGGAGGAGTATCATTCCTCCAAAGGTATTGGAATGATAATAGTGTTTCAGACTGTTGCGGCATAGAGACAATAATGCATCCGACGCAATTAAGCAATCCGGACAGAACGAACAGCTACATAGACCATTATTATTGGAGTGGATCATATTCATGCGCTGCCGGCAACAAAATAGTAAGCCTCAAATTCGGAAGCGACAATGTTAGTCTCGACGAGAATACGGCGTCAAGGTATGGAGTCACAAACCAGAGCACAGTATATTGTACGCCGCCATGACCGCCACCATTGCCACAACATAATACACTACTCAATAATAATCAACAAACTTTTTATAGCGTCCAGAAGACTACTTAGGAGTATAAAATAAGAGGTATTTGTTTAGCAGGCTCGCATAGATTGTTAGTCGAGTGTTAAACCGAGTTCATTGTAGAAACATTAAGTATTCGAGAACTCGCTAGCAGCTAAACAAATAAAATAAGAATATAACATGACTCAGGATATTGTGAAGACAGGAGTAGATGAATTATTGGACTTATTAAGTAATGGTACGAAGACTTCTCTTACTGAAGCTGCATCAAAACTTAATCTTGATACTGGAGTTGTGCAGGCTTGGGTTGATTTTCTCGTCGAAGAGGGCATAGTAGGAATAGAATACAAGTTCACGACACCTTACATATACTTAAATAAGGTCGTTGAGAGCAAGGACAAAACCCCGAGCAAAGAAGAAAATTATAATATACAATATTTCAAGAGGCAGTTCTGGGAAAAGGCTCAAGGCAACAACATTCCTGAAGGACAGATAGACATGTTATGGCGCAACCATATAATACAGGCGCTTGATCTTCAGAGAAAATATTTCTTCTTTGAAGCGCAGCGCCGAAAATTGATGAATATAGAGCAGTTGTGGACGGAATATAAAGAACTTATACAATACGCATAATAATTGATTAATGTAGTCTTAACATACAAAAATGGATTTTGAGCAATATCTGGAAAAGGACATACTGACTTTCCTAGACAGCAAAATAGAACATAAAGATAATACTGCTATGGATAGAGAAGAAGAGTATGGATTATATTTGACCAAAGATTATCTCAAGGAATTGAATTATGCTCTCGATAATGACGAATTGACGAAGGCGAAGAAACTTTTTGACGAGCTAAAATCCGCATATTCCAGACTTCCAAAGACGAGTTCTGAACGCAAGAAGATATATACTCTGCTTGAGAAGATGTATGGCAAGATACAGAATTATGTCAAGATAAAAGAGGGGAAGATAGAAGTATTAAAGCAGGGCACGAGTGAGATTCAGAGGGAGAGAAGCGATATAGTGCTTGACAATCTAGGAAAAGATAAAGAGCAGGTAAATATATCCGTTCAAGCAATGAGCGAACTCTCGCCTATAAATATGGATGATCTTCCTATAAATTCCGCCAGCGATGCAAAGCGCGAATACGATAAAGAGAATAAGCCGCGCATGAATCGCGCGAATAATACTGGCAATACCAGCACTGGTGGTGGAGGAAAATCGCGTGGGAAGGATGGTGCACGTGATGCGCAGCGCGACGTGTCTGTAGAATCAAATATTTTGGGAAAATCTATTGTGGATGAGAATGACAGAAGCAATCAATCGGCGCAATACACACGCTATATATTCAGGGATGATTATAATAAATACAGCAAAGTTTTGCTCGAAGATATCCCTGGTGCTAACGAAGATTTCGACGATCTGGAAAAAAATATCATAGAGAGGACTATTGAACTTGAAAGGCTCAAGACTTTTGTCATAGAGAGGCTTCTTGATGCGCTGCGTAAAAAGCTCGACGAGGACAATAATGAACATAACAAGAAGATTGAAGAGATGCGTAAAGATATAATTGAGCAGATGACTCTCGAACTTGACAAGCGCTTTGACTCCGGAGAATATTCTAGCAATTCAAAAAGTTATGATCCTAGAGATTCCATAAAGAATTCTCTTAAAAAGATTGAAAGCACAGATATTATAAAAAGTGTGAAAGAGGATATTCTGGATAAAGTGTTTCTTGAAGCTCCGCATATAATCTCGAGCAATGATTATTCAGACTATTCTAATTATTCCACTGAAAGTCTTGATGCATTCAGTATAAACAAGAATGATGTTATAAGAGTTCGTAGGAATGATGACAACAGCATCTCGATAATACAGAACGGCAAAGCCCGCCGAAGATATGATGATACTAAAGAACCAAATGAAGATATTGAGAAAAAAGATTCATATGCAAGAGATGATTTGAAAGGTGAAATAACATCTCCTGATTCGCCTGATAAAGATATTGCTCAAGACAAGAATTATGAACCTGTAGAAAATTATGCACCTATAAATTATTCTAGTTATTCTGATTCTGACAAGCAAGATAATAATATCAAGATCATGGGAGAATTGCAGGCTCCTGAAGCGCCTGAAACAGAATTTAACATGGCAGGAACGGACACAGCGCAAGTATTGCCTGCACCAAGCCTTGCAGAGCCAGAACAAAAATCTGAATCAACGCAAGAGTCGAAATCAGAGTTTACCGACGAGAAAGTGCAGGAGATGTATGAAGAAGCGATATACACAATGCTTCAGAGCAATTATGATGAAGCTGCAAAAATATTCCAGAACATCCTTGAATTAAGACCTAAGAACAAGGCTGCAAGGATAAGACTGCTGGAATGCGTGGGGGCTGCCGGAAATGCCTGATACAAGTTTCCCGACAAAGTTCGAGAACATAAAAAAGGACAAGAAGATAGAGACATATCTAGATAAATACAAGCTTAAGATGAACGACATACTCGTAGAGATAAACATCGTATTATACGAGGACGAACCTACGCCAAGGTATGTTGTATCATTGACAAACATAAGCGACGCAACAAAGCTCGTTCTTGAGAAGATTCGCCAGGAATTCATATCGCGCGCAGACACAGGACCGGAAGACAAGACTGACAACAACAGCAACGATGACAACAAGGACAAGTTCCAGGTGGAGATAACAAAGCTGATAAAGAAATATTTCCCGACGGCAAACGAAGACACGACAAACATGCTCGTGAATTATATAGTCCAGGAAAACCTCGGACTAGGAAAGATAGAGATACTTCTCAAAGATGCATTCCTTGAAGAGATAGTCGTCAATAATCATAATGAAGGAGTGTGGGTCTATCATCGAAAGCATGGATGGCTCATGACAAATATCAAGCTTCTAACAGAAGCGAAGATAAGGCATTACTCGACGATGATAGGAAGAGAAGTAGGAAAAGAGATAACAACTCTCAATCCTCTCATGGATGCGCATCTGAGCACTGGCGACAGGGTCAATGCAACGCTCGCGCCAATAAGCAGCAAAGGAAATACTATAACTATAAGAAAGTTCTCGGCAGATCCTTGGACAATAACCAAATTCATCAAAGACAATACCATATCCATCGAGGCTGCGGCATTCATATGGCTTGCGATACAGAATGAATTATCTGTACTTGTAGCAGGAGGCACTGGTTCTGGTAAGACGAGCATGCTTAATGTCATAAGCAATTTCTTCCCTCCAAACCAGAGGATAATAAGCATCGAAGACACTCGAGAATTGACTCTTCCAAGCAATCTGCATTGGGTTCCAATGGAGACAAGACTTCCTAATCCTGAAGGAAAAGGAGAGATAACAATGCTCGATCTATTAGTCAACAGTCTAAGAATGAGACCTGACAGAATATTAGTTGGAGAAATAAGACGGCAGAAAGAAGCGCAGGTAGTTCTTGAAGCGATGCATACAGGTCACTCAGTATATGCGACGATACACGCGAATAATTCTGACGAAGTCATCGTAAGACTCACTAATCCTCCTATAGACATACCAAAGCCCATGATATCTTCATTATCATTGATACTTGCGCAGTCAAGAAACAGGAGGACAGGCAAGAGGAGAACATTGCAGATTGCAGAAGTAACGTCGACTGGCGACGCTAAAGTATTGATGCAGCTCAATGTTGCAAACGATGTCTTGGAAAAAATCAATGATTCAGATACTGTACTCGACAGACTCAAACTATATACTGGTCTAAGTACAGAAGATATAGCAAAAGATCTCGAGCAGAAAATAAGAATATTGCAATGGATGGTAAAAAAGAACATAGAGAATGTCGACCATATAGGCGCGGTGATGGCGAAATATTATATGGGGACGCTCAAGATAGATTGAAGTCCGACATAAGCGGCGTAAATAGAAAAATAATATCATATTTAATAATTATATTTAATGAATAGTTCATATCTTTTAAGAGGTGTTTATGAGTATAGCACATAGTATAGCTGCAAGGATGCCGGAATTACATGACAAGATGCACAGCGCAGGAATACATAAGAAGCCTGCAGAATTCGTCGATGAAGCGTTGAAGAACGGTTTTCTTATGGCATTAATGATGAGCATACTATCTATATTTATCATATTACAGAGCGGCATGTCATTAGGATTAGTAGTTCTTGTATTTATAGTATCATTCGGCGCATTCTTCTTTCTGATGCTAAAAAGGCTTGATGTCGCAATAACAAAGCGCGAGCGAGAGATTGATAGGGACGTGCTCTTTGCAGGAAGATTCCTCCTCGTAAAATTGAACAGTGGAAAGCCTCTAATCAATGCGCTTTTCGAAGCCTCTCGAAGCTACGGCGTAGCAGGAGAATATTTTCAGGAGATAGTCGAGGATATAAAACTCGGAACACCACTTGAAGAAGCGCTTGACAAAGCATACAGGACGACACCATCAAAGAAGTTCAAGAAAATATTGTTCCAGATAAACAATGCGTTAAGAATTGGAGTCGATGTAAGTTCGCCTCTCGAAGCGATACTTGAAGAGATATCGCAGGAGCAGCTTATAGAGATACAGCGCTACGGAAAGAAATTGAACTCTATAATAATGTTTTATCTGCTCGCGGCGATAATCATGCCGTCGCTTGGAATAACGCTATTCAGCATCGTCGCATCGATGATGTCGCTGAAGATAGACTTGCCTGTATTCCTGATGATACTGTTCTTTTTGATGCTGGTACAGTTGATATTCATAGCAGTTATACGGTCAATCAGACCAAACCTGAATATATAAGATTGAGATATTATGGATAGTATAAAGTGTTGAGATAGTATAAATTGTGTTATTATAAATTAATGGAGTAAAAAATTATGGTATTGTTCGCTGAAGATTTCGGAAAGGCATTCATATTCAAGAATTTGAGACCAAAGATAAGAGGATTCTTCCTGAAGGCAGGCTATGAGGATGTGCCATATGAGATGTTCGGAATATTATTCTATCTGTCGCTCGTCATAACATACTTCGTATACATACTAGTATTATATCCGAAAATAACGACTATAGTTCTAAGCAGCAACGTGATACTTCTCATAATAACGTTCATCAGTTGGGTCATCGTGCAGGCAATAGTATTGTTCCTCATAATAATGTACATGTATTTTAGCGTCAACATCAAGATATACACGAGAACTAAAGACATTGAAGCGATACTGCCTGATTATCTTCAGGTTGTCTCATCAAACCTCAAGGGAGGATTATCATTCGAGAAGGCGTTATGGGCTGCGATAAAGCCTGAATTCGGCGTCATAGCAAAAGAAGTCACGATGGTATACAAGAAAGTCATGACAGGAAACGACTTGTCAGATGCGTTAAGAGAATTTACGGACAAATACGATTCGCCGATACTTAAGAGATCATTCGACCTTATAATAGGAGAAGTGGAAAGCGGAGGACAGATAGCAAGCATAGTCGACAAAGTAATAGAAAATATCAGAAAAACAAAGGCTCTGAAAGAAGAGATGAGCGCATCAACATTGACATACATGATATTCATAGGAGCAATAGTTATAGTGATCGCGCCGGCATTATTCGCGCTATCATATTATCTGCTGCATATAATGATTGGATTCAGTTCGCAACTATCGAATATGAACAGTCCAAATATGCCTATAAGCTTCTCTGCCGACAGCATAAAGCCTGAAGATTTCAGGATATTCTCGACGCTTGCAATACTCATGATATCACTATTCTCATCGCTGATAATATCGCTTATTGAGAAGGGAGACATCAAAGGAGGAATAAAATATATCCCTGCATTCATGATATCTTCAGTAATATTCTACTACATATTCCTAGCTGCATTCGCATACTTTTTTGGAGGAATAAAATAGCAGAAAATAAGACATAGGAATTGTTATAAATTGTTATAGATAATATTTATGAATAAATTTATAAAATCGTCATCCAAGAATATGGAAGGTGCCTTACGATGAACAAATATAATGCTGTCCAAAACAGAAAATTTAGAAATGATAATGAACACACA
>Ga0182027_10009103_pt1 | contig 14328 bp, 15 predicted proteins | sample 712E1DmetaG_FD_121300 | JGI IMG/M metagenome (GOLD analysis project Ga0182027, IMG submission 121300) | Permafrost microbial communities from Stordalen Mire, Sweden - 712E1D metaG (Illumina Assembly) | ecosystem: Environmental > Terrestrial > Soil > Wetlands > Permafrost | place: Sweden...
AGTATCTATTGTATGATATAAAGAATTTTAGTTTAAAACTATTATGAGATACGGAAGAAAGGGCTCCATGTTACAATATGGCGAGAATAATATTTGCTTAAAATAGCCGTCGCTGCGTTAGTACTGACCTTATTTATTGGCCAGTGTCATGCTTATGGGAGGCGCCTGGTTAGGCGGCAAAATGATTATTTATAATTGATAAGAATAACACCAACTGAACTTAAAACAATTCCTATGATATTTATTAACGTTAATTCTTCTCTGTACCCCAAAACTCCAATTAATGCTAAAGCAACTGTTGTAAAGGAACCGGTAATGATAGACGTTGTACTTATTTTCCAACCCAACCGATAAGCATAGAGAAAGCCCAATTCAACCATCGGCAAAGACAAACCCAACAATATGATTGGTAACCATTTCTGACCACTGAATATTGATATTTCCTTTTTAATATCTCCCTTTGATAGAAATAGTACTATACTTATAACGAGTGCGATAAAATATGCAGTAGCTATCACAAGCAATGCATTGGCATTCCTGGGAATACTTTTCTGACATACATTATATAACAAGACGCCAATAATAATGAGTGGAAGAGATATTATTTGCCAATTCATAAATTATTATCTCCTATAAGTTAGTATTGCACTTCGCGTGATGCATTCTTCTAAACATGCCGAGATTTAGCCGATGGTAGTTCTTTATATTTCCTTTTCGTAGAATATGCAATCAAATGGTCCCTTGTTTTCTCGTTTTATTTCTCGATAGTTATTTTTGAGATAAAGCATTTGTGTTGGCTCTTGTTGAATAGTTGTGTCTAACTGAATGCATTGATAACCTTTTTCTTTGGCTAGAAGCTCTAGTTTTGATAGTATTCTTTGTCCTATTCCTCTCCTCCAGTAATTTGGATGAACTCTCATACGTTTTATTTCAGCTCGTTTTTCACCAATCCTTCTGAATGCTCCCATTGCAATGATTTGTTTATCATTTTCAACAACCAAATATTCTCCGTTATTAGCTAAATATACTTTTTCGATATTATCGAGATCCTCTTCCCATGGCCCACTTTTATAAATATTTCCTAATGCCAAAACATGAAGTTTCTTGACTTCTTCTTTATCTTTATCTTCATATCGCCTAAATATTAAATTCTCAGACATAATAAACCTCCTCAAATGCTATACTGCCTAACAGCCAGCGGTCTCATACTGAACGTGTTTCTACTTCTATAATTCATTCACTTCACTCTCAATTCTGCACTAAACCTCTGCTCGCCAAGAATTATGCAGTGAGCCTGCGCGCCGTGCTTTATTTTTTGGTTGGCTCATTCCGTCAGCTTGTCCAAAAGGGATCCCTTCTCACAAAGCGATGCCTTCGGCAGGGAAACACCTGGTCAGGGCGCTTGTAAACTTTTATGCATGATTATTAACGCATGTATTGAACAAGTTAATGAACTTCACTTAGTGTTCTTTTAGCAACCTATCTAATACTTCTTTTGGCACCTTGAAAACAGTGCCGTGTCTTAAGCCGTCCGGATATCGTATTTGATCCGAAATATCCGTCCACTTAATAAAGTCTGTAGAAATAACAGCACCATATTTATGGTCTCGATATTTATCAAAATATATGAAGCAGGTGTCCCCGACAAAGAACGGTGCTGGTCCTTCTGCCCAGTAGTTGCCGGTTATTGGTGCAGATGCGTTACCGTAAGGGCCGCGAGCATTGTCTGAAGTGGCTATGCGAATGTTCTTTTGCGGAGGAGTATGGGTCTCATCTTTGAAAAACATTATGTACCGTCCGCCTTTTTCTACAATAGCTGCATCTATTACGTTGAACCCAGGTTCGTAGAAAAGTACGGCAGGTGTAAACGAAGAGAAGTCTTTTGTGAAAGATGCATAAATTCTATGGCTCATCTTCGGCTTTGCAGGGTCACTACTCAATATTGAGCCCATGGAATCGGTTTTGGGAAACCGACCTGGGATCCAAGCAGACCAACAAATGATATACTCCATCTTTCTTTTATCGAAAAATAACTCGGGGGCCCAATTGTTTTTTGCACTTTGCTCGTTGAGCATAGGTCGAACATATTTTTGGCCAGTCCAATTTATCAAATCTTTAGATGATGCATAGCCAAATCCATTATTCCACCAACCAGTTGTCCAAACCATATGGAAGGTACCGTCTTCTGCTCTATATATGCTGGGATCACGCAATAAGGAGTCTCCGACCGTAGCCTTAAAAAATGATGAACCATCCCGTAAAGCAGTCCAAGCACGTCCATCGTAGCTATATGCGAGATGTAGCCCGTTTTCACCATTGCCAGTGAAATATGAAAATAGAAAAATGTCTTGCGAAAGAAGGTAATGTGATTCAACTATTACCATCAACAATATGGTCAATGCTATAAGAATACCCTGTTTCATATTGCTCTTTCTGTGCTAATATAAGCTATGATGATTTAGTTTTATCATTTCCATCGAACTAATACATTCAGACACAATACATAAAAAAGTGCAAGCGCCATAACGGATGGCGAACAAGCAAGCTGCCGCATTGATAACTTATAAATTGTTCTAAACGAAACAAGTTCCTGTAGGTATTTTCAAATTGCACTAAACTTATACTCGCCATGTGCCGCTTTACGGCATCCCTTACAGCGGAACTTAACGTACCCATTTACCCGCCATGCTTTATCTTTGGGCGGACGTCCATCCGGTCAGCTCGCCTGCCCCGCAGTTTTTTTGAGGGGGAGCGCCCGGTTAAAACACACACGATAGAATATTTTAATGTATCAACCTTGATAATGATACCTTACTTATTATTTGATTGATAATTCTTTTGTGTGTGTTATTAAATCTAATCCACCAAATTTTCCATGACCAGGAATAACAATTTTCGCATTTGGGAATTTATTAATCAGTTTATCAATCGTTTTCGGATAAGCAATTAAATCTCCATCGGCAGTATTCCCTAAATCCTTTGAATTTAGACTTTTAACCATGCACCCAGCGAATAAAATCTTCTCTGATGGAATCCAAACCACAATATTATCCAAAGAATGTGCTGCCCCCAAATAATAACAATTAATCATTTTGTCGCCAAGTTTCAATTGCAATGAATCTTTAAATCCGTGAGCAGGAATCGGTAAGTTTTTGGATTTGGCAATATCAATCGTCATTTGATTTGCATATGTTTCTATTTTTTTATGCTGTATAAAACCTAAACCTCCCATACAGTCAACGTGCCAATGATTTGGGATAAATCCTACAATTTTTAACTTCATTGAATCAGCAATCCAAGAAAACAAATCCATTGTTAATGAATCAGTCCAAGGTGAATCAAAAATAAAAGCCTCGTTTCCATTAATGAAAATCAATCCGTTTGCAGGAGTTCGACCGTAATTTGACAAATTTAAATATGAAACATGTACATAAGCATTTTCTGATAATTTAATCAATTCAAGATCATTGGAAATCTTAACCTTTTCATATTTAATCTGTGAGAATCCGTTATATTGAATCAATCCTGCGATTATAAAAATCATCAAATATTTCATATTTTTGTCCTCGTGTAACTATGACAAAAGCATTTTATGTGTTTTAATGGATCGGCGCTAAGTCCCGATTCGACAGATTTGATGCTTTCCAATCAAATCGTGGTCGAATCGCGGATCCCGCTTTGCGGGATCCATTATTTTTACGGCGCTGATAAGTTTCAAGTTGTTGATAACGAAACGAGTTCATACTAGTTCTTTCAATTTTGTACTGACCTATACGCGCCATGAATTTTGCAATGAATAAATAATAAATTTTGTATCACGCGTTGTGTAATTCATTCTCAGGCCTCCGGCTGTCAACTTGTCCAAAAGGGATCCCTTCTCACAAAGTGATGCCTTCGGCAGGAAAGCGCTTGGTTAAGCGGGTTTAGATTGAAAAAATTATTTTGTTTCTAACTTCTTCTCAATTTCATTTATCTTTTTTATTATCTGCTTTATACCTTGAGCCATCCCGCCGATGATATAAAGGATATAGAAGAATAACGCCAGGAAAAATGTTTCGCCAATAATCATCAGGGTAATCTGTGTTCTATTCATAAACATTCTCCTTAATTAACGTATCTGAAAGTACTGAAATCGTTTAATGGATAGCTAATAGATAGTTTTTTTCACAAGATCTCTGAATCAAGATATCTGCTGATTAACCTGCACGCCGCCTAACGGAAGGCGGCTCTGCCAAGAAAGACGGCGGACAAGTATGTCCCGCTGTAAGCGAGATAGCGGGCTCATTCCATCAATATGCCTGCTGCGCCCGGTTAGGCAACCCACTCGTTCAAATTAAAAATGGGATAATTCGTTTTGTTCTTGATGCATAATTACCATATTCAGGATATTCAAGAATCATAAGACGTTCTTCTGCAAATATTCGGATAGATACACCGATGGTGCTGATAATAACCAATAACAAATTCATAATTGAGAGATGAGATAATACGCCTGCCCACAAAAAATACAAGATTGAAGCATAAATAGGATGCCGAATGAACTTGTAAGGGCCAGTGGTCACTAACCCACCTTTTGTAGGATTGGCTCCAGCGTGAAAACTTCTTCTGCCAAATATTATTCGAGCCCATACCATTAGCATGATAGCCATAAGTTGAATAATGATTAACATATAACCTTGTGCTAAAATAGAATGTTCAAAAATCAAAACAACCATCGCAAGAACAATAAAGAAATATCCGATGATTGATGCAGATCGTAAATTCAATTAAGTGACTCCTTTATGTTAGTTATGGGCTGCCTAACAGCCAGCGGCCTCATATTGTAACACGCGTAGCGTGTTTCTACTTCTATAATTCATTCACTTCACCGTCATTTTTGTACTAAACTTCTAAGCGCAATGCAAAATGCACTAACGCTCATTCCGTCAGCTTGTTGAGCGCTGTTTGCGAAATCCCGCGCTTTTTGCGGGAAGCACCTGGTTAGGCGGTTATTGTCTTTTGCTTTTATTGATAATATCAAATGGGATTTTTGAATCAGCATAAACTTGCCACAATTGAATTTTCCCATTTTTAGTGATCGCTTTCCACGAAGCGGGCAGACGCCAATAATTTTGCTTTCTACCACTCAGACCTTCAAATGTCCCAATAGCAAAACCAAACGCGGCGATTGTATTTCCATTGACAAATATTTATCTGATTTCGATTTTATAGTCGGGAAACAATTGAAAGTATCCGATCCATCCAGCTCTCATTTGTTCCTTACCTAGAGTTACATTGCCTTGAGAATCGATGAATTTATGCTCGTCAGTTATGAGCGAACATATTTTGTCAACGTTGTGATCGTTGATTGCTTCGACAAATTCTTTGATAATCTGATTGTTCATTTTAATCTTTGCAATAACCGCCTAACTGACCAGCGCTTCGCCAAACAACTGGCGGACAAGTAAGTCCCGATTTGATCTTCGATCAAATCGAGGATCCCGTACAACGGGACTGCCGCGTGACCAATTTTAATTTAGTCACTTATTTCCTTCTTTTTATATTCATCTATATAAATTGACATTTGTTCAGGCATCCTATCCCTATATAATCCCATTTTAAAATAATATCTATTTTTTTCTGAAGGATTTTCTCGACCATCCGGATAGCTTGTTATGCCTTTGTAGTTTACTATTTCTTTCTCGTTCAGGAAAGCCTTAACCTCTCCGTCATTTTGCCTTGAAAGCCGGACCTGAAATTTAAAATCCAGCCACTGGTTTCGAATTTCCTCATTGAGTTCGTAAAGAGTATGACGAATAGAGTCAATTTGAAGAGTGATAAATAATTTTCCTGATACATATCTTATGGCAAGCACTGGACTATATTTCGAACAAGGTGCTTTCCCCGGACAATCCTGTTTCCATTGGGCGATAACAAGCCGCACTGGCACAATAGGAAAACTGTCCGGCAAAAACATACTAAATTGATATTCATATTTAACTCCCTCGATTGATTCTAATGAGCCGATTTCTAATAATTCATCACGCTCCGTAGGAAGGTCTTTGCCATTCCCGGGTGCCGCAATGTCTCCTGCTCTGAGTGTTATTTTTGCAGCCCCTTTTCCTTTACGCACAATTTTTGATTGAATCTCAAAAGATTTAGATTCCATCCTTGTCTTACCCCAAATACTACTTAATCCAGTTGTATCAAAACTATCGTATACGTCAATTTGAGCTTGTGAATGATTTAAACAAGTATGAAGGAATAATACTAATAAGAAAAATCTCCATCTAAATATTTGTTTAATCATATCATTTGTCTTTCTACTTATATATTTGGCTTTTACGGTTATGAAAATTACTCCCAATAAATGTGATTACACAATTTGAATATCGTGCGTTCTAACGGATGGCGGCTAAGTCCCGATTTGATCTTCGATCAAATCTAGGATCCCGTACAGCGGGACTGCCGCATTAATAATTTTCAAAATAGTACTAAACGAACCGAGTTTCAAGTAGATTGCTTTCAATTTACCACAAGACCGTTGCGCGCCATGAATTTTGTAGTAAGCTTATTCGGTCAGCTTGAATTTATTTTAGTATCAACTCCAAAACCATTCGTTATGTACATTTATCATCAATCAGATAGTCTTATGACTGATCTATTTCCAGTGTAGTGAAATACTCTATTCCGTTGTCTAGAAATTTCATAACCTGTACCTTTAGTGGTGTCGACAAGTACTATTGTAAACACTCGTTCCTTAAGCATACCTGGGAACGTTCCTCTCCGGTCACTTATTGTTAAAGTCTTTTTCGTATCATTCCAATCAAATTTTACTAGAGAATAAACCCCTCTTTCGTAATTGTAATTATCATTCTCATCTTCATAAAGTGTAAATATTCCATCAGCACCGGGATAGATCCTAAGTTCTATCGGGTCATTCTTTTCAGTAGAATATTGAATAAGAGGACCAAAAGGAATTATTGAACCGGCTTTGACATATAATGGCATGGTTTCATATCTGGCGTCGGATTTTATTTGCTGCCCTCCATCGAATTGTTTACCTGTCCAGAAATCGAACCATATTACGCCTTTTGGCAAATAGACATCGCGAGTATAACTCGATGAATGTTTTTTTACATTAGTGGGAAGGTAATATAAAGGTTCGACAACCGGGCTTACCATAAATGATGGGCCAAACATATACTGATTGTTGATATTATAAGTAACCGAATTATTCATAAAATCAAATGGTAAAGCACGCATGATGGTATAATTTTCGCTGGTGACTTTCCACGCTAAAGAATAAATATAGGGCATTAAACGATAGCGAAGATTGGTAAACTTGAGCAATGTTTGATAAGTTTTTGAATCCGGCGAACCGAAGGCCCACGGCTCACGCGGAAAATCGGCACCATGGGCTCGAAACAAAGGACAGAATGCTGCAAACTGAAACCATCGAGTATAAAGTTCTTTGAAGCCTTCATCTTCCTGTCCCTTCTCAAATGCTCCGTTCGAAAACCACCAGCCGGGTTCATGTTTGATAAAGTACCCTGCAATATCGGTTGTCCAATATGGAATTCCTGTCATACAAAAATTGAGTCCGGCCGGAATTTGCATTCGAAATTCTTCCCAATTGGCCGATACATCGCCGGTCCAGTAACTCGCTCCATATTTTTGCATCCCGGCAAATGATGAACGGGTAAGAATGTAAACCCTTTTTTGAGATGGAGTTGAGCGTTGCCCTTCATACAACCCTTTTGTATGCATCAAAGCATAGGTATTGATATAACGACCGCTGCCCATCATATCTTTTAATGTGTTGGTATTTACTTCGATAGATTTCATATCAGACATCTTAAAAAAAGGTGATGTCCAATCAGAATCGTACCCTTCAGAACAATCAGCCCACCAACCATCTATGCCATTCGATAAAAAATTGTCGTTTACTTGTTGCCAATACCTCTGTCGAGCTTCGGGCATAAAAACATTCAAATGCTCATTGTCTTTAAGCAGACCTTTAATTTTGGCAAGTTCAAGTTGGTCGGGTGTTCCTTTTGTCATATTTGGCCAGATAGATATTATTATTTTGGCATTCATATTATGAATGTCGTTCACCATTTGAGCAGGGTTAGGATAATTATTTCTGTTAAAAGATTTCTGACCCCATTGATCCTTCGGCCAATATTGCCAGTCTTGAACGATTACATCTAGGGGGAACTTCCTATCGCGAAAACCTTTCACAACGGAAACAATTTCCTCCTGCGTATTGTATTTCTGTTTCGATTGAATGTAACCAAATACCCATTTGGGATACATCGGTGCTTTTCCCGTAAGTTGCCGGTATGAAGATATTATGCTATCGATATTTGCTCCGTAGATAAAGAAGTAATTGATTTGATCGGCCACTTCCGACCAAAGATAGTAACTGCCTCTTGTGTCGTTAAATTCACTGTACGAATAGTTATCCCAAAGCAAGCCATAGTGGTTGATGGAAATGATAACCGGTACAACGTCGTCGCGGTTTTTCTGAAGCAACGCAATTCTCTTACCGTTCAAAGCGACATCGGCATTTTGAAAGCTTCCTAAACCATACAACATCTCACCTGCTGAATATAGAAACGATTGTTTGATGTGGAAACAATCCTCTGAAACAACTTTCGCAACTTGAGCTTCTTTGTTGTCTTCAGTCAGAATCTGTTGCCCCTGTTTATTAAAAAAACCTACTCTTAAGTTATTCTTATCGACTTTCGCTGTAATGGAAATCGTTGATAAGAGCAACTGGTTCTCGGTTTCAGTTACGTTCCAGTCGGATAATAATTTTGCTTTTCCTGTAATTATTAGACTTTCCCGAGTAGAAAATTCGTTCGCTGGCGACGATATAACTTGAATAATATTATCACACCAAACTTTTAGTTTCACCTTTTTGATACCATTGATGCTCTTTGATGCAGTGACCACAATCCCATCAGATTCCCTCTGAACGAATTGGCCGAACATTAATGAGCAGCTTATAAGCAGAATGAATAAAGCAATCATTGACATTTTTTTCATGTAGACACTATCCTAAAGTTTTTGATAATGAAGTTTAATATTTCCAGTATAAACGCAAGCGGCCTAACAGAAGGCGGCTAAGTCCCGTGGTGCTCCAAGCGCCACGAGGATCCCCTACAGTGAGACTGCGGCGCTGAATATTTCCAACATCTCCAAAGGGGCATCCCTTCTCACAAAGTGATGCCTTCGGCAGGGAAGCACCTGGTTAGGCGATTGCCTGATGAATAAATCCTCTTTGTTTGAATATCTGAAGCACCTTTTCAAAATTTTCAGCTGTAAATCCAATACGAACTCTTTTCCCTATCATGGATACGATGAAGATTTTATCTCTTTTGGGTCGTGCAAAGTCAAGCGGAAACCAAATGGTGAAATTGCCAGTTCCCCATATTCTCCATTGCCCTTTTAACAAAGATGGTTCCTCCACGCTAATGGATTTGATTCTATTAAAGTGTACTCGTTTTGAACCAATGAGTGGAAAATAATAATTCTTAAACAAAACAAAATCTGATGAGATTTCGATCAATTTATCTTTGTAGATAAAGGTTTCTTCCATAGAAAAGATTCCTTATTAATTTAATGTAAGATCAACCGCCTAACGGATCGGCGCTCCGCCAAAAAGACGGCGGACAAGTAAGTTTATCCTCAAACTTGTCCTGAAATGTTTTTGTTCAGGATGTTTCTGTTGAGGACTGCCGCACTGATAACTTTCAAATTGTTGAAAACGAAATGGCGCCTTTTGCGCCATAAGTTCATTGTAAACACTTTCAAATTAAAGCAAAACCTCTGGTCACCATGCATTATCTTTTGGCGGGGGAAGCACCTGGTTAGGCGGTTATTGTCTTTTGTTCTTATTGATAATATCAAACGGGATTTTTGAATCAGCATAAACTTGCCACAATTGAATTTTACCATTTTTGATTATCGCTTTCCACGACGCAGGTAAATGCCAATAGTTTCCAACTTTATCACTTCGACCTTCAAATGTTCCGCTAGCAAAACCAAACGCAGCGATGTTGTCCCCACTAGGAAACACTTCAGTGATTTCGATTTTATAATCAGGGAATAATTGAAAATATCCAATCCATCCCGCTCTCATTTGTTCCTTACCTAGAGTTATATTGCCTTGTGAATCGATGAATTTATGATCGTCAGTCATGAGCGAACATATTTTGTCAACGTTGTGATCGTTGATTGCTTCGACAAATTCTTTGATAATCTGATTGTTCATTTTAATCTTTGCAATAACCGCCTAACAGCCAGCGGCCTAATAATGTAATCCCGCTTTGCTGGATTACTTTTTCAGTTGATTCACTCAACTTTCAATTCTGTACTGAACTGTTGCGCGCCATGCTTAACGCACCCATTTAACCGCTATGCTTTATCTTTTTGCGGGAAGCGCCTGGTTATACCGCTTGCATTTTTACGTCTTTTGTGTCTCAAGTATTGCTTATTCAACATGCGAATCAATTTTTACATTAGGTTCAATATCCCCGCCTTTCCATTCAAATGCACCTAATTGCGGTCCACCACCATGAATAGGTTCAAATAATTTACTAGGGAGAAGTTCTGTGTCATCATCATAAATGATCAGATGATATGGGGTACAGTTCCCAAAATAGAAGTACCTGACTCTTTCATCTTGATGATTGATCAGACGAGCACCTGCAGTTGCATCTACAGGCATCCAAGTATAAGGTTCAAAATATACCTGTGCCCACGAATGTTGAGCATGATCCCCATCAGGCTGAACTCTCCAACCACCTTGTGATCTAGCGGGTATTTTATTGATACGGCAAAGAGAAATGAACAGATTAGACTTTGAACCACAATCCCCGCGCTTAAATTTTGCAGTATACTCTGCCCAATCTCCTAAAACAGGCTTCGGATCAGTCCATACAACATTTTTACAAATCCATTCATATATTTTTTTTGCCTTTTGGTAATCATTAGTTTCTTTATCAACTATTTCTTTGGACAAATTTTTCAAATATGATGTAAACAAATTACTCTCTGTTTCTTCTGTGTACTTTTTATAATTCTGATTTGAAGTATCGTATGGTTGAATATCGCCGGGGTTAACATTTTTATAATACCCTTTTGAATCGTATTCGTAAATAAATTGGCAGATAAAGGTGGAATCGGATATCGAAGCAGGCTTTTTCATTGGTCGAATCCAACTCTGTGAAGGTTTCGCGAAATAATTTCGCCATTCTACGTTTGAGTTGTTCTTCGTATCAATTACCTTTTCGAAATAGATCATTGAAATCAAATTATCACTTTTCGGAAATGTTATATTATTGATGCTTGAATGAATTAATCTAATATTCGATTGAAACTTATTTTCTCGAACATACGGTATCCATGCTTTTAATAAAGTCTGATCAGGCGAACTTCCAATTTCTTGAAAATAGCTGAATGCTATATTTATTTTTTTTGATAATACTGAATCGTTCTCAAAGGAAGTAATTGTTTCAAGCGGATATTTGGAAGCTTCATAATCTTCATCTTCTGGTATTTTTGCACGTCTGGCGGCTTCTTTGTTAACACGAAAGAGATCATAAATACAGCTTGAGTAATACTTTTTCTCACCATCGATTAGATAAAATTCAAGGCTGCAGTCACTCTCCCATTTGTTCATATCCGCTTCCGACAAATCAAGTATTTTATCCTTTAATTCTTTATAAACAGTATCATAAGATAACGTGTATTCTCTTCTTACTGCCTGAATATCATTCAATTGTTTCTGCAATATTTTAATCTCATGAGTTGAAAGTTTATCTTTGTTCTGTAGTTTAAGGTCGATTAAATTAACTGCTTTTGATAACTCACCCTTCTGAAGTAGTCGATTTAAATCTTCGGCTTTAGTATTACATGAAACAAAAATTGCTATTACTATTGCAAAATAAATCAACATTGGTTTCATAAGAGTTACTTTTTGATGTGACCGATATATTGTTTTTGCATTGCCGTTAAATATCCTAAAACAGCGCAACCGGTATAACGGATGGGCGTTAAGTCCCACTGTAAGCTGGATAGCGGGTTTGCCCGCCATGCTTTATCTTCCCGCCCGAACGACTGTTCAGTCGGGCGGGTTGGCGGGAAGCGCCTGGTTAGCCCACGTCGATTGTAACAGCTAACTTATTTACGATTCCGATTGTTTTCTTTCGTCGGAAAGAATTTGTTCTAAAATCTTTCTCACCCTTTTGTCTGAATGGTATCGAAAAATCAAATACAACGCATGAGAAATCAAAACCAACCCGATTATGAAAAAAGTCCACTCAGCAAAATGAGGTATTCCGGCGATGGTGATTTTCTCCAGACCTTTTACTATGAGAAGTTGTCCAAGCATTATCACACCTATGAATAACTCTCCCAAATATCCAAAGTAAGAGAATTTACTTGGTGCATTCAAACGCTTGAATTTCTCTAAAGCTTCAAGCTTGAGCCGGAGTTGAATAATGGTTGATGGTTCCATTTTTAAATCCTTAATAATGTTAGCTTATGAATACTAATAGCGCGGCCTAACGGATGGCGGCTCCGCCAAATAATCGGCGGACAAGTAAGTTTATCCTCAAACTTGTCCTGAAATGTTTTTGTTCAGGATGTTTCTGTTGAGGAATGCGGCGCTTCAGCGGTGGCGCGCTTTTGGGCGTCTGATTGAAGTCACATTGTTAGACTTTTTAATGGTCGCTGTCCTTATTTTCCCTCGAGACGCAATATTGGTAATATTTTCGGTAAAGATAATTGTCACTTTCGATGTAGTGTCTGTTGCGGCTGTTTTTGCCTTGTAAGGCCGTTTGCCGGTGTTGATATAATCGGTAAAGGCGTTCGCGGTTTCAAGGGGCGTTTGACCAGCTTTCAACGCCAAAGCAATATTCCAGCCTGCTACATGGTTTGTCGTGCCGTCAGGTCGCATGTATCGGAAGATTGAAAGCCATAAATTTAAAGTGCCGTCTATGCCAGCGTCCTGCGCGCCGTTGGCTATCCCTGAAATTTCAACTATTCCGGGCTTACCTCCAACAGTAACTTTGCCGGCAATAACCGTAATCTTTTGAGTCTTGTCATAGGACGCGGCAGTCAGGGTGGCACCTTTTTCCAGTTCCATGTCCAAATTATAATTCTCCGCTGTTTTATTTTTTTTCATAAATTCTCCCAATACATTTTTGATTAGAAGTTGATTTTTATCGGAAACAACATTCCCCACATCGCTGTCCTTCAAAATTTATAATCCGGTTCTTGAATTCGTCACGATTCATTGATTGTCCTCTCTTACCCATCAAGCGTGTTGCCTAACGGATGGATGCTGGAGACTCTATTTTAGAAGAACCTTCCAATTGTCCTTGAATTGAAATAAATCCTTCGGCCATATTGCGCAATGAAAAGATGACGGATTCTTCGGCCTTTTCCGATCCTTATATGTTTTATGAAAATATTTTTGGAGATAACGCCAAGAGAAAATGTAAAATTCATCAGGAGCCGATTCTTTGACGACCACGAAAACACAGAAAAGATTTTTATGCGGCGGCGTAATTGGTTCTTTTACAATTTGTTTATCACCATTAATTTGAACATCAAGAAAACTTCGAATGTCGAATTGCCACGATGCACCACGAATTGCTTTAACTTGAATTTGCAGTTGCCGATCTTTTGGATTGACTGCTAAGATGTCAAAATGTGGGACATTTCCTGCAAAGGCAGTGGCAATACAACCTCGTCGTCCAAGCTCGGCTACTACAATGCTTTCACCAATTTGTCTTGCTAATTGATTATCTCTACCTGTAGACATAAATATTATCTCCAATGTCCTAAAAGACGGGCGCTCAGTTCCGATTTGATCTTCGATCAAATCGAGGATCCCGTACAGCGGGACTGCCGCACTGAATATTTTCAATATCTCCCAAGGTCATCCCTTCTCACAAAGTGATGCCTTCGGCAGGGAAACGCCTGGTTAGGGCGCAGTCAGAACGCATAACCAAATTTCAATATCTCAAAATCAATTATGGTTTTTGTATCATCCAAGATTACACCTTTTATCGTTCTCACATCGGCAGAAAAATACGCCCCTACCGATAAACTTGTTCCCCAATAAAACCCTGAGGATGAAAAATACCTGTACCCGATGCCAAACATCCCCCCTAACTTATCCGTGGTTATTATTGACGCAGGGGATGTTGAAAATAAATCTATTCCCAGCAAAGAAATACCATCGTCAGATTCTCCTCTGATATGCGTATATCGAATGCCCCCTTCAAGATAAAATCCGTCCTGATGCTGTCCCAAAAATATTCGATATAC
>Ga0182027_10009104_pt1 | contig 14328 bp, 11 predicted proteins | sample 712E1DmetaG_FD_121300 | JGI IMG/M metagenome (GOLD analysis project Ga0182027, IMG submission 121300) | Permafrost microbial communities from Stordalen Mire, Sweden - 712E1D metaG (Illumina Assembly) | ecosystem: Environmental > Terrestrial > Soil > Wetlands > Permafrost | place: Sweden...
AATTTCGATTGGATAACCTTCGCGCGGCGTGCCGGCTGGAAAGTTCGTGTCCATCCAGGTGAAATGGCTTGGACTCCAAATCAACGCCGAAGCCGTATCCATATGGATGCCGTTCGGCGTGCCATTGATGTAATTTGCCGCGATGCTGCGCAAAATATCGGGAACTGTCCGTCCATCCGGCGTCGCCATTTCAAAAAAGTCTTTGGTTTTGGATTTTGGATTTTGAATTGCCAGTTCTTCGCACGCGAGCGCAAACCATAATGGCGCGTCCGAGGTGTCGCGGTTGGATGCATCGCTGCCATAAATCGCATTCGGCAGTGTGCCGTCTTTTTCAAAGCGCGCGAACGTGAGGAGAATTTGTTCTGTTTCCTTGGTCATTCCTGTCGCCAAAAGTCCGCGGCAGGCAATAAGTGTGTCGCGTCCCCAATCCAAAAACCATGGGTAACCGGCAATAACGGTCTTACCCTCATCCCGCCGGACGACGAATTGTTTCGCCGCGTGAATCAGCCTTGCCTCAAAAGTTTGGTGTTCCGGCTTCGTCCGGTCATTTCCACTCGAAGCCGGAACTTCAAGCGAAGACCAATCAGCCTCTGTGGTCGCAACGAGCGTGACACTTGTACCTTTTGGCAATGGCAATTCAAACCAACCCGGGCTGTAAGCGTCTCCGTTGCCGGTTTGTCCACGGCTTTGCTCGACGGGATGGGGAATGTTTTCGCACCACTCTGGTTCTGGATGGTATTCGCCGCTGCTGGCAAAGGTGTGCAGTTGACGCTCTGGCGCGGGCGTGAAAGCGAAACCAATTTGTTTATCGAGCGCGTGTGTGTTGGTCGAAAAATGATATTCTGCGCCTCCATTCCGTTTCGTTTCCCAATGAAAATTCCGGTCTTCGATATCAAACCGCGCGGTTAATCGCACATCAGCACTTGGAGGAAGTTGTTTGCCGTGCGCCCGGCTGGCGGCAGGCCGGCTGAAGTTAAAAACCGTCGTATTTTTTCCTTGGAGCATTTCGGCACGCAATTCGATTTCGACGGTGCGGCCATCTCCTGCGTTGGCGACGAATTGCCAAACCGCCGGCGGACCGGCGTTGAACGACACAAGGTTCTTCGCGTCGAGCGGTGAAAGAAAGCCGTCAGCATTGGCCCAAACACGCATTCGTTTGACGAAGACGTGTCGATCCACCGGCATGCCCGGATGCAAATTCGCACCGAGCACACAATCGTACTTGGAATTAACACGGCCGAGGTCAACGCAAATGCGCGCCATCCCGCCGATGCCATTCGTCAACAGCACGAGATTGTCCGGGTTTACGATTTGCGGTTGGGTATTCTGCATTGCTGGCTGGGCCGAAAGAAAATGAATCGTCGCGGTTACATGTTGCGAGATCGTCGCGTAGCGCTCCAAAATCAATTCGGCATTCGCCGCGGTTTCCTGTGGAGGGAAACAGGCGACGTGCCCATCGCGAATGGAGATGGATTGAACGTGAATCGCGGCGGCATTTTTGCTTTTGAGAGTCGCCCGAAACGGTGCGGTGTCCTGAATGAGCAACCAATGATTGGGCGGTACAAGCGTAATCCGGCGGTGGTCAATCAGTGTCCATGTGACAACGCGCGGGAAAATTTTTTGCACCTCACAGTCATGCAAAATTTCAGCCAATGGAGATTTCATGCCGTGCACGGCGAATTCGCTTACAGCAGCGAGAAAACTGGCCGGTGTGTGTTCGACTTGCCTGGCGAGCCAGAGCTTGTCGAGAGTGTCAAGTGTTTCAACCGGAGCGACTTTGCACAGAGCTTCCAGCGCCCATGCGGCTTGAGCGTGGGTATGGCGGTAGGTATCGCCACTCAAACCTTGTGGTGTCGCTGCCGGCGAAAGGCAATAACAAGCGCCGGGATTGAGTATAAAAGTAACTTTATCTTTCCCCGCGGAAAATTTCGGGAGCGGCTGATTGAGGAGATCAATCTTGAATCTTAAATTTTGAACTCCGAGTTCTGAAAAAATCAGTGAATTTTCTTTTTCGATGTCAGTATTCACCAAAATGAGAACGGTATCTTTCCCTTCTGCGGATTTGCGGAGCAGTGCATAGACCGGTGAATCATCCGGACTAAGCCGGGTCAGTTTCGCATTATCAAAAAAACAGGGGTGTTCGGTGAGCAGTTGATTCAATTGCGCGAGTTCGGAAACAATATTATCGTGGTTGTCCCATGCAAGGCCGGTGCAGTCGTGGACTTTGATTTTTTCAACGGCAAGCCATTCGACACCACAAGTAAAACCGAAACCGCCATTGACACTGGTCAGCGCGCTAAGGCGGTTTCGCAGCAACGACCACGCGCGACCCTTTTCGGCGAGGCGATTATTATCGTGGGTTTCGCTGTAATGGACGTAGGCGCCGACCCGCGAACCTTGGCGCAAAGCGTAGTCGAGATAATCGGCAATTTGCCGGCCGGAATAATTTTGGAAAAGTTCGGAGTAGGCCCATTGCATTCCCCCTTCGGTAAGCAAATTTTCTGTGGCTTCCCATGAACCACCAAGGCCTTCAAGCAAAAAAACAGATTCAGGGAATTCCTCCCGAACACGGGCGATAATATATTGCCATGCTGGCACGGGAATTTTATAGCCGGCGTCACAACGGAAACCATCCACGCCACGATCACACCACGTCAAAAGAGCTTCAGCGATTTTATCCCAAAGTATGACGTTGTCCTGTTTCAATTCAACCAGATCGCCCCATATGTTTCCCCATGCACTGGGGCTGGCGAAACTTCCATCGGGGTTTCGCAGAAAAAATTCGGGATGATTTTCCTGTAACACCGCTCCCCAGCCGGTGTGATTAATCACAATGTCGAGGAACACGCGAGCACCAAGCGCATGTGCCGCGTAAGTGAGTTCGCAGAATTGATCGATGCCGGTGGTGCGTTGGTCGAATTCGACAAGCGCCGGGTCAATTGCTGTCAAATCGAGCGCGGCGTACGGGCTGCCGAAACGTCCGAAGCGAGCATAAGTCGTTGGTGTCGGATGCACAGGAAGCAAATGGAGAATACGGCAACCGAGTGTTTGAACGATATGGGGCAACTGCCGTGCAAGATCGCGCAATTTGCCGGATGGGGGAATGACGGTGTAACCTTGCGAGTCAAGCGGATTAAGTTCCAAGTTAAGTTTTGGTTTCACCGCGACAGCAGCGGTGCGGGTCGAACCGAACAGTCGCGTGAAAGCGCAATAAATGGTATTGGCGGTTCGGCAAAAATCAGGATGCACGCTGATGCCGGCATCAGGGCCTTCCGGCCAATGTTGCCAGCCTTTGGGGTCAAGCAGGTACGACTTGGCTTTGAAGAAACCGACTTCGGAAAGTGGTAATTTAATTTCCCAACCCGCGCCATTTTTTTGCATCGGCAAATCGCGCCATGAAGCGCCGGCGTGACCGGGACCGCCGGCATGTGCGGCGATGATTTCGTGGCGAAGCGCGGCGGCACGGCCGAGATTGGTGCGGAGCAACGCGCGCCAGCCGTCACGTGCGGTGCCATCGCGTAATGTAAAGTGAACCTGGTCACCGACAAAACGCGCGAGGCGTTCACCGGGCATGGGCGTCATGGTTGGAATTGGCAGTTCCACTTGGACGTTTTTAGCACGAAGATGCGAGTGCACAAACCACAAAAGTGTTTTTAAGGGGTTTGGAAAAGTGTTTCCTTTGGTTTGATTTTGGAATAACAGGGTATAATCTGGCAGGGAAGTTGCTAAAATGGATTGTTTCCATTGTATTAATGGGGTGAAAATGGCCGCGGTGGATTTGAGGCATGGCTACAGCAACATTAAATGCAAGTGAAGAAGCTCAATTGCAGCAGACAATTGAGATGTTCGAGGTTATTGTTCAATCGCAGCCGAACGATTGCCAGTCGCTTGAAATTCTCAAGGAAGCCTACACCAAGCTCGGGCGCGAAGAGGATGTTGTCAGCACATCCAAACGCATTGCGCAAGCCTACATGCAAATGGGGCAGCTTTCGTCGGCAATTTTGGAATACGAGACAGTTTTGCAGCGCCGTCCCAATGACGCTGACGTGCAGGCGGCACTCAAACAAATCCAGGATAAGGCCGACAATGTCGCGGTTCAGCAAATCACCGGCATGGAACCAATGGCGTCGATGCCTTCTCCGGACGCAATGGGGATCAAGAAAAGAACGCGCGCCCAGGTTGCAACAGAAATCGATGACGGTCGCAAGGCGATGCGAAAAGTTTTTGTTGAAGACCGTGTCATCAATGCTGGTGATTTTGATTTATGCTGGCGATCAACGGATTTGACAGTGTCGCCGCCAAACGTTGTCGAGCCATTCATCCACACGCTTTCAGATAAAGGCATTCTGCCTACGGAGAAGTCGCTCAAGCTCTTGAGCGACAAAACGCGCCTGGCCTTTTTGCCGCTGGATAAATATGAAGTGGACACCGAATTGGCGCGAAGTTTCCCAATGGCTGTTTGCCGGCGCTGGTGTGTGTTGCCTTTCGATCGGATGAGCAAGGCCATTTTGGTGGCCACGGCGAATCCGTTTAATCAACAGGCGGCCAAAGAGCTGGCTGAAGCCACCCCGAACCGGCTGCTTTGGTATTTGGCATCACCATTTGAGTTGATGAAATACATCCACGGAGCGTTCCGTTAATGACCATGGCCAAAGTCAAAACATTCGGAGAACGCATTGCCGACGCACTGGTCGAGGACGGCCTGTTGAGCATGGAACAGGTGGAAGAATTACTTGAGCAGCAAAAAAAAGGAGGCACACGCCTGGTCAAGCTGATCCTTGAAAAGGCTTACGTGAGCGATCAAGACCTGACTGTAGCCATGGGGCGCGTGCTCAACGTGCCATCGGTCAATCTCGCACGCCTGAATGTTCCTGTGGAGATTACCGAACTCCTGCCGCGCGATACCGCGCACAATTACAAGATCGTTCCTGTTTCAAGGTTGGAAAATAAATTGTTCCTTGCGATGGCTGATCCCTTGAATGTTCTTGCCTTGGATGACGTCAAGCGCCTGACACATCTTGAAATCGCCCCGCTTATCGCTTCGGAAAAGTCCATTCTCGACAAGCTCAACGCGATTGACTCTGCCAAAAGCAGTTCAATAGAAGACATCATCCAGGATGCTGAAAAGCAGCTTGAAACCGGAGAGGACGCCGATTCCATTGAGACCGTCAAGGAGGCCGTCGAGGAAGTAAACATTGATAAACTTGCTGCCTCCATTGAAGAAGCGCCCGTCATCAAACTAGCCAACCTCATTATCATCCAGGCCATCAAAGACCGCGCCAGTGACGTTCATTTGGAACCGTTCGAAAGAACCATGCGCCTGCGTTATCGCGTTGACGGCGTGCTGATAGATGCCACCCCGCCGCCCAAACAAATGCAGATGGCTTTGGCTTCGCGCTTTAAAATCATGAGCAGCCTCGACATCGCCGAACGGCGGTTGCCCCAGGATGGGCGCATGCGCGTGCGGGTCAGCGGCAAGGACTACGACCTTCGCGTTTCCGTTCTGCCCACCGTCCATGGCGAGAAAATTGTTCTTCGCGTCCTCGATAAAGGCACTCTCTCTGCGAGCATTGACAAACTGGGTTTGGACATCGACACCTTCAAGCAAGTCAAGGCAGCCATTGACGCGCCGCACGGTTTGATTCTGGTGACCGGCCCGACCGGTTCGGGCAAGACCACAACGCTCTATTCCGCGTTGAATGAACTCAACAATCCAATTTATAACATCGTTACCGTCGAAGACCCTGTGGAATATCAAATTCCCGGCATCAACCAGGTTCCGACCAAAAAGGAAATCGGCCTTACTTTTGCCAGTGCGCTGCGCTCCATTCTGCGCCAGGACCCGGACATCATCATGATCGGTGAAATCCGCGACACTGAAACCGCTGAAATTGCCATTGAAGCCGCGCTGACGGGCCATCAGGTTTTGAGCACCCTGCACTGCAATGATGCGGCCGGTGCCATCGCGCGTCTGGACGACATGGGCATTGCGCCATTTTTGATTTCTTCATCCGTGATTCTTTCGTGCGCGCAACGTCTCTTGCGCCGCATTTGTCCGCATTGCAAAGAGCTGGTGACATATCCTCCCAAAATGTATGAAGACCTCGGAATTGATCCGGCCACGTTCAGTGGTGTGCAGCTTTACCGCGGACGTGGTTGCGAGCGTTGTAAAAATTCCGGGTACAGCGGGCGACTCGCCATTATCGAGGCCATGACTATCAGCGATCAAATCCGGAAACTCATCATCGCCCGTGCCAATTCGCGTGAGTTAAGCAAGGTGGCGATCAGCCAGGGTATGCGCACCTTGCGGATGGTTGCGCTCGATCGCGCGCGGGAAGGTGTTTCCACGCTGGAGCAAGTCATGATAATGACCTCGGCGCATTGAGCTGCGCCGCACTGTTCAAAATTTACGCTGGGGAACAACGAAGGGTTGTGGCGTTTGCGACATCCACGGCGGTAATTGTGGCGCCAGCGAAGGTGTGAATGCCGGCTGACCGCCCGCTTGTCCGGTAACACCGGGCAATGATTCCAACCCCGCCGGTTTCCCAATACCGCTGCTCAACGGCGTAAATGAAGCGCCAGCCGGATTTGCCATAGGCCGGGTGAAACTAGAGGCCGATGGTGTTTCCGACTGGAAGAAGGTTGTGCCGCCGGGTGCAAACGTTGTCGCAGCGGTGGGTGGCGAACCCGGTTCAAGCAATTGCCTGAATTGATCCATGTCGGCCTGCTGCGCGGGATTCAAAGCTGGCAGTGACGCCGGAAGGTCCTCCGATTTTGACCAGACCGAGCTCCTGCCTGGGTCTGCAAATAAATCGCTGTTTGGGGCGGCATTTAGAGAATTATTGAAGAGGGTTGACCGCAGGTTTTTCAAACCGTTGCCGGCTGGATTGAATGAAATGGCATTCGTATTGTTGTTTCTATCGCCTCCAAAGTTTCTGGGAGGCATTGAGTGATTGGAGAAATATGGGTCATTCGTCCTGGCGTTTTTTGCTTGCTGCCTTTCATTGTAGCGTTCGAGCGGCGTCAGGTTTTTAGGCTGGCCAGCCGCATCGCGCTCCTCGGTTTGGAGGATTTTTTCGGGTGTTGTTACTCCTAGAATTTCAGCAGGCGTCATCAAAACCCAGTCCTTGCGGCGTTCAAGCCGTTTCCGAGGCCTCTGTTCCTCGCCCGACACCGATGGCGGCGTGGTGGATGGATTATCGAAGGTGGGGACAGGCGATGCGCTTTGAAAGTTGTCCTGAAAATTCTTCGGCGACGAGGATTGGGCTGCAAGTGACGCGAGGTTGGATGAACTTCCGCCATTGTCCGGCGAAGAAAAAATGATGGATTGTCCGGCATTCAACGCAGGTTGTTGGGCTTCAATGGACAACGTCACTGCCATCCACGCGCCAGCCAGCAATGACAGACTAAAATTCATCTTCAGGTTAATACGCTAATACAACGAATGCCCTGGGTCAAAAATGAATTCCCCCTCAATCCATCTTTCAACTCTCAACTCTCAACACACTTCACTGTCGTTCGTATTCGCCCTTGCCGAGGCGTTTGAGCACAGTGAACCCGGCCTTTTTGGCATCGGTGATGGACAACGGCTTGAGCTTTTGCGGTGAATTGAAGGTAGAAATGATCTTGCGCACCGGCTTTTTGCAGGCCGGACACTTCTTCAACTCCGGTGCGCTCAACGGCCGCCGCAGGGTGAATTTCCCGCCGCAAATCTTACAATCACCTTCGCACAGTTCGTATTCGTAAAGAGGCATGAATCGGCGCTACTTTTTCAAAAATGCGCTGAACAAATCTATTGGCAGCGGCAGGAATGTGGTCGTGTTGTGTTCGCTTGCCATTTCGCGCATGGTCTGGAGATAGCGCAATTGCAACGCAATCGGTTCCTTGCTGATCAAGGAAGCGGCCTGCACCATTTTCTCGGCGGCTTGGAATTCGCCTTCCGCGTTCACAATTTTCGCACGACGTTCGCGTTCGGCTTCAGCCTGCTTGGCCATCGCGCGCTTCATGCTGTCCGGCAACGACACGTCCTTCACCTCCACCGCTGTGACCTTGATGCCCCACGGCTCGGTCTGGCGATCAATGATTTCCTGCAATTTCTGGTTGATCGAGTCGCGTTGCGAGAGCAAGTCGTCCAATGGCGCCTGGCCGAGCACGCTGCGCAGCGTCGTTTGCGCGATGAGCGAAGTCGCTTTCCAGAAATTTTCCACTTTCACCACGGCGTCCATCGGATTGATAACGCGGAAATAAACCACCGCATCCACCGTGGCCGGCACGTTGTCGCGAGTCATGATTTCCTGCTTGGAAACGTCAATGGTCACGACGCGCAAATCCATCCTCACCATTTTGTCTATAACGGGCCAAAGAAAGATGAGTCCCGGCCCTTTGGCGCCGATCAGTTTACCAAGTCGGAAAATGACGCCGCGTTCATACTCGCGCAGGATGCGCATGGCTTGCGGCAGTATGATGACCGCCAGAATGATGGCCGCCAAGGCCCATGGCCCGATAATGTGGACTATACTACCGATGAGTTGTTCCATAATTTTTCTCCGTTATTGTTTGGGTTTTACTTTCAACATTAACCCTTCGATTCCGATAACTTCGACGGGCTGATCTTTTTCGACGACGACATCGCTGACGGCATTCCAGTTTTCGCCCTCGATAAATACCTTGCCGCCCTGCGAGTCAATTCGTGAAAGCGCCTTTACAGTTTTACCGAGCATCGTTTCCCCGCCGGCGCGAATCGGTTTGAATTGCGCGCGCAGACCGGCGCCGACAATAAAAATGAAAAACGCCGCCGTGACGAGTGTCGCTGGAATAGTCCAGGACAGTGACAGCCCAAAACCGGGAGCGGCATGACTGAACAGCATCATCGCACCGAGGAAAAATGACACAACGCCTCCCGCAGTCAACACGCCATGCGTCGGTGAAAAAATGTCCACGATGAACAATGTGACTGCCAATCCTATCAATACCAGTCCGGTAACATTGACAGGCAGGATCGACGACATGTACAGCACGACGATTAGCGCGATTGCACCCGCAACACCCGGCAGGATCGCGCCCGGCTGGCTTAATTCGCCGATGAACCCGTAAATCACCACCAACATCAGGATGAACATGACTTCCGGTCGTAGGAACAGTTGGGAAAATCGTTCCCATGCATTCATCCGGATTCCCACAGTCGTGGCGTTCGCAGTGTGGAGCGTTTTATCGCCAATTTCACGTCCATCGAGTTGCTTGAGCAGGTCCGGCATGTCATTCGCGATGAGGTCGATGACACCAATGTCGAGGGCCTTTTCGGCGGTTGTCGCCTTGCTTTCGACGACGGCGGACTTTGCCCATTCGACGTTGCGATGCCGTTTGTCCGCGATGGTTTCGATGAAACTGGAGGTGTAGTTCTCCAATTTTTGTTTCATCACGTCATCGGTCTTTTCGACGCCACCGGCAGTGCCAATTTCAACTGGATGCGCCGCGCCAATGCTGGTGTTTGGCGCCATGGCAGCCACATCAGCGGCCAGGGTGATGAACACGCCCGCACTGCCTGCACTCGCGCCGGATGGAGCGACATAGACAACCACAGGCACTTTTGAGGCATAAAATGTCTGAACGATTTGTTTGGTGGATTCGAGAAGGCCTCCGGGGGTATCGAGCTGGATGATGAGGCACTCGTCGTTTTGCGCCGTTGCCACGTCAATCGCGCGGGAAATGTAACTGGCCGTGGCCGGGCCGATGGCACCGTCAATTTTAATCAACCCGACTTGTGCGGCTTGGGTTGTTGCGCCCAAGAACAGCCCCGCAATGGTAATGAAATGCCAACGCTTCATAATTCTCCGACCTGATGGCAACTTAACAAAAGGCGCGTACTTCAACAATTTAATAATTTATCGCGCGAGGCACGCGAAGAAGGTTGAAGGGGAATCAAGATTTGTGGCTTATCTGAGTGTTAGGCATCGTCGTCATTTGTTCTGAACTTTATCAAATCGCTCCTGAAGGCCAAAGCCCAATGGCCCAGTATCAATCCAGTAACTTGTGCCACCATCAACGAAAGTAATCCGACTATTTCCCCAGTTTATCGGCGTGTCGCAATGAATGATGACGTAGTTTGTTCCTTGTTCGATGACTCGATATCGAAATGAACCAACCTCACCCCGATAATCCGATGTGGCCACACCATTCGAGTAGGTCACGGTCATGTGTCCAAACATATCTTTGAATCGCTCAATCTTCTCTGGCGGTGCGTTTGTCCAATGTGGGTCGCGCTGGAAAGCCACTGCAACCGTCGCATTTTGATTTGAGTGCCAAGTGCCATGCAACCTAGCGTCGTCGTGGGCGCAGCCTGCAATCAGCGCAAGAACTAGAATCAATGGTGCAAGTCTCATAGTGTGCAAACGATGCCTAACAAACATTAGGAAGCGTTCTTTGCTCTGCGAGAAAAAATCTATGTTTCATCTGTGGCTAAATTCTTTGTCTTCTTCGCGTTCTTCGCAAGACATTTTTCAACGTCCAAAACTTTCCGCCACCGCCACGGCTTTTCGCATGGCCATAGATTTATTGACGGTCTCCTGAAATTCGCCTTCGGGCGTCGAATCGTTCACCCAGCCGCCACCGGCCTGCACGTACGCCTTTCCATCCTTGAGCAAAGCGGTGCGAATGGTGATGCAGGTGTCGAGGTTGCCATTGAATGAAAAATAACCGACGCAGCCGGCATACGGTCCGCGTGTGGTTTGTTCGAGTTCGGAAATAATCTGCATCGCTCGGATTTTCGGCGCACCGCTGACGGTGCCTGCCGGAAACGTGGCGCGCATCAAATCGTAAAGCGTTTTGTCCGCCGAAAGTTTGCCTTCGACCTGTGTCACGATGTGCATGACATGGCTGTAACGTTCGATGCCCATCAGTTCTTTCACCTGCACGCTGCCGAAATCGCAGACGCGTCCGATGTCATTGCGCGCCAGATCCACAAGCATCACGTGCTCGGCCCGTTCCTTCGGGTCGGCGAGCAATTCCTTTTCCAAAGCCGAATCTTCCTCCGGCGTCTGGCCGCGCTGACGTGTACCGGCTATGGGCCGGATTTCAACCTTGCCGTCCTCGCAACGCACGTGGATTTCCGGCGATGCGCCCACGAGCGAAAAACCGTCCAGCTCCAGCAAAAACATGTACGGCGACGGATTGATGGAACGCACGGCGCGATAAACGTCAATGGGTGATGCCTTCGTTGTTGTGGAAAAACGCTGTGAACCCACGACCTGAATAATATCTCCCGCCGTGATGTATTCCTTGGCCTTGAGCACGTTCGCAAAGAATTTTTCCTTGGGTATGTTCGGCTCGAACGCCACTGCCGGCATTGTATCCGGCATGCTCACCGGGTTGTGCTCGCTCGGCTGTCCGAGCAGCGATACCAGCCGTTCGACTTCTGCGACGGCATCCTCGTAAACCTCGGTCGGATTCGCAGTGCCGTCGAGGAACGCGTTGACCAGAACGGTGATGGTCTGCGCCACGCGGTCGAAAATGAGCAACTGATCGGCAATAAGGAAAACCATCGTGGGTGTGCCCAATTCGTCCTTTGGAGGGCGCGGCACAACCGGTTCGATATCATGAATAAATTCGTAGCCGATGAAGCCAATCGCACCACCGGTGAACCGTGGCAGGCCGGGCATGGAAACGCCGCGATATTTTTTCATCAAACGTTCGACAACAACCAGGCCGTCTTTCACGTCTTTTCCGACCACAGCACTTTCAAGCACTTTTCCGTTTTCAACGACTTCGACGCGATCGCCGATTTGTTTGATGACGGCGCGTGGATTACAACCGACGAATGAGTAGCGTCCCAGATGTTCGCCGCCTTCGACCGACTCGAACAGAAACGATTCACCCTGTCCGCGGATTTTCCGGTAAGCCGAGAGCGGTGTTTCAATGTCGGCCAGCAGGCGACACGTGACAGAAATCACGTTGCCCTGTGCAGCCAGCTTCAAAAAATCATTCAGAGTTGGTGAATACATGCGGTTGGCAGCTTAAACGGTTTGGCCGGCGCTACAAAATGTTTCTTCGTCCAATATGACGCCTGCTTCATTTTTTCTTGTAGATTTGGTCCGGTGTTTTGACTTGCGGCTCTGTTACTTTGAACGATTGGCCGTTGCTTTCAATCGAGCGGAAAAAACATGATTTGTAACCTTCGTGACACGCCGCGCCGGCTTGTTCCACTTGAATGAGCAGCACATCGCCATCACAGTCGAAGGCAATGTCTTTGACTTGTTGCACATGACCGCTGGTTTCGCCCTTCATCCAGAATTTCTGGCGTGAGCGGCTCCAGAAATGTGTTTTGCCGGTGGCAACGGTCTTTTCCAGTGAGGCGCGATTCATCCATGCCATCATCAGGACGCGACCGGTGCCTTGTTCCTGGATGATCGCGGGAATCAGGCCGTTCGAATCAAACTTCAATTTATCGTAAAAGCTCATGCCGCATTCATTTCACCACAAAGACGGCAAGACACAAAGTTCAAATTCTTGCAGGAGTCGAACTGACGAGGCTCAAATTTAAAAAGAAGTTAGAGACTTCTTACGTCGTCTCCTACTTTTCAGGAGTTGGTGTAAGCGTAGTGTTAGTCGAAACAACTGTGGAATTTGTCGGCGGTTTTTCACGTTCGGTGATGCTGCGTTCAAGACTGTGTTTAAGGTCGGCATATTTTGAGTTGGTCACAGCGTCGAGTTGCGCCCGCGCTTCAGCATAACGTCCGGCAAGCATTTTAATTCGGGCCAGATGAATATAAACACCCTCGCGTTCGATGTCATCGTGGGCGATTTGAAGCGCGTTGCTCCAGGCCGCAAGCATTTCGTTGGTGCGGAGCGGGCGGATTTCGTAGTAACTGTCCGCACAATCAGTCGCGAGCCGGAAATTGCCAGGGTCGAGTTGCATCGCCTTGCGATAAAGCGCGAGTGACTTGTCGAAAACCTGTTGCTCGTTGATGTGATAAAAATCCCTCGCGTCCTTGCGATAAAGATAAACCACCGTCGCGAAATTTTCGTAATAAACCGGTTCGACCGGATTCAACTCAATCGCTTTGGCGTAATCGGTGAAGGCGTTTGTAAGCAGGCCGTTTTCGCAGTAATAATTGGCTAGATTGTTCCAGGCCGCCGGATTTTTTGGATCGAGCTGGCTGGCCTTTTCATTTTGCCGCATGGCGGCTTCTTCCTCGCCGATGTCATTCAAAAAACTGCCATAGGCGAGATGACCGCCCGCGGAATCCGGATAACGCCGCAAAAAATCCTCATAGCCGGTGCGAATCCCGTTCAGCCGGGCCATGATGCGCCGGTTCAATTCCGCTTTCGACTCACCCGCACCTTGCGCCGCGAACGCATTATTGTCCTGAGTCCATTTGGTCACCTCCGCTTGTGCCGCGTCGTCCTTTGCCATCAACTGCTTCAATTCCATTTCTGCCGTGTCATTTGAATTCGTGATCGGAATCGAGATGTTGATGTTCTGCTGAATGACATTACTGGACGCGAGCGCCTGATTCGTTGTCATCAGCGCGCCCAAAAGACCGATTAAAAGCTTATTCACGTCAGCAACGTATCATTTTGGCAGCATGAGTCGAGGAACAAGCAGGAATCGTCATGGACTGCCCCCTTTACAGTAGATTTAATTCGCCTTCTCAACTAACTCTTGAAGCTTGGCAATCGGAACATACTGAACATGAAAATCAGAAAAAAGCACTGCGACCTTATCGGGATACGTCGCGGTTGATTTCCAAAGGTTTGTTTTCTCGTATGCAATTATTCCCTGCATACCGCTCGTCCCTAGGTAAACATAGGAAGAACACTGGTCAATTTGTGTTGGGTTTTCCTTCCAGTCTGAAGGCAGGACTTGCTGCTGGACGAAATTGTTCGTCACGTAGAAAATAGCGATGTGACTGGTGGAGATATATCCGGGAACAAGGTTGGATAAACGCGGAGGCAATTCGCCGTGTTGGTGTTGGTAACTTCTTATAGCCAAACCCACTTCATATAATTGGCCGCAACTTGTGATTCGAGGACCATTCACGGCGCGCGGTGATAAATCGCATCCTGTGATTAGGGTAAAGGCACCAACTGCCAGCATCATGTGCCTACAGATGACAACACTAAACGTAAACGGGTCGGTTCTTGATATTGTCATATTTTCGTTCTCCGGACTTTCTTTGCTTAAACTGCCAAAGCAATCCAGGCGATAAGTCCGGCCAGTGCGGCCAATGTCACCGGAATGCCCAATCGGGCAAAATCCCAGAAGGAAATTTTGATTCCCAGTGCGCGGGCCTGTTGAACCACAATGATGTTGGAGACGCTGCCGATGATGAT
>Ga0182027_10009105_pt1 | contig 14327 bp, 14 predicted proteins | sample 712E1DmetaG_FD_121300 | JGI IMG/M metagenome (GOLD analysis project Ga0182027, IMG submission 121300) | Permafrost microbial communities from Stordalen Mire, Sweden - 712E1D metaG (Illumina Assembly) | ecosystem: Environmental > Terrestrial > Soil > Wetlands > Permafrost | place: Sweden...
ATTCGTGGCTATCTCTCCACTGCTCGCAAAAATGGACAACAGGTTCTGGATGCTTTACGTCTGGCTTTTGCCGGTACCCCTTACTTGCCTCCTTTCGTCTCAATGCCAAGCTGAGCAGTTACCAAAGTTTTATCTTAAGCTGGAAATAGATTTGCGGCACAAAGAATCTCTGTGCACTTTGTGTCTTTGTGGTGACATTGACTCACTGTTTTATCCGGTCTTATTTTTGAAAGGAGAATACTATGTCGGATATATTAACGCTTATCAAAGATCGGCGATCCGTACGGGCGCCGTTTGATCCATCCCATCCTATTGCCATGCCGGACGTGCAGCAGATTTTGGAAGCAGCGCGCTGGTCGCCAACCGCTCACAATATGCAGAACTTTGAGATCGTCGTTGTTGATGATAAGGAACTCCTTAAGCAATTAGGCGAGATCAAATCTCCGCCTTCGGAGGTGTTCATCCGCGAGAACTTTGAGCAGCTATCTTTCTCGGAAGAAGAACTGCTCAAGAAAAAAATCGGCATCCTTGGCACCATGTTCCCACCCGCGTGGCGGACTCCGGGTGCCGACTTTGCCGAGATTGCTCGCAATAGTGAACCATCCTTTCTGAAAGACACGCTGAAAGGCTGTCCTTTGGTCATGATTGTGATCTACGATGCGCGCAAAAGAGCGCCAGCTTCAGATGGGGATGTCCTTGGGTTTATAAGTTTGGGATGTGCCATGGAGAACATGTTGCTCATGGCTCAGTCCCTGGGTATCGGTCTTCAGATCATGAGTGTCTTCAGCGGGAATGTTGTTGAAAAAGAAATAAAGCGGATTCTTGGTATCCCCGAATATATGGAGATCGCTTTTGCTTCGCGCCTGGGTTACGCTGTTCCAACGGGTTTCAAATACGTGAGGGTGCGGCGCGACGTGGAAGACTTCGCTCATCATAATACGTTTGGGACGAAGCTCAAATGAATTGTTCTGGATACCTCTTGCCTTACCGCGTGGAAACGAATGTGGCAGGGCAAGGATATTAAATCAAAGATTTTGAAGATTTGAAATAACCTGATAGATTTTATGGTCTTACCAAAGTTACTTGACAAATCGGATGTTTTGGAACGCACATGCCCCACATGGGTTAGTTTCGACTATTTTCTAGGGTTTATTCGCGGCATTCGCAAATTCGCGTAATTCGCGTTAAGGGTTTCCGACTTTGGTAAAGCCATATATAGATTTGTAACCTGCCTTGTCCATTTATGAGACAAACGGTATAATCAATACTTGCATTTTGAAACTATTGCAATTACGAAGGAATCATGGAACAGAAACCTGAAATCGCAAAAGGGCGTATCGCCTATAAATGGATTGCTCTCTCCAACACTACGCTGGGCATCTTCATGGCGATGCTCGATGGCAGCATCGTCGAGATTTCCCTGCCAGCCATCTTTCACGGGATTGGATTGAATCCGCTCGCGCCCGGAGAAACAGATTACCTCCTTTGGACGCTCATGGGATATCTTGTCGTTACGGCAACTCTGCTCGTCGCCTTTGGCCGCATCTCCGATATGTTTGGCCGGGTGAAACTTTACAACCTCGGCTTTGCCATCTTTGCCGTTGGCTCCATCATGCTTTATCTGGTCCACGGAACAGGCAACGGCGCTGCCATGCAGATTATTATCTTCCGCCTCGTTCAAGCAGTGGGAGGTGCGTTCCTGATGGCGAATTCCACTGCCATCATCACGGACGCTTTTCCGCCGAATCAACGCGGCCTGGCAATGGGCATCAACATGATTGCTGGTACAAGCGGTACGTTTCTCGGACTCTTGGCCGGAGGAATCCTGGCAGCAATCAACTGGCGCTATGTATTTCTCGTCAGTGTTCCATTTTCTGTGGGCGGCACCCTCTGGGCTTATCTTGCCCTCCACGAGACTGCCACGATCCGTAAACATCAGCACCTCGATATTCCCGGGAATATTCTCTTTGCGCTGGGTTTGACTGCGGTTCTAGTCGGCACCACTTATGGCATCCAGCCATATGGCAACTCAACGATGGGCTGGGGCAGTCCCTTTGTTCTCACCTGTATCATCGGCGGCATGCTGGCGCTTGGTGCGTTTGTCTTTGTTGAGCAACATGTAGCGGAGCCTATGTTCCGGCTTGAGTTGTTTAAGATCAGAATGTTCAGCGCGGGCAACCTCGCTGGTTTCCTCGCGGCCCTGGCGCGCGGTGGACTCAACCTGATGATCATCATTTGGCTGCAGGGAATCTGGCTGCCTCTGCATGGTTATTCTTTTGAAGATACACCGCTGTGGGCTGGCATCTATATGCTTCCCTTGACCATCGGCTTCATGATCATGGGGCCCATCAGCGGATTCCTTTCCGACCGCTATGGTGCCCGCATCTTTTCCACCGCCGGAATGTTGGTCACCGTAGTTGGCTTTACCGGGCTATATTTTATGCCGATCAACTTCACCTATATCTTCTTTGCCTTGGCGATTTTGGTGATCGGAATGGGCATGGGAATGTTTGTTTCTCCCAATACCACTGCCATTATGAACTCTGTCCCTGCAGAGCATCGCGGTGCTTCATCGGGGATGCGTGCCACGTTTCAGAATACAGCCAACACGATCAGCATCACTTGGATCTTTACCATGGTTACCCTCGGTCTGGCTTCGCATTTGCCCACGGCCTTATATCAAGGTTTGGCTCAGGCAGGCGTCCCAAACGCTGTTGCCCATCAGGTCGCGAATCTTCCTCCAACCGCTGCCCTGTTCGCGGCTTTTCTTGGTTACAACCCGATGAAGACGCTCTTACCCGCGGCTGTACTTCAACAATTGCCGGTGGCTTCACAGACTTTGCTTCTCAGCAAGCCTTTCTTCCCCGGCTTGATTTCTGCTCCTTTTGACTTTGGTTTGCGTATCGCATTTTTCATTTCGGCAGTGCTTGGGATCATCGCTGCACTGGCTTCCCTCCTGCGCGGCAAACGCGTCATCTACGAAGCCGAGAATCAGGTCCAGCTGGATGCGCCTCAAGCCGCCATAAAGGCAACCCATGCATCCGAGGCGAAATAAAGTTCCCGATTGTGGATTTGATGAATCTATGGCAGGGGATGCCAGAGTAATGCCAGCAGGATGGCCAGCGCGGCCAGCAGCGCACCGAACGCGGTAAAGAACACGCTGATTTCTGTCGTCTCGTGTTTCATGATCAGATACGTCGGCAGGCCGTTAAAAACGTTTTGCAGTTCGCTCGCGCTTGATGCGGAATAATAAGCTCCGCCGGTCATCGCTGCAACTTGCTTTAGGGTTGCCTCGTCAATGCCGCGTCGGAATCCTCCGAAACCACCGCTACCGAATCCGCCCCCTCCAAATCCACCGCCAAACCCACCTCCTCCGAATCCAAAACCGCCTCCATAAGGGTCGCTGCTTTGACAGCTTGCCAATTCTGATCCATCCGGCGTGCCGAAGCCGATCGTGTAGACGCGTACCCCGCGATCCTCCGCTTGTTGCGCCGCGTCTAATGGCAATGGGCCCGTATTGCTGACCCCATCCGTGAGCAGGACGATAATATCGGGCGCATACGCGCCTTTGGGCACGGGCGTCGGTTCGATCCCCGGTGCCGAATCGGTGATGCTCGGTGCCACGTTCTTATCCATTTGTGAGATTGCATCCAGTGCCGTGAGAATACCGCTTCCGATGGCCGTCCTGCGTCCCACGAGCAAACTCTTGACCGCCGCATCCAGCAGGTTTCGATCATTGGTCGGCGGCTGGATGATTTCCGCGAAAGAGGAAAAGGCAACCAGGCCGATTTGTATATTGGCGTTCTGGCGTTGAATGAATGCTAGAGCCGCATTTTCCGCGGCCTGGATGCGCGTGGGTTTGATATCCGTGGAACACATGCTTCGTGAAACATCAATGGTGAGAATGATCGTGGCTTTTCCGGCCGGCACATTGATGATGCTGACCGGGCGCGTCAATGCAATGATCAAACCGGTTAGTGCGACCATGAACAACACAAACGGTAAATGCTGCCGCAGCCAGGATCGACGCGGAAGCGCATCACGGACCAATGCAAGGCTGGAATACCGCACGGCGAAGCGCCTCCGTCGCCTCAATATCCAAATATAGGCAACGATAAGCAAAGGAATTAGTATGAGCAAATAAAGGAAGGACGGCCAAAGCATCGTCATATTACGCCTTCTCCAATGACCTTAAGAATTCGGAACGTGATTTGAAATCAGCATTTGCTGGAGACAAACGGAAATGAAGGTGTATGTCTGCTGGGCATGGCAGGCAAGGATGCTTGGAACCCTCGCGGTAAAGGATTGTGTTGATTAAGGCAAATCTTCGTTTATCTTTGTTCATCGCTGGTTTGGCTAAGGTAAACGGCTAAACCACAACAGGGAGAACATACCGCCGATTAACATGAGCAGAATGCCGGCGCCGGCAAAAATAGAAGTGACTTCTGTTTCCTCAGGTCTGACCACCAACTGAGTATTCAAGTTGTTGTAAATCTTGATCAAATCCTGCTCGTTCTCCGCGTTGTAGTATGTTCCGCCTGTAACCTGCGAAATTTGTTTCAGCAGGTCTTCATCCAGTTGCGTGTGAACTCTAAAGCCGTTGATGTGCAGGTTTGTTCCCGCCGCACTCCCGATGCCGACCGTATAAATCCGCACGCCGCGCTGCGCCGCTGCCAGGGCTGCTGCCAGTGGATCAGGGCTTTCATTATTTTCGCCGTCGGTCAATAACACAATATCAGCAGATGTGTAGGTTCCTTGTGGAACCGCCGTGGGCGTAAATGTTGGCATCGGTGTTAGATTCGTGTATACCTCCGATGGTTGACCTGTGCCTGCGTCCATGGCCGCCAGCGATGCGGCAATCCCGCTGGCAAGGGATGTTCCCCGTTCCGGCGTAAGGCGATTGATCGCCATCAATATCGCATTCTGATCATCGGTCGGTGTTTGGACGGAAAGTCCGTTGTCGCTGAAGGCGACGACCCCGATCCGGACTGTCGTCGGCTGTTTCGCTACAAAATCCTTCGCGGCTGCCTTGGCCGCTTCCATGCGGGTCGGTTTTAGATCATTGGCAGCCATACTGCCTGAAACATCGAATGCTAGGATAACCGTGCCTTCGATGTGCGGCAGACTGACATCAGCCTGCGGGCGGGCTAATCCAACACCGAGGATTGCCAGCGAGAGCAAAAAAAGGATTGGCGGAATGTGGCGGCGCAGACCGGGATCGCGTTTTGAAATTTCGGGTGCAGTGCTAAGGGTTTGATAGTTCGCGGCAATTCGTTTTCGCCTGCGCTGGAGGATAAGATAAAGTACGATAAACGCGGGGATCAAGATCAATGAATAAAGCATTACAGGCCAGGTGAATGACATAAGCATTACTTTCTGCGCGCCTGCCGGGACTGTGCAAAACGGACGATCGCATTTACTAAATCGTCTTCTGTGGAGAGTGCCAAAGCCTCCACACCCGCATGTTGAAATGACCGGTTCAATTCCGCCTCGCGTTTTTCGGCGGCTTCCTGGAATCGCTTGCGGAATTTTTTGTCAGAGGTATCCACATACAACTGCTCGCCTGTTTCCGCATCTTCCATGATGATGGGACCGGCATCCGGCAATTGCATTTCGCGCGGATCCCATAAGCGGACAGCGAGAACTTCATGCCGCTTGTTGAGTAAATTCAGGGAATGTTCCCAGCCCGGTTCGCTGATGTAATCGGAAATCACGAAGACCAGCGAACGCCGTTTGATGGAGTTAAGCGCCGCCTGGAACAGCAGATTTAAATTGGTAAATGGTGCGTGCGAAAGGGATGGCTGTTTGAGCAGGTCGTGGATCAGCAGAAGTACCTGGTTGCGCCCGCCGCGGGCAGGGATGATCCTCTCGACGTGGCTGTCATAAAAAATAGCGCCGACCCGGTTCCCGTGACGTGTTAGGAGGCGTGCCAGGGTCGTGACGAAATCAATCAGCATCGTGCGTTTTAGATTTTGCGCAGTGCCAAAATCAACGGAGGGACTTAAATCGAGTAAAAACCAGGCTGTGATTTCACGGTCTTCCATATATTGCCGGACGTAGGGCGTGTCCATCCGCGCCGTAACGTTCCAATCCATGTAGCGGATATCGTCCTCAGGTTGGTATTCGCGCAGGTTGGCAAAGTCCACACCGTAGCCGTAGAAAAGACTGCGATAATCGCCCTGAAGCAGGCCATCCAGCTTGCGGATGACTTGCCAGTCAAGACGCTGGAGGATTCGCTCAGGCGCTGACGCGGCGGTTAACATGTTCGTGCAATGGCACAACTGGGATAGGGATGCGGTCGAGGATCTGTTTCAAGAGATCATCGGCAGTCACATTGTCTGAGAGCGCCTCATAGGAAAGCACTATGCGATGCCGCATCACATCGGGTGCCATATCCAAAACATCCTGCGGGAGCGCATAATTGCGTCCGCGCACAAAAGCCAGCGCTCGTGCGGTGAGGATCAGATTGATGGAAGCACGCGGGCTTGCTCCAAACAGGATGTAAGGTCCCAATTCCTTCAAGCCGATATCTTGAGGGGTACGTGTGGCGGTCACCATGTGCACCGCGTACTCGATTAATGCAGGATCAACATAGGTTTGATCCGCCTGTTTCTGCAATTCAAGCAGTTGATCGGTGGTCAATACTTTCTGCACGGCTTGGATTATGCCGGTCATGCGCTCCACGATCACGAATTCTTCGGTTGCATTGGGATACCCTACCAGCACCTTAAGCATGAAACGATCCACTTGAGCTTCAGGTAAGGCGTATGTGCCTTCCGTCTCGATGGGATTTTGGGTTGCCAGCACAAGAAACGGATTTGGTACTTTGAATGTTTCGCGTCCAATCGTGACTTGATGTTCCTGCATGACCTCGAGCAGGGCGCTTTGCACTTTGGCGGGTGCGCGGTTAATTTCGTCTGCGAGTAATAAATTGGTAAAGACCGGTCCCAGCGATGTGTTGAATTCACCTGTATTCTGATTATAGATGCGCGTACCGATCAAATCCGCAGGGACAAGATCGGGCGTAAATTGAATGCGTTTGAATTCCCCGCCAATCGCCTCGGCCAATGTTTTGATGGCCATCGTTTTGGCCAACCCAGGCACGCCTTCGACCAGGATATGTCCGCGTGCCAGTAATGCCACAACCATTCGTTCCAATAAATGGTCCTGTCCGACAATGATTTTTTTCACCTCATAGAGCACCCGCTCCATGGGTGTGTGTTCTGATTCGGTTTTTTGGTCCATCGGGTTTCTCCTTAAAAAAGAATCTCGTTTTGATTCTGACTTTAATCCGGCGGCAATCCGGCGGCGCCCGCCGCGGTATTGATCGGCACTGCGAATCCAATGCCCACAAAGAAGTTCTGGTCGGTTGGGTTCACAATTCCCTCGATGATGCCGATCACCTCGCCATTGCGATTGAGCAGCGGCCCGCCTGAATTTCCGGGATTCACGGCGGCATCGATCTGTATTAATCCTTGGAGTTTTATGTTCGTCCCGGTTGGCTGGAAGGATCGATTGAAACCTGAGATGACGCCCGCGCTCATCGAACCGTACAAACCATAAGGGTTGCCGACCACATACGCCTCATCGCCGACGCGCATGGCGTTCGGGTTTCCAAGCACAGCCGGCACAATTAATGCCGGGGGCTGGTCCGGCTGTAAAACTGCCACATCGTTTTGGGGTTGTTGTACGGTGATCTGTGCACTTGACTTTGACCCATCGGCAAATATTACCTGGATGCTGGATGAGTCCGCTACCACATGCAAGGCGGTAAGAATATCTCCTCCTTGATCAACCACAACGCCGCTGCCCAGGCCGTCCTCGGTTTTTCCGCTCGCGTTTGTGGATTTTGTTTCAATGAGAACAAGCGAAGGCTCTATTTCCTGAAACACCTGCTCGGAGAAAGCCGGAGGCGGTGTCGCGGACGCGAGCGCTTGAGCCACCGTGGCGTTCACCTCGTTTTTAGTTAATGGACGCGGGGCGGGGAAAAGAATGTTATAGAGAATAAGAGCGGCGAACGCAGCCAATACTCCCCCGGCAAAAGGCGCGGATGCGCGCACCCCCCTGCGAAAATTCTGCCACCACTTTTGCCGTAATACCGGACGTGAATCTGAAGATTCAGCCATTACCTCTTCACTCACCTCTAAGAAACAGCAAATTCAATCCATTTGAAGCCACCTCTCTCAAAGGATCGAAGTTGCCGCCTGATCAACCTCAACAGTTAATGGCTGCAATTATAGAACTTTTTTCTGATATGAAGATGAGATAATTGTGTGGGAATCCGGATAAGCTGCCTTATGTTTTACGTTGATTCAACCTTTTCGACCACAACCGTTGCCTCCGTTAGCAGCGCTGCAATGGCGCCAATGGCGGCCAACTGTGGAGCGATCAGTGCCCCGACCACGCCAAAGGTCATCGGGATCTCCAATAGCGTTTTCCCGTCCTTGTTTTTGATGATGATACGGCGGATGTTTCCCTCATGCACCAGTTTTTTAATCTTGGCGAGCAGTTCCTCCCCGTTGATGTGAAATTCTTCCGTGCGAAACTTTTCTTCAGACATTGGTTTCTCCTTTTTGGAAACTTGCAATCCATGGGATTCGATCTGGAAAGCACAGGATGAACAAAAGCACGATCATTGCCAGATACGGAATTGTAAATTTTAAGATGGGTAGGAAGTTACAGCACAGGAAAAGAAATGCAAAGATTGGTGGAAATAATTCAAGACCGGCAATTTTTGTTTTTGAAAATACGAGGGATAATGCCATCATAAAGGGAATGACCAATAGACTTAGATCGTGAAAATGCAGGTGCAGGGAAAAGAATACGCTTCCAATAATAGTAGCTCCTAATAAGCTGAAATCAATCATCCTTTTTTGTAGCCATGCAATGGAGAATACCGCAGTACCAATGACGAAGCTTCCATCAGCGACCCAATTAATGATGGAGCTGGATCCCGGTTGGAAACTCCGGGTCAGAAGGCCGAGCAAATTCAACATCTCTTCAGGTTTGATGCCAAGCAGGGAATTATTGGCCGTCAACAGGATGATGTTCAGAAAATTAACAACGCCGCTCCAGCTTAAAAGCAATACGCTTATACCTGCCAATGCAGCAGCCGTAATCATAAATGCCCACCTGCCTTTTTTTACTGCCATCAGGAAAGGTATCGCAATGAAAAGTGTCACCTGTGGACGGATGAAAGAGAAAGCTAGGGCAATTCCAGCCCAATCATATTTTTCAATGCGCATGGCATAAACAAAAAAAGTGAGTGTGAGAAATAAAAATGCCGTGTCCTGTCCATCCACTATACTGATGAAAATTGGATAGAAGAGGCTGATTCCAATCACGACAGCTGGTGATTTTATGCTAGGAGGCAGGCTCTTAAAAAGGAAATAAAAACCCACAATATAGGCAGATAGTAGAAGCAAATCCCAGAGAATGAAGGAGACAATGTAGTTTGGTAGGGCAATCAGGGCTAATAGCGGGATCAGGAAAGGCATATGATTGAATGGCAAAACCTGTTCAGGTGCAATGTTGAATCCCACAATCTTTTCTTGAACATGTTGTTGCAGTTGGAGATCATAAACATGGCTGAAGCCATTTTGCCAGGCAATTTGCCCGGCAGTATAAAAACTGATGAAATCTGCGCCGGTACGCTGGCTTGGAACCAGAACGATCCGGAACCAGGAAAAAGCATAGATCAAAAATAAGGAGATGATGCCTGCGTTGACGAGCATCCGGCGCGTGTGGATCATGTCTGGCTAAACTGCTTTGTGCTCAATGGCGGCCATTCATCGGATTGATCAGCTTTCTCCTTCCAGTGATCTTTTCCGCTCCACGATTCGATCCTGATCTCGTACACCGACGTGCGTTTGAGTTCCTGGTCGGTGGCGGGGCGGTAATCCACGCCGATCCGCATATCCCCGAAATATTTTCCGATCACTTGATGCAGGAAAGTGCGTTTTTCCTCCGGGTCCTCGATGATGGTAGCTGTGCCGAAGACCATCACGCTCCGATACTGGAGCGAGAACTCCATGGCGATATTGGCAGGGAGCATTTTACCCAGTTCGCTGATCTCCACACAAACACGCGGATTTCGTTCGATGTTGGCGCGGACGCGGCCGGTGATATTGGAGTGGAATATCAAACGATGATGGGTTTCATCGTAGAAATAGGTCGAGGGTGTGATAAATGGTTGATCGTCCCAGAGCGAGGCGATATGGGCAATTTGCCCATGGTGAAGAGTTTCCCGGATCCAAGCCTCACCGGCCTTATATTTTGGAAGGCGCTGATGAGCTGTTGGCTTTTGTTTCTTGAGGCTGTAATCACGAGGCATGACAAATAATTCCTATCGGTCATCCACTAATAGGCGTTTGTACAATAGCCATTGGAGGATTGCACCCGCCATAAAGGATGCCGCAATGATCACCCAGCTCAACATCGTGACCTCTCCTACCGCGAACAAAATAAAATAAGTTGCTGCGGCAGTGGTCAGCGCACCGAGCAGCGCCACTTCCAGCGCGATCAGATTCGCAATGCTGTAGGGTTTGTCAGTGAGTGGAATGGTTTTAACGCGCCACTTGAATGCTGGCTCAGTGTCGGGAAATTTGTGGATGTAGAAATCTTTGATTTGATTCATCGCCTCGATGGATTCGTGCCAGGCCGCGCGCAAACGCGCCAACTGCGCAATTGTCAACGCGCCGAGAAGAGTCAGGACAAAAAACAGAATTGAAAAGGCTATGGAAACGCTCTTTAGATTATCCTTGGCAAACTGTGTGCCGAGGATGGCCGCTACGATGGAGCCTGCCGAGATAAAATAGAATGAAGCCACACGGGAACGATCTTCGTTGGCGTCGTGTGCCGTGCTGGCAATATATTCATATTCGGCGATCAAAATTTCATCGGGGATGATTAATTCAGAATCGGTTCTTAGTCTTGGCATGTTCCCTCCGCTTTGATACTCATTTGGGGGTTCACGCTTTGAACGCCCATTCGCCTCTACGCATGACCGGCTCGCGCGAGCCGTCTTCTTTGATCCCATCAATATCCATTTTGGAAGAGCCGATCATGAAATCCACATGGGTCAGGCTGCTGTTGCCTCCGGCCTCGAGGAACTCTTCGTCAGTCAGTTTTTCGCCGCCTTTCAATGTGAAGCGATAAGCACGCCCAATCGCGATGTGGCACGCAGCATTCTCATCGAACAGCGTATTATAGAAAAGATGCCCCCGCTTTGCAATCGGTGAACTGGTGGGTACGAGCGCGACTTCTCCGAGATGCGACGCCCCCTCGTCCGTCTCAATTAAATTTTTCAAAATTGCTTCATTCTTTTTCGCATTGACCTTGATCACACGCCCGTTTTCGAACGTGACGCTGAAATCCTCGATCAACGCTCCGCCATAACTGAGCGGCATGGTGGCGCTCACCGTCCCATCCGCGCGCCTGCGATCGGGCATCGTGAAGACCTCTTCCGTGGGCAGGTTGGCGGTAAAGTCCACACCGTTTTCGGCGGGCATGCGGGCGCTTACCCAGCGATGGCCGTGCGGTAAACCAAGCGTTAAGTCGCTACCCGGTGCGTAGTAGTGCAGGGCAATGTACTGTTTGGCTTGCAGATAATTTGCACGTGCCGCCAAATTCCAGATGTGTTTTTTCCACGCTTCGATTGGATCATCTTGATCCACGCGTGTGGTCGCAAAGATGGCCTCCCATAATTTTTTCTCGGCTTGTTCTGTTTCAAGTTTTGGAAATATCTTCGCGGCCCATGCGGGATTTGATGCGGCTGCCAGGCACCAGTTGGTCGCGTCCCGGCTGACGGCCGTTCCAACCGGCTTGTAGTTTTCCAAATGCGTCCTTTGCAGGAGGGCAACGGATTCGGGCTCGAAGCCGCTCATCAGATCCGGGTCATCCGCAAGGATGGTGAGCAATGCATCCCCATGCTCGACAATATCCATCTGGGCCGTAATTTGCCATTTCGGGTATTCCACCAGCGATTCGCGCGAGGCGTTTTGCAGGCGGATGCGGAGCATTTCTTCATCGCTCCAGATTACATCCACAAAACGCGCGCCTGCCCGGTATGCAGCACGTACCACCTCACGCACCAACGGTGCAGCTATGAGGGAGACGCCCCGTAAACGGCTGTTTGTGATGATAAGCCGCTGTCCCTTTTGCAGGTTTAAGCCCACTTTGACAATCACTTCGGCATATTTTTGCAGGAGCCTTTCATGTTTGCTGGTCATAAAGCCTCGTTGAGTTGGAAGTAATTCTATTGTACAACATCGAACTCCTTTCCGTCAGGTGGCGGTCAGGATTATGGTCTTACCAAAGTTGCTTGACGAATCGTGTGTTTTGGAACGCGCATGCCACACATGGGTTAATTCTTCCGATTTTCTAGGGTTATTCGCGGCATTCGCAAATTCGCGTAATTCGCGTTAAGGGTTTCCTGACTCTGGTAAAGCCATGTAGTCAGGACGATTGACACTTTCGTTTCATCCCAGGCAGGGATATACTTTGATCATCTTTATATCCCAAACGTGGAGATTGCCATGATTACCATCCAGCCCGTTGACACTACCAATAAACCGCAAGTCAAGCAGTTCGTGGAATTTCCCTTTAAACTTTACAAGGACTGTCCGCACTGGGTTCCGCCGCTTTTCACAGATTCTTACCTTCAGTTGAACCGGAAGAAGCACCCTTTCTTCGAACATTCCGACGCCGATTTTTTCCTTGCCTTCCGGGACGGAAAATTGGTGGGCCGCATCGCGGCTATGGAGAATAAACCCTTTAACAAATGTCACAACACAAAGGATGCTGAATTTTATTTCTTCGATTCGATCAACGATCAGGAAGTTGCCAACGCTTTATTTGCCTCTGTCTTCGACTGGGCGAAGAAACGCGGCCTGAACCGCGTTGTTGGTCCGAAGGGCATGTCGGCCTTTGACGGTTATGGCATTCAGATCGAAGGCTTTGACCATCGCCAAATGATGACCATGATGAACTATAACTATGCTTACTACCGTAACCTGGTCGAGGCGCTGGGATTCGAAAAGGAAGTGGATTTTGTTTCCTGTTACCTGCCATCCGATGCCTTCAAAATCCCGGATCGTGTTGCGCGGATTGCACAGCGCGCGGCGGAGCGCGGCAATCTCAAGATTAAGCAGTTCAAGAGCAAGCGCGAATTGATCTCCTGGGCCGACCGCATCGGTCAGGCGTATAACAAGGCATTTATCCATAACTGGGAATATTATCCATTGACCCCCAATGAGGTCAAGTTTGTTGTGGATAATATCATGCTGGTTGCCGATCATCGCATAATCAAGCTCATCACGCACAACGACGAAGTAGTCGGCTTCTTATTTGCCTTTGCAGATGCGTCTGCCGCGCTGCAGCGCGCCAAGGGGCACCTCAATCCCATCAGCTTGATTGATATGTTATGGGAGATGAAGCGCACGAAAACCGTTTCCGGCAATGGTATGGGCATTCTCCCTGAATTTCAGGGTCATGGCGGGAACGCCCTCCTTTATTATGAATTGGGGAAAACTCTTTTGGATTTCCACCAATTCGAGCATGTGGAGATGACGCAGGTTGCAGAAACCACCCATCAAATGCGCGCCGACTTGAAGAACCTGAACGGCGTGGAATATAAAAATCACCGCGTGTATCGAAAAAGTATTTAGGCTTGATCAGCAGGTCACGTTTTCCTTTTCGAGGACTTTGCCAGCGTGACCTGCCGTATTTAAACGGGAGGGACGAAATGAAACATCCATTGGACTTTGTAACGGAGCGCGTTCGCAAGCCGCTTTTCATTGCGCTTCTCATTTGGACTTTGGATTTGTTCATTGTCTTCTGGTTTTTGGATGGACCCTTGAAGCCCAACGGCATTGTCTCGTTTGAGCTGGCGCGCACGCCTGAGCGTGCCTCGGCGATTATGGCTGGATGGACCCCGCTTGCGAAGCTGTATGCCGCGCTTGGCCTGGGTCTGGATTATCTGTTCATGCCCTCCTACGCGGTCACGATTGCGTTGGGCGTTTTGCTGCTGCTGCATTGTTCGATGCTGTTGAAAATATTGCCTTGTGGGAAACCTTGGTGCATAGGGTCAATTTAACCTGGCCGCAAGTCGCATTTTGGTGCGCTTCGTTCAAGTTCGGGTTGATTCTGTTCGGGATTGGATTCGCTTTATTGGGTGCGCTCCTGCCAAAGTCCGCGCAGGATGAGAAATAAAAAATCCCCGCTCAGAAATGAGCGGGGATTTTTGTCAGGTGAGTTTTAGAGCGGCACCACGTTGGCGGCCTGCGGGCCTTTGGGACCTTGCTCGACCGTGAACTCCACCTTCTGGC
>Ga0182027_10009106_pt1 | contig 14327 bp, 9 predicted proteins | sample 712E1DmetaG_FD_121300 | JGI IMG/M metagenome (GOLD analysis project Ga0182027, IMG submission 121300) | Permafrost microbial communities from Stordalen Mire, Sweden - 712E1D metaG (Illumina Assembly) | ecosystem: Environmental > Terrestrial > Soil > Wetlands > Permafrost | place: Sweden...
GCGAGATGTGGTTGTTCTTGATGAGGATGCCGGAGGCCAAGTCGATGCGGTGATTGGTTCCCCCGCCGCACAGCACGGCGTACTTTTCCAGAGCCCTCATGCCGGGGACGGTCTTGCGCGTATCGAGGACGCGGGCATGGGTGCCATGAATGGCGTCTACGTACTTCCTAGTCAGTGTGGCGATGCCGCTGAGGTGCTGCATCAGGTTGAGGATGACGCGTTCGCAGCTCAGCAATACGCGGGCATTGTGGCGGATGACGGCCAGCACCTGGCCCTCATGGGCTTTTACGCCGTCGAATATCTCCGGATGACTCACAACCTCGAAGCGGGTTTGCGCCGAGGGACGCGAGTCGAGACGGGCGAATATCTCAAAGAAGCGCGGGACGGCGCCCAGGCCGGCAACCACCATCTCCTGCCGGGCAACGATCGAGGCGGCGGCGCGCAGCTCGGGATCGATGGTCAGGTTGGTGGTGGAGTCGGAGGCGGCCTTGTCTTCCACCAGGGCCTGCTCCAGCAATGCGTCAATGCGGCTGCTTTTCCAATCCATAAGTCAGTGAACGAGTGAAGAAGTGAAGAAGTGAACGAGTGAACAAGTGAATCAGTGAGCTGTGATCATTGCTTGGGCAGCGCCTCAAGAGCTGCCTTTGCTTTTTCGAGCAGGAGCCGCATTTCGGATTCCTGCTTCTTTAAACCTTCTACTACGTTCGCAGGAGCTTTGGCCAGAAAGCCTGCGTTGCCTAACTGGCGCTCGGCTGCTGCTAGACCTTTCTCGTACTTCGCGATGTCCTTTGTCAAACGTTCGCGCTCGGCAGGGACGTCGATTTGCTTTTCGTAGACTACGGCGACGTCGAATGTGGTTGCCGAGTGCTTAGCCAAACCCTCTGAGAGCTCGGCGACATATCGGATCTCGGCAACACGCGCCAGACGTTCGATGATGTCAGTGTTCTTTTGCACGAAGGGCCGCAACTGTTCATTGATGCAGATTTCAATAGGAGTAACAGCCTTTTCCTCTGCACCGATCTCCTTGCGCAAAGCGCGGACTTCACCAATAACATCCTTTACCAGAGCCATTTCCGCCAAAGACTCATCTGGAGTAGCAATTCCCAGTGGATACTGCGTCAGCGCAATCGACTTGGCGGGCGGGTTGCCGTCGTAGAGGGCGTGCCAGATTTCTTCGGTGATGAAAGGCATGAAGGGCGAGAGCAGGCGCAGTGAGGCTTCGAAGACGGAAACCAGCGTGGTGAGCGCGGCTTTTGTTTGCGATTTGTCCGCGGTTTCAGAGAAGTCCAGGCGGAGCTTGACGATTTCGAGGTACCAATCGCAAAAGCTGCCCCAGAAAAATTGATAGATCGTGTTGGCCGCATCATCGTAGCGGTAGTTTTCCAGCGAATGATTGACCATATCCGCTGTCGAGTGCAGTTCGGATACGATCCAACGAGCTTCGAGCGGGGCATCAGCGGCGGCTACCGGCATGGAGCCGAGCGCGGAGGGATCGACGGCGATGCCGATCTCGGCGGCGCGGTCTACGTTCATGAAGAGGAAGCGTGCGGCGTTCCAGATTTTGTTGGCGAAGGCGCGGTAGCCTTCTGTGCGGGCTACGTTGAAGGCGATGTCGGTGCCGGGCGAGGCCATCGAGGCTAGCGTGAAACGCACCGCATCTGTCCCGTACTGCTTGACGATTTCGATGGGATCAACGACGTTGCCCTTTGTCTTGGACATCTTTTCGCGATTGGTGTCGCGGACCAGAGCGTGAATGTAGACTTCGCGGAAAGGAACCGAATCGGCAAGAGAGCGTGAGCTCCCGTCGGGCATGGGCACGTCGGCGGCGAACCAGCAGCCGAGCATGATCATGCGGGCTACCCAGAAGAAAAGAATGTCGAAGCCTGTGACCAGGAGGCTGGTGGGGTAAAAGGCGTCGAAGTCGGCGCGATTTTCAGCGGTGATGTTGGGCCAGCTGAAGACGGAGACGGGCAACAGGCCGGAGGAGAACCAGGTGTCGAGGACGTCGGTCTCCTGCGTGATCTTGTCCGATCCGCAGTGGGCGCAGGCGGTCGGGTCCGGACTCGCGTTGGGGCGGGGGACGGTGATCTTGTGGCATGCGGCACAGTGCCAGGCAGGGATGCGATGGCCCCACCAGAGTTGGCGCGAGATGCACCAGTCGTGGATGTTCTCCATCCAGTTGAGATAGGTCTTCTCGTATTGCTCGGGAGTGAAGCGTATCGCTTTTTGGCCGTCCGCGCCCGGCTTGACTGCGGCAATGGCTTTTTCAGCGAGCGGTTGAATCTTGATAAACCATTGCGTGGAGAGGCGCGGCTCGACGACGGTTTTGCAGCGGTCGCAGTGGCCTACGTTGCTGATGTGGTCTTTGATGCCGGCAAGAAGGCCTTGTTCTTCGAGGTCGGCGACGATCTTCTTGCGCGCCACGTAGCGGTCGAGGCCAGCGTAAACGCCTCCCTCGGCATTGATGTGGCCGGTATCGTCCATCACGTTGATGGAGGGCAGATGGTGGCGTTCGCCGAGGGCGAAGTCGTTGGGGTCGTGGGCCGGGGTCACTTTGACCGCGCCGGTGCCGAAGTCGAGACTGACCCACTCGTCGAGGATGATGGGGATCTCGCGGTTCATCAACGGCAGACGGAGCTTCTTGCCGTGGAGATGGAGATAGCGTTCGTCCTGGGGGTGAATGGCCACGGCTACGTCGCCGAGCATGGTTTCAGGGCGCGTGGTGGCTACCGTCAAAAATTCGCCGGTTTCCTTGCCTCCCGCGTCGAGGACCGGGTACCGAATCTCCCACAGGTGGCCCTTGTGCTCGTCGTGGACCACTTCAAGGTCGCTGATGGCGGTCTGGCAGCGGGGGCACCAGTTGACGATGTAGGCGCCGCGATAGATGAGCCCCTGGTCGTACAGGCGAACGAAGGCTTCGCGCACGGCAACGGACAGGCGTTCGTCCATGGTGAAGTACTCGCGCTGCCAATCGACAGAGGCGCCCAGGCGCTTCATCTGGTCAAGAATGGCGCCGCCGTAGTGGCGCTTCCACTCCCATACGCGCTCGACAAAGGCTTCGCGGCCAAGCTGCTGGCGAGACTTGCCTTCAGTGACAAGTTGCCGCTCAACCATCATCTGCGTGGCGATGCCGGCGTGATCGGTTCCGGGCAGCCACAGGGCGCGGCGGCCGGTCATGCGCCGCCAGCGGGTGAGAATATCCATCTCCGTCTGGTTGAGCATGTGGCCCATGTGCAGGCGGCCGGTCACGTTGGGCGGGGGTAGCAGAATCGTAAAGGGCTGGCCGTCCGGGCGTTGGTTTTCGGGCAAATCGGGGGCGGCGACCGCGAAGAGTTTCTCGCGGACCCAGTATTCCGCCCAGTGATCTTCAATGGCGGTGGGGTCGTAGGCTTTGGGCAGGTCGTGGGGCATGAGGGTTTGGAATGAGCCCCCTGGAGTCTGCGCCAAACCCGCTTACAGAGAGGGTTTGGCGCGAGGGGACCAATCCTCACTTTAGCAGATGGGGGCAGGTGTAATCAGGCGCAAGGTTGGGCACACACAACGCGCAAAAGCGAAAAGACCGCACCCGGAAGGGAAGCGGCCTTTTATCCTGGATCGGTTTTCAGCTTAGAACGGGTTCAGCTTGTCGATGCCCTTTTTCTTTTTCTTCTTGCTGGAGGACTCGTCGCCCAGATCGGCCTTGGGCTTCTTAACCTTCTTGCCGCCGGTTGCGGTGAGGGGCGTGGCCGTGGCGCCGCTGGACTTGATGTCATTTACCTGGATGGGAGCCTCTGCGGGCTTTTCAGCGGCGGGCAGGGAGGTGTTGGCGGGACCGACGGCCTTGAGCACGGCATTGGGATCGGCGTTAGCAGCGCCGGAAGGCGCGCTCACAATGGAAACGCCCATGCCGGTGCCACCCTCAGGCGACTGGTTTTGCAAAGGCGCGGTGGACGGCTGGTCGCTGCGGGGAGGCTCATTGGGGCCGGTGGGCTTGATTGTGCCTGGGGTCAAGGCGGCCGGTCTTCCGGCGTTGATTGCGTCGGCAAACAAGACCAAATTCTGCTTGTTCACGTCCGGGGCCAGGGTGCGCTTGGGATCTTCCAGGGTGGGTTCACCCACGTGCACTGCCTCCACCACTGTGGGCCCGCGCTTGATGAAGCCGAGGGTCTTATCGGTAAAGTGCAGGGGCTCGCGGCTGCGTTCTTCAGCGTCGCTCTCCGCAAGCGCTTCCTGTGTGGGCTCGGGAATAGTGCGGTTCATGGCCACCAGCCGGTCGCGGGCATCCTCCACGTGGGGAGCCATGGGATAGCGGGTGATCACTTTGGTATAGGCCGCGGCGGCCCGGTCCTGATAGATCGAGCGCATCCGCTCCTTGATGGCGCCGGGCAGACGGGGCGCAATCTGGATAGCACGAGCCTCACCTTCATAGGCATCGCCGATGCCCAGCAGCGCCTGGTCGCTCTTAGAGTAAAGCGGGTAGGTATCGACCACGGTCTGCAGCCGTGCAATGGCCGCGACGAATTGTTCGCGGGTGTTGTAGTAGAGGCCGATCTGGGTTTCCCGCTCAGCCAGAACCTCCTGCACATCACGCAGTTTCTGCTTGGCGCGGGGTACGAGCGAGGAGTCAGGGAACTGGTTGATCATGGCCCGGTATTCCTGCTCGGCGCGTTGGGCATTGTTGAAGTCGCGGTCGGGTTTCTCCATCTGCTGGTAGTAGATGTCGGCCACCTTCATCTGCGCCTCAGCTGCCTCAGGGGCATTGGGGAAGAAGGTGATGAAGTCCTTGTACTCGGCCTCGGCCTGGGTGAGGGCCGCGGCGCCGCCCTCCTTGAACCAGGAATCGCCCACGGCCAGCTTGGCGCGCATCCGGTACTCCGACTCCGGATAGGTATTGAGCATGGTCTGCAGGTCAAGCCGGGCCACGTCATAGCGGCCCTTCTTCAAGGCAATCATGGCCTTGTCGAAGAGTTCCTTGTCGGGCTGCTTGGACTTTACGCCAGCTAGCGGGTTGGCGCTCAAGTCCACGTTTTTCTTTTTCTTGGGCTGTTTCTCCCTGGCCTGGACCGAAACCGCGCCCAGGACCAGAAAAGCCAGGGCCACCGCGGCAATCTTCTTGGTCAACTGGTTCATACCACCTCATTGCGGCAGCGCCCTCAACCAAAGGCCATCCGCCATTTTCCAAACTCCAGAATCTTATACGTCTACCCGGTTGCGGCCTTGCGAGCCGCCGCCAGCAGGGCACGCGCATCCCGCTCCGCATGGCCAGCGCCGAATACGGCAAAGCCGGCCACCAGCAGGTCCGCACCCGCTTGGACGACCTGGGCCACCGTGTCGTGAGCCACGCCGCCGTCCACTTCGATTCTAAACGCCAGCCCCAGTTCCTGGCGCAACTCAGCCAGCCGCCGGATCTTTTTGAGCGAAAAAGGAATGAATTCCTGCCCGCCGAAGCCCGGATTCACGCTCATGATCAGCACGTGATGGACCATGGGCAGAATGTCCAGGAGCAGATCGACGCGGCTGGCCGGATTCAGCACCACCCCCGGTTTCATGCCGTGGTGGGCTATCAGCTCCAGCGAGCGGTGCAGGTGGGGGCAGGCTTCGTAGTGCACGCTCAACCAATTGGCCCCGGCATCGGCAAAGGCGGGAATGAACTCGTTGGGGTTCTCGATCATCAGGTGGCAGTCGAGCGGCAGGCTGGTGGCCTTGCGCAGGCTCTTCACCACCGGTGGCCCCAGCGTAATGTTGGGCACAAAATGCCCGTCCATCACGTCCACGTGAATCACCGTGCCGCCGCCCCGCTCAGCCGCGGCAACTTCATCCGCCAAATGGGCAAAATCCGCCGATAATATGGATGGTAAAAGCTCAACCATGGGGTTTTGCGGGGTATATCCCTGCTGGGCCAGTGTATCAGCGGGGACGGGCGGGAGTCTGCGATTGGCTTTTGAGGGCCTGTTTATCGCTGTCCTCCAGTTGGCGCAGAAGCATACGCCCGCGAGCCCGCATCGCCGGGGTACCGGAGCGGCTGTGGATGCGCAGCAGGTCCAGCACCACCGGCTGCAAGGAGGGGTCCTGGCTGGTCAGGTCGGCCAGGCCTTGCAGTGCGCAGGTCTTGACGATGGAGCTGGTGTCCTCAAGCCAGGACTGCAAGGTCCGGGCCACACGCCGGCACTCCGGGATGGTCAGTTCAAGACGGGGAATCGTAGCCGCTAGGCTCCAGCGCAGCTTGTTCTCAGTGGCCTGGGCCAACAGGCCGAGCAAGGGCGCTTTCCAGGAACTGAGGAGCGAAGGATGATTACGCGAGAGTTTTTCCAGGGCATCGGCTGCGCGCATTGCCACGCCGGGATCTTCGTCCCAAAGGCATTCGAGCAGTTGAGCCGCCTTCCTCGGGTGCGCCCGGACGAGATCGATAACCTCAGCGGTTCGGCCGCTGGAGAGACGGTTGCGGCCCGCGGTGAGCATGGAACGGATGGATTCAGAAGTGGGCATGGGCTTGCATTATCGATCGGGTCGAGTTACTTCAATTCCTTATTCTGCGCGATTCACGGCCGTGAGCGTCTTTGCCGCGATGCGCCCCACTCCTCGCAGCATGGACTTGACCGGCCAACGGTCTTCCGCATCGGGGAAGAATATCTCGCCGGTGCGGCGGGCCTCGGGGCGATAATACCAGCGTTTGAGCAAGGCCAGATGGCCCTGGCGGATGGTCGGCGATGGGGCTTGACCCTGATCTGTCAATTCTGTCAGCGCGATCTCCATGCGAGCCTCAAGAACGCCGCGGGCGGCTATTGGTGGCGCCACCGCTCCGGTCTTGGATGTTGCCGGAGTAGGAAGATTTGTGTCAGGGCACGACTGAAGTCGTGCCCTGACATCCACATAATCAATGGAGGCTTTAGCCCCTGCGGGACTGTTTTCAAGCATCTCGGCCGAGCGCCAGTCATCTTCCGCAGCCTGTTCAGGCTGCGCAGCTTCGGGGATGGGTTCGATGGCCAGCGGCTGGGCGAAGAGCGAACTCGAGCCCGACTGCTCGTTCTGGATTCTCATGCCCAGGGTTGAGAACGCAGCCGGGCCGCGCAGGCGCCCATTTTCAAAGAGGAAAACAGCTACCTCGTCCGGATTCGCCGAGGCTTGCAGGATCACCGCGCGAAGCTGGTTGAGGGGGCGCACAAGTTCCGGTGCAAGGGCGCGCACGCTCTCAACGCGTTGGACCTGGGCGTGCAGCGCGGAGGCGGACTCGAATTCGAGGCTGGTCGAGGCTTGGTCGCGCTGGGCGCGGAGAACGACAAGGCGGCTCTCGCCGCGCGTGGCCAGAAAGCTTTCCACTGCCGCGGCTTCTTCGCCGTAGCGCTCGTCCGTACAGCCCCGGTAACAGGGGGCAAGGCACATCTTCATCTCGGAGTACACGCATCCGGGGTGGCTGGGATTGGGGTTGAGATCGTCGGTGCAGCGGCGCAGCAGGAAGAGCTTGAGCGCCTCTTCAGCAAAGCGCTCGGCCGCCGTCCGCGACTGGAATGGCCCGTAGGACCACTGGCCCTCGCGCTGACTGGGGCGGTGGGTAACGGTGATGCGCGGATATGGATTGCCGCCCAGGAAGCGGACAAAGGCCGGAAATCGCAGGTGCATGCGCTCCAGGCACTTCGTGCCGTAGACCTTTTGGAGCAGTTCAAACTGGAGAAGCAGCGACTCGAACTCCGAGCCGGTGAGGCGCCACTCGATGTGGCGCACACGGCCAGCCAACTGCAGGCGGCGCGGATGCCGGGGCGAGGGCTGGAGCAGACGTTCCAGGCGGCCGCGCAGGTTGGGCGTGCGGCCGATATACGGTTCGGCGTTGGCTTCGGCGCCGTAAAGCGCGAAGACCGCCTGGGCATGCGGCAGTTGGGTGAGCGCGGCCTTGGGGTTGGCCGGATCGAAGGCGAGAGTTTGCGGCTCACTCGGCACAGGCACCCCCGTCAGGCTCCCGCGATGGTCATGCCGTCGATGCGCAGGGTGGGTGAGGCCACCGCACCGCGGAAGACCAGGTCATTGCCGATGGCGCTTACGTTTTTGAGCATCCCGGCGAGGTTGCCGGCGATGGTCACCTCTTCGACGGCGTAGGTCAGTTGGCCGTTTTCAATCCACAGGCCGGTGGCGCCGCGGGAGTAGTCGCCTGTGACCACGTTGACTCCGAAGCCCATCAGGCTGGTGACGTAGAGGCCGGCAGGCACATCTGCGATGATCTGCGTTTCGGTTAAGGTACCCGGCTGAACGTAAAGGTTGCCGCAGCCGATGCCCGGCGTTCCGGCCAGTCCCCGCGAGGCGTTGTGTGTGGACTTCAGGCCCAGCTTGCGGGCCGTATAGGTGTTCAGCAGATAATTCCGCAGAACGCCGTTTTCGACCACCAACGTGCGCATCGAGAGCAGCCCTTCGCCGTCAAAGGGCGAACTCCCAAAGCCGCCCGCGCCGGTCGGCAACAGCATCGTATTGTCGTCGACGATGGTCAGGGATGCGGCGGCAATCGGCTCGCCGAGCCGGCCAGCCAGGAATGAGGCGCCGCGCCAGATTGCATCCCCCGATACGGCTTCAAAGACCGAACCGAGGAGGGACCGCGCTGCCTCCGGCGCAAAGACGATGGGGACCCGCTGGGTGGGGACGCGGCGCGCGCCAAGGCGGCGAAGGGTGCGCCGCGCCGCTTCCCGGCCTATGGATTCAGGGGATTCGAGGTCGGCGAGCCGCCTGCCGCTGGACCACCAGGCGTCGCGCTGCATTTGGCCGTTGGCGTCCTTGGCCAGCGGCGCCGCGGAAACCCCGGCATAGCTCGAGCGGTAGCCTCCCACAAAGCCGCGCGAGTTGGCCAGCACTTTGCGTCCGGTGGCCGCGTCAAAGCTGCCGCCGTCGGAGTTGGTGATGCGGGTGTCGGCAGCGAGAGCCGCTGCTTCAGCCCGCCGCGCCCACTCGATGCGCTCCGCGCCGGGCAGTGAAAAAACGTCCTCGTAGTAAAGGTGCAGATCGCCGGAAAGCGAGCCGAATTCGCCTCTTTCCGGCAACCCGGCAAACGGATCCTCCTCGGTGACCTTGGCCAGCGCCAGCGCGCCCTCGACCAGTTGGCGAATTCCGTCCGCGGTCAGGTCGCTGGTGGAGGCCGAAGCCGACCGAAGCCCCAGAAATGCCCGCAGCCCCAGGCCCCGCGCCCCCGACTCCTTCAGCGTCTCCACCTGGCCCATGCGCACATTCACGCTGAATTCGTCGCCCTCGCGGGCCACGGCTTCAGCATCGCTGGCGCCGGCTTTGATGGCGAGCTCGACCACATTGGCGGCCAGGGATTCGAGGTCTTGCGCGTTCGCTTTCGCTTTGGGCATGTTTACCTTTGGGTCATGCAGGTTTGCTGAGACAGTTGGACCTTTTGCGCGCGGAACCTGGCCGGTATTTTCACGCTGTCATCAAGCTATCAAATTCGACGGACTTTTCATCATTCATTCACCGAAACTTGCGGTCAGATTAACACGCGTTGCCCATGCTGTAGATGCCGGTTTGCCGCACGACCTCATGAAATCCGGCCGAAAGCTCTCTGTGAGCGAAACCAGAGTTCAATTACCCTTTACGGGCATCCCAGAGGGCATACCCGCCCTGATTTTGCTCTCAGCCTTCGGCGCCAGCTCTCCCCGGGCCGGAAACTTCCCCAATCAGCAACCCCAAATTCGAGGTCAATCCAATGAATTTACTCAAGCGCATACTTGTCCTTTGCGTACTCGCGGGCTTCGTCACAGCCATTCATGCAGAGCCCCGGAAGATCGAGCACGTCCTGCTGATCAGCGTGGACGGCCTGCATTCGATCGACGTCGCCAACTACATTGCCGCAAACTCGAACTCGACCCTGGCCAGCCTGGCGAGCCACGGTGTTCGTTACGACAATGCCTACATTCCCTCGCTCTCTGACTCGTTTCCCGGCCTGGCAGCGCTGATCACCGGCGGATCGCCGGTCACAACCGGCTTCTGGTACGACGTGACCTACAACCGCAAGCTCTCACCGCCTGAGCAAACCACTCCATACGGCATCGCCGGCGGAGCGGGGCTGTGCCCCTCGGTAATCGGCACCCAGGTGGGATTCGACGAAGAGGTTGATGTGAACTACCTCCAACTGAATGGTGGGGGCGGCATCAATCCTGCGTACCTGCCCCGCGACTCCACCAAGGGCTGCGCCCCGGTCTATCCCCACGACTACCTGCGCGTGAACACCATTTTTGAGGTGGCTCGCGCCGCCGGGATGCATACCGCTTGGACCGACAAGCACCCCTCCTACGAGTGGACAAACGGCCCCAGCGGCAAGGGGGTCGAGGACTTTTACGGCCCGGAGATCAACTCCATCCCCGTCGGCCTTCCCGGAATCTCCGGCTGCGATCCCCTGCCCGACCCAGCCAATGCCACCCCGACCAACGCCTGGACCGACAGCATTCAGAACATCATGTGCTACGACACGCTCCATGTGAACGCTGTCATCAACCAGGTGAACGGCAAGACGCATGACGGCTTATCCAGCGCCCCGGTTCCGGCCATCTTCGGGTTCAATTTCCAGGCAGTGAGCGTGGGAGAGAAGCTCAAGGGCAACGGCTACACGGACCAGTGGGGCACGCCCAGTGCGGGACTTAAATCCGAGCTGGATTTTGTCGACGCCTCCATCGGCCGCATCTGGTCCGCGATCAAAGCCGCGGATCTTGAGGACTCGACGGTGGTAATCATCACCGCCAAGCACGGTCAGTCGCCCATCGATCCCGCCAAGGTGACAAAGATTCCGGGTAGCGCCCCGGCTACGGTTGTCGGCTCCAGCTATGCCTTCGACCTCTCCGACGACGGATCGCTGATCTGGCTCAACAGCCCCTCCGACATCGACGCGGTTCTGCCCAATCTGACCGAAGCCACCGGAGGACCGCAGTTGGGCGCGCAGGAGATCTTTGCCGGTCCCACGCTCAAGACGCGCTGGGACGATCCCGCGGTGGATGAGCGCACTCCGGACATCATCGTCAAGGTCAACACCGGCGTGATCTTCACCGGCGGCTCGAAGATCGCCGAGCACGGCGGCCTCAACGAGGACGACATTCACGTTGGCCTGCTCGTCTCCGGCCCTGGAATCGAGAAACCAATCGTGTACAAGGGCAATGTGTCAACAGCCCAGGTGGCGCCCAGCATACTCTCGCTGCTCGGCCTCAACCCCAACAAGCTGCAGGCGGTACAGAAGGAAGGCACTCACGTGTTGCCGGTGCTGCCGGTGGCCCACTACTGACGACGGAAGGAACAGCTCTCGTGCAAACCATGCGGCGCCCCGGTCGAATGGGGCGCCGCATGGTTTTTGGTAACATTGACGCTGTGATCGTTTCAAATGGATGTGTGCGCAAGCCTCAGGCAAGATGAATCGCTTAAACGCTCGAGTATTTCTTGCACAGATCCTGGATTTCAGCAACCAGCTTTGGCACGCCCGTGGCTGGAGGCAGACTGTCGGGGAAACTGGCTTCATATTCGGCCGACACGTAGCCCTTGTACCCGGCCTTCGCAAAGATCTTCCAGACGCGGTCCATATCCACGGGAGTGTGATCGTAAAAGTGGTCGCGAATGTGGATATGACTGGCGTAGGGAATACATGCGGTTATCTGCACGTAGGGGTCCTGAGCAGGTGTAGCAAGAAAATTTGTAATATCGAGGTTGATGCCGGCATAAGGCGAATTGACGCGCTGCATGAGTTCAACACATAAATCCGCGCTCTGCGTCACGCCTTCGTGGTCTTCAACCCCAAGCGTGATGCCCTTCTTGCCGGAGTAGTCGCATGCGGCCTTCATCGTATCAACTGTCCAATCGGTGGCTTCCTTCACGCTGGCGCCTGGCGGCAGTTCGCCGGCGAAAATTCTCAGATGAGAAGCTCCCAACTCATCAGTAACATCGACCCACTTCTTAATCTGGTTCAGACTTTCCGCGCGCTTTTGAGCATCGGTCTGCACCATGCTGACTCCGCATGCGGTTCCCGAGAAGCCCATGGCATGCTTGAAAGCCAGGTGACGAAGGCTATGGAGATACTCCGGATCGGTGGACTTGAGGTAATACACCGTCATATCGACGCCGGCCACCCGCAGTTCGACTGCCTTGAGAATAAACTCTTCCATGGTCATCGGGCCGTGCCGAAGAACCTTATCGTAGGAGTAGGCGCAGCATCCCGGGAGCAACCTGGCAAGTTTCGATTTGTCCGCATTGACATCCGATTGTGCCGCGGCAGCCACTTGCGCCCCAGCTACTCTCATGCCTGCGCCTGCCAAAGCGCCCAATCCAACTGTTTTCACAAACTCGCGACGATTTACCATGTATAGCTTCCTTCCTGACTGAGTTATGAATACTTTTGCAGCGCGCAGCTACAACAAACGCGACGCCTGCCCCGCAACCTGACAAAAGTAGCATCCGCAATTGTTTCAGTCAAGAGAGAATGCCAGAAACGAAATAGCCTCGTGAGCGGAATTCGCGGCATGATTGCAGTTCCGGGTGACGCTCCAACGCGCGCACTTTCCGGCCTCAAGCCGTGTTTCCTCCCGGCTTCTAAACGCCATTCTCGCTCTCGCCGGTTGCCTTATCCGTGCGGAACATGGCGATGGCCTCAATCTCCACCAGCAATTCCGGCCGGCAAAGTATGGCCTGGATGCCGGTGGATGCGGGCAGCGGATCGAGCCTCTGTTCCTTGAAAAAAGCCGTGCGCCCCGCATTGAAGACGTCGTAATCGCGTTCCATATCCCTGAGGTAGCATGTGGTGCGCACCACGTCGTGCCAGGTGGCGCCCTCGCTGGCCAGCAGACCAGTGATGTTGTCAAACGTGCGCCGCAATTGGGCGGGGAAATCGCCGATGTGAACGCTATTGCCTTGATCGTCGATCGAGGCTGTGCCGGAGATAAGCAAAATAGTGAGGCCGTTCAGGTCAATCCGCATGCCGCGCGAGAATGAGCTCGGCTTGGCATAGGCATAGGCTTCATTGAGAACGCTATGATTTGTCATGGCACGTTTTTTGATGGGCGCGTGCGCTATCGCCTCCAGAATATCTGCAAATGCATTCATTTGTGATGCCTCCTATTTTCGATGAATTCCTTATATTGTTCAAATAAATGACGAAGCGGCACTCTTGCGGAACAGGCCCCAACTCTGAAACGGCAACCTCACGATTTCGCAGTCAGAATCACTCTGCTTGTCTCATCGCCAGGCTTTCTGGCCATATTCAAGAACGCCACTACCCCATGCTATATGATAAACCATTGTGGGCGTCGCGGAGACCTGGTAAAGAGGGATGCGATCACGGCCTTGCTTTGGTTGCAGAGCGGTCAATGGCCGTACCTACGATCAATACGCTACTTGGGGATAAAAGGCTGGGATCATGACGGCCTGCGCCATCTGCGTGGAAAGCAAGTTGTTTCACTCCATTGCGGCCGCTTTTCTGCCTGACCATAGCGCCCCTTCTTGTGTATACTTGGTGCCGCACGGGGTTTCCCGTTATGCCGCAAAATGGGGAGTAGAAGATTCCGTGAGCGGAAGTATTTGCGGGGATGGTTGCGGAGTTCCCTGAGAAGATGCGGGGCGTCCCAAACCAAATTGAACAGCACAGACTTTTGTTGGTTTAAAGGAGAGACAAAATGGTTAGTCGGCGTGAATTTCTCGATACGCTCGCGGTAGGAGCGGCAGGTTTGGCTATCGGTTCGAGCGCAAAGAGTTACGGTCAGATTCTCGGCGCCAACGATCGTCTCAACTTTGCCATCATGGGCCTGCGTTGGCGCGGCTATGCTCATCTATCAGCGCTTATGGCAAACAAGGATACGGCCCGTATCTCGCATATTTGCGATGTGGATGACAATATAAGGGCCAAGTTTGCGGGCATAGCGGAACATGAGTTGGGTTATGCTCCCTCGAGCGACAAGGACTTTCGCAACGTCCTCCAGCAGAAGGACGTGGACGCCGTCAGCATCGCCACTCCCGACCACTGGCACACCCCATTGGCGATTGCCGCGCTGGAGGCGGGCAAGCACGTCTATGTTGAAAAGCCATGCAGCCACAATCCTGCCGAAGGAGCGATGCTGGTGCGGGCCCAGCAGAAATATCAAAAGCACGTACAGCAGGGAACGCAGCAGCGGTCGTGCACGCGCACCATCGAGGCCATCGACAAGATACACAACGGCGTGATCGGCAGGCCTTACTTCGCCAAAGCCTGGTACAGCAATACAAGAAAGTCGATCGGCATAGGCAAGCCTGCACCCGTGCCGCCACAGCTCGATTGGGATCTCTGGCAGGGACCGGCGCCGCGGAAGCCATACATGGATAATATTCATCCGTATAACTGGCACTGGTTCAAGCATTGGGGCACC
>Ga0182027_10009107_pt1 | contig 14326 bp, 21 predicted proteins | sample 712E1DmetaG_FD_121300 | JGI IMG/M metagenome (GOLD analysis project Ga0182027, IMG submission 121300) | Permafrost microbial communities from Stordalen Mire, Sweden - 712E1D metaG (Illumina Assembly) | ecosystem: Environmental > Terrestrial > Soil > Wetlands > Permafrost | place: Sweden...
TAGGATTGTAGTTTGTGAATCATCTAAAGTCCCAGGATTAATAATAACTCTTAATTCTCTTCCTGCTTCAAAAGCATAAGCGTCTTCAACTCCATCATATTTTTTAGCTATCTCTTCCATTTGGGTCAACCTCTTTGCATAATTTTCTACATCTTCATATCTTGCTCCCGGTCTTGCTCCGGAAATTTGATCGGCAATATGAACGATAATGGATTCTATAGATGAGAAGGGCTTGTCTTCGTGATGCTCCGCAACACAATTTATAATTGGTTCTGGGATATTAAATTTTTTCAAAAATTCAACTCCCAAAGTAACATGACTTCCTTCTCCTTCAATTACTTTTCCTATGTCATGAAAAAGAGCGCCTAATCTTACAATGTTTGCATCTGCACCGACTTCCTGGGCAATATGAACTGCAATTTTTGCATCTTCGTATGTATGGATTATTAAATTTTGTCCGTAAGAAGTCCTGAATTTAAATCTTCCCAAAACCGACAACACTTCTCTTGGTAAATTATAAACTCCGACATCATGTGCAAGCTTTTCCCCTTCTTCAAACATTATTTTTTCTACTTCCTTTTTACTTTCGGCAACAATTTCTTCAATCCTAAATGGCTGAATCCTTGTATCTTTTATTAGAATTTCTAAAGCTCTTCTTGCAATTTCTCTCCTTACCTGATCAAACGATGAAAGTCTTATTACTCCTTCTTCGTCTAGGTCAACATCAACCCCGGTCGCCTGCTCAAAAGCTCTTATGTTTCTTCCTTCTTTACCAATAATCCGCCCTTTTATTTCTTCATCTCCAATTTTTACTACAGAAACCGTGTATTCGGCAATATAATTAGTTACACCATGGCGCATAGAATCGACTAAAATTTCCTGTGCTTTTTTATCCGAGGTAAACCTTGCTTCTTCTTCCCTCTCTTTAATAAGTCTTGCAACGGTTTTGGCTTCATCTTGTTCAACTTTTTCCAGCAATTCTTTTTTCGCTTCTTCTCTTGTTAAGGAAGAAGCTTTTTCGAGTTTTTCTTCATATTTTCTTCTTTGCTCCTCAAGCTTTTCTTTTTCTTTTTCAAGAAGTTTTTTTTCACGCTCTAAGCGTTCTTCTTTTTCAAGAAGTTTTTTTTCAAGTGAAATTAAATCCTGAGTTGTTTGTGCCATATTGCAATAAAATTAAAAATTGAAGACAAAAAAGAAAACTCAATTTAATGAGCTAGGAAGCAGGAATACGATGTGAATATAAATCTTCCCATAACTTTGTCCTTTTTGCCTTTTATCTATTATACTCTTTGTCAAAAATCTGGTCAATAACCTGCTTTATTATGTCGTAGTCAAAACCTTTTGATATTAAAAATCTTCCAAGTTTTTCATACACTTTTCTTTTTTCTTCTATTTTCGAATACCTTGGCATTCTTTTTTCTGCAAGTTTCCTTGCTTTTTCAAAGTCTGACTCTTTTCCATCTTTTAAAATTTGCTCAATCAAATCATTATCTATTCCTTTTTGCTTTAATTCCATTTTTATTATTCTTGCAGCTTTAGGTTTTATAAAAGTTCTTTGCTCAATCCACCACTTAGCAAATTCTTCATCGCTTAAAAACTTATGGTCTTTGAGATTTTCGATTATCCTTTGAGAGGTTAGTTCATCACACTTCTTCTTTTTCAAATAATCTCTTAATTCTTTTTCACTCCGGGGTCTAAATGATAAAAAATTTAAAGCTTTTTTGTAGAATTTTTCAAAATTATCCATTAAGACTTTTCCAGGGAAGAAGCTGGGTTTTCGACTCCAACCTCAACGGGAGTTCCTGAAGTTTTACTCTTAACCATTATTTCATCAACAATTTTTTTGGCAATGTCCGGTTTTTCTTTTAAGAATTCCATTGCCGCTTGTTTCCCCTGCCCAAGCATTAACTCACCGTATCTAAAAAATGCCCCGGATTTATTAATTATATTCATATCAACTCCGACATCCATGATTCCGCCTTCTCTTGAAATTCCAGTATCACCCATTACGTCAAACTCTGCAATTCTAAAAGGAGAAGAAACCTTATTCTTTACAATTTTTGCCCTGTGCCTTGAACCAATTACTCTGTCTCCTTCTTTAAGACTTTCTATTTTTCTAACATCAATTCTCTGGGATGCATAAAATTTTAAAGCCAAACCTCCAGTTGTAGTTTCCGGATTTCCAAACATCACTCCAATTTTTTGTCTTAACTGATTTGTAAAAATAACTACAGTTTTTGACTTTGAGATAACACCTGTTAGTTTTCGAAGCGCCTGAGACATAAGCCTTGCCTGTAAACCCATTACAGCATCTCCCATATCTCCTTCAATTTCGGCCCTTGGTACTAAAGCCGCAACTGAATCTATAACTAAAACATCAACGCCACCTGACCTAATTAAACTTTCTGCAATCTCTAATGCTTGTTCGCCTGTATCCGGCTGGGAAATTAAAAGCTCATCAAGCTTTATACCAATCCGTTGCGCCCATAAAGGATCAAGCGCATGCTCTGCATCTATAAAAGCAGCAATTCCTCCATGTTTTTGGGCTTGGGCAATAATTGATAGGCAAATTGTGGTTTTTCCCGAAGCCTCAGGACCATAAATTTCAACAATTCTCCCTCTTGGCACTCCACCCACTCCGAGCGCTAGATCCAAGGGAAGACAACCTGTGGAGATGACTGAAATATCCAGCTTTTGACCAATTTCTCCAAAGCGCATTATTGAACCCCTGCCATATTGTTTTTCAATTTGCTCCATCGCAAGGTTTACCGCCTGAAGTTTTTCTGAGTCTTTTGCCTGTCCGTTGATTATTGTTTTCTGAGGAGTTGAATTCTTCGCCATTTCGTTTTTATTGTAACAACTATTTGTTATAATGCAAGTGTCAGTTTAAGAAAGTTCTTGTTTTGAGTTTTAAATTCTGCTTTGCAGAACGGGGAGTAGTTTACCGGTAGAATGCGCGCATGGGGTGCGTGTGGTCCGGGTTCAATTCCCGGCTCCCCGACTGAAAGATAATTGATTTTAGCTCCTATTTTAGCTATAATATAAGTCTGTTATATGATCAGTTTTAAGAAAAAAAACATAAGAGTTTTTGAACAATTTCCAAAGTTGAAATTAATTCCTTTAGACAGATTTCCACCGCATGTCCTTATTATTCCTGATGGAAACGGCAGATGGGCGAGTAAAATTCACCGTTTACCTATTGTAGGACATCGAAAGGGAGCAGGGGTTTTAAAAAAAGCACTAAGAACCCTCAACTCACTTCCCATCAGCATTGTAACAATATGGGGGTTTTCTGCAGACAACTGGAAAAGATCTAAGGGAGAGATCAATGGAATAATGGCCGTACTCGAAGAAACTATTGGCGGTATGCGTAAAGAATTAATGCAAAAGAATATTCGGTTTATGCACCTTGGCAGGAAAGATAGGATCCCCAAGTCTTTAAAAAAAGTGATAGAAGAAATGGAAGAATTGACAAAAAATAATAAAGGAAAGAAATTTGCCGCAGCAATAGATTTCGGCGGAGTTGATCAAGAAATGAGAATAATGAGAAAAATTCAAACTCTTCCTAAGAAAACCAAAATTAGCTTAGAGCTTCTGGAAAAACTCAGAGACTCGGAAGGAATAATCACCCCAGCAGATCTAATAATAAGAACGTCGGGAGAGAAAAGAACTTCGGATTTGGGATGGCTTGCGCAGAATGCAGAGTTTTATTCTATTGATAAATTACTTCCAGACTGCTCTATAAAGGATTTTGTGGAAGCTTTGCTAGATTATTCAAAAAGAGAGAGAAGATTTGGTGGCAGACCAACTTATGGACATAAAGCAGTTTAAAAAAACCCTTGATCCCCTCATTCAATCTTTTTTAGATAAAAAAATAAAGAGTCTCTCATTAATTGGAGATAAACAAGCGCTAGGTTATTTAAATTATCTAAAACTTTTCTTAATGGAAGGAAAAAGAATAAGGGCATATTTAGCCTATCTAACGTATAAAGCATATGGCGGAAAAAAGAATAACGAAGTCTTAGAATTATTGGTTTTCATAGAACTTTTGCATGCATTCCTCCTAATACATGACGATATTATGGATAAAGCAGATATGCGTCATGGTATTAAAACAGCTCATAGGTTTGTGGAAGATAAGGTTAACAATATAAAAGGAATTGATGCAAATCATTTTGGGATTTCTCAAGCAATACTTTTAGGAGATTATCTTTTTGCCTGGGTCTATGAAATATTAGACAATAACACAAGCTTTGACGAAGTAGCATTAAAAAAAGTTAAATTACTCCTATCAACTATTATGGATGAAGTTATCTTGGGACAAATGCTTGATTTAAATACGACACTTTATGAAAAAGTAAGCTGGGAGGAAATTTTAAAAAAAATAATCCTAAAATCAGCATATTATTCATTTGTTAGGCCTATGCAAATCGGAGCATATCTATCTGGAAAAAAATTTGATGAAAAATTTTTTGAGGATTTTGGCAAACATTTAGGAATAGCCTTTCAAACGCAGGATGATCTATTGGATATTGAATTTGATGAGTCTGAAACTCATAAAAGTTCATTTAACGATGTTACACAACGACAACAAACTTTTTTTACTTACTTTATCTTTAACAAAGGAACCGTACGGCAGAAAAGTCTATTCTCAAAATATTTCGGCAAACACCTATCAAGTTTTGATAAAAAAATATTGAGAAAAATGTTTGAAGAATCAGGAGCAATTGATGCGGGAAGAAAACTAATAGAGGAAAATTTTTCTCTGGCAAAAAAATTAATTAAATCTTCTGATTTAGAAGAAGAATACAAGAAAAAATTTTTAGAACTCGTCGCGTTAATTGCGCAGAGACAAAACTAATGCTAAAATTAACCTCGTGAAAAACAGTTACTACAAACAAAAACAATTCGTAGAAAAGATTAACACAAAAGGTAAACATCTAGGATATATTGAAAAATGGGAAGCCCATGAAAAAGGAATTTTACATAGAGGTTTTGCAATAATATTAGTTTACAAGAATTATTTTCTGCTTCAACACAGAAAACACCCTGCATTTGATGCGGTATTGGACTTAAGCTCTGCTTCTCATCAGCTGTTGAAAAATAAAAAATTTGAAGACCTTACAAAAGCGGTTGTTTTTTCCTTAAAGAGAGAGTGGAATATCAACAAAAAGGATTTAATAGGAAATATAAAAAATCTAGGATTTATATATTATAAATCTAAAGATCCTAAAAGTATTTATATAGAGCAGGAAATCTGCGATGTTCTTATAGTAAAAATAAATAAGCTCCCAATGCCAAACATTGATTTTGCATATGGCTTTTCTTTAGCAACAAAAGAGGAAATATTAAATAAAAAATCCAGAATATATGAAAATTTTTCGCCCTGGGCAAAAGAAATAGTTGCCCAAAAATTAGTTTAGAAGTATTACCTCTTTGGAGACTGTCTCTTTCTTCTTGCTTTCCCGCCCATTCCAACTTTTCTTCGCTCCCTTACTCTTGCGTCCCTTGTTAAAAAACCCTTTTTCTTTAAAATCTGCTTATTTTTTTCATCCATTGCAGAAAGAGCTCTTGAAACAGCGTGAATAAAAGCACCTATTTGACCTCTTTGTCCGCCACCCTCAACTTTTACGCTTATTGTATATTTTCCTAAGGTATTTGTAATTCTAAACGGTTCTTCATAAATTGCTTTTGAGGTTGCTCCTTTAAAATATTCTTCAATAACTTTTCCGTTTACAAAAATATCTCCTTTTTTAATAGTTACTTGCCCAAAAACAAGCGTTTCTTTGAGATTAACATAAAGTCTTAGTCTTGCGACTGCATCTTTTCTTCTTCCGACTGAAAAATTATAATTTTTTTTGTCTGCCATATTTATTTAGTAAATTTATCCTTGTAATCATGCTCTTCATCTTGAAAAACATAAAGTCTTTTTAGCATTAACGCTTTAAGTTTATTTTGCGGAAGCATTCCTGCTACCGCATGCCTTATTATTTCCCCGGGCTTTCTTTTTTCAAGCTCTGTATAGGTTTCTGATTTAAATCCACCAGGAAAACCCGAATGTCTGTAGTAATTTTTAAGAGTTTCCTTTCTTCCTGTAACTTTTATATTTTTGGCATTCACAACAACTACAAAGTCTCCTACGTCTAAATTTCTGACAAAATTAGGTTTCCCTTTTCCCATTAAAAGAAGCGCGATATCTGAAGCACTTCTTCCTAAAATTTTCCCATCAACATTTACAAGATGCCACTGCCTTTTTATTTCTTTTATTTTTGTTGGTCTTGTTGTTTTCATAAATTATTTAGTTTTACTTTTTGATTTTATAACTTTTTTAACAGGTTTTTTTGCTATAACTTTGGTGACTTTTTTCTTCTCAGGTTTTTCCTCCTTAAGAGATTTTTTTTCTTTCTTTTTTTCTAAATTCTGAACAGGAATAAGAGCTGCGGTTTCACTCCATTCTAATATTACAGTAGAAGCATCATCTCCAAATCTTTTTCCAAGCTTTATAATTTTTGTATATCCGCCCGCTCTCTTGCTAAATCTTGGGCCAATTTCTTTAATAATTTTTTCTACGGCCGGTTGCGAAAGACTTTTTTGTAAAACGTTTCTTGCAGAATTTCCACCCTTCTTTGCTTTTGTAACAAGTTTGTCAATTTCAGGTTTTATGGCTTTTGCCTTGCTTTCTGTTGTTTTAATTTTTTCATTTAAAACAAGCGCTGATATCAGGCTCTTAAATAAAGCTGTTCTTTCATTTTTATCTCTCTTAAGTTTTCTACCAAATACATTTTTTTTCATAAAAATAAAAAAAATCTTAAATCTCAAAACTTTAAGTTTTATCTTCTTCAAATTTGAGATCTAAGATTTTGAGATTTAATACAAATTAACCTTCGAATAAGCTAATTCCTTTTTCTTTTAATTTATCTTCAATTACGCTTATAGATTTTCCGCCCATATTTCTCATTGAAACTAATTCTTTTCTTGGAGTATCTAAGAGTTGACCTATTGTTTCTACTCCACCATTTCTTAAACTATTGTAAATTCTAGTTGGTAAATCAAGTTCGTCAATCGTCATTCTTGCAATTGCTTCGGAAATTCCAGGATGAGCAGTCGCAGGACCTTCAGAAGCAACGAGTAATTTTGGTTCAAAAACTTGATAAAAATATGCTGCCAAAATTTTTGCCGCTTCGTCGAGCGCTTCTTTTGGAGTAACAACGCCATTTGTCCAAATTTGCAAAGTTAATTTATCAAGATTAGTTTGTCTTCCTACTCTAGTTGCGGAAACTTCATAATTTACTCTTCTTATTGGAGTAAAAACAGCATCTGTTGGAATAACTCCTAGGGTTGAAATTTTTCGCTCGTCTGCCAAAGAATATCCCATTCCTCTTTCAACTGTTAATTCAACATCCAGCTTTGCTTTTTTATCTCCTAAAGAACCTAAGAAATGATCTTTATTAATTACTTCAACATCTTCCGGAAGCTCAAGATCTGCTGCTGTTATTTCTTTTTGTCCTCTTATCGATAGTTTAACCGTACTTTGTGCTTTAGAATCTAAAAGTCTTAAATTAAGACCTTTTATATTTAAGAGGAAATCTACGACATTTTCCTTTAGTCCCGGAACTGTAGAAAATTTATGTTTTACTCCGGATATTTTTACCGAAGTTACAGCAGCTCCCGTTATAGACACGAGAAGCACTCTTCTTAAAGCGTTTCCAAGAGTATAGCCATAACCAGGCTCCAGAGGTTCAAAAACGAACTCTCCGTAACCTTCTTTTGCATTTTCTTCTTTAATTTTAAACGTTGGTTCAATCATAAGGATTTATTTTACCATTATCTTGAGTAATATTCAATAATTAACTGCATGTCAAAAAGTACCTGAACATCTTCCATTTTTGGCATTCTTTCAAGCTTTCCGTTGGCACCTTGTTTTTTTAAAAACGGAAGCACTTGCTGTTCTTCTTTAAGAATTTCCAGAATTCTTGGATTTTGCTGCATTTTAGCAGAGAGAGAAATTACATCATCTACCTTAACCTGATACGAGGGAATTGTTATCTTTTTTTGGTTTACAAGTATATGCCCGTGGGAAACAAGTTGTCTGGACATAAATCTTGATTTAGCAAAACCCAATCTGTAAACAACATTATCAAGTCTTGTTTCCAAAAGAGAGATTATCAATTCTTTTGTGTCTCCTTTTTGAGCTTGAACAGTATGTACTAGATTTTTAAATTGTTTTTCCAAAAGCCCATAGGTTGCTTTTGCTTTTTGTTTTTCACGAAGCTGAAGTCCGTATTCGGAGAGTCTTTTCTTTCTTTTTTTACCATGAACGCCCGGAGGAATATTTAGTCTTCTTGCTAAACTTTGGGAGGTTTTATCAAGTAAATTTACTCCTTCTCTTCTTGCTAACTTATGCTTTGGTCCTGTATATCTGGCCATAATTATATTCTCCTTTTCTTTTTCGCTCTTGGTCCGTTGTGCGGAATTGGCGTGACGTCTGCAATCATCGAAATTGAAAGTCCCGCTGATTTTATCGCTCTTAGAGCCGCGTCTCTTCCGGATCCCGGTCCTTTTATGTAAACATCCACGCTTTTAATGCCCTTAGCTACTGCCTTTTTGGCAACGTTTTCAACGGCTGTAGTTGCGGCAAAAGGAGTAGATTTTCTTGCTCCTTTAAATCCCGCCGCTCCGGCGCTGCTCCAGCCGACTGTTTCTCCTTTATCATTTGTTATTGTTACCAAAGTATTATTGAAAGTCGCCGAAACGTAAACTCTTCCTCTGTCCGAAATTTTAAGAGTAGATTTTTTTGCTTTTGTTTTTACTGATTTTACTTCTTTTGCCATATATTTTTTACTATTCTGTTGTTATACCCATTTTTACTGCTGTTTCTTTCTTGATTGCTCCAATCGTTACTCTTTTTCCTCTTTTGGTTCTCGCATTTGATTTTGTTCGCTGTCCACGGGAGGGAAGATTTTTACTATGCCTTGAACCCCTGTATGAACCGATTTCTTTTAATCTTTTTATGTTGCCGGCAATTTCTACTCTTAAATCTCCTTCTAACTTATATGTTTCTAAAATTTTCTGAAGTCTTTTTTGTTCATCTTCGGATAAAGTTTTTATTCTTTTTGAAGCATCAATCTCGGCTTTTTTTAAGATCTCTACAACATTTTTTCTCCCAACACCATAAAGATATGACAAGCCTATGTCTACTCTTTTTTCGTCCGGTAAATTCATTCCTGAAATTCTCATAAGTTAATTAACCTTGCCTTTGCTTATGTCTTGGATTATCACAGACAACCCTTAAAACACCCTTTCGTTTTATAATCTTACATTTTGCACATCTTGGCTTAACACTTGCTTGTACTTTCATATTTATTTATTCCTATAGGTAATTCTTCCTTTTGTTTTGTCGTATGGAGTCATTTCAACCCTAACTTTATCGCCGGGTAAAATTTTTATAAAATGCATTCTCATTTTTCCTGATAAATGGCATAAAACAATACTCCCATTTTCAAGTTCAACCCGGAATAATGTATTAGGTAGTGACTCTTTTACGACTCCATCTATTTCTATCGATCCTTGATGAGCCATAAAATATAAATTCTAAACCCAAAAATCTATGGGATTTAGAATTTCTTAAGCTTAATTATAACAAATAATCTCAAAAAGAGCAATTGTTTAATTCTACGGTGTTAGAGTAAGCGAGCCGTTCTTAGTTATTGCAATCGTTCTTTCAAAAAGACCTGATAAGCTCTTATCTTTAGTCCTTAAAGTCCAACCGTCATCATCCAAAGTTAGGTCCGGTCCGCCCGTATTATAAATTACTTCAACCGCAATAACCATTCCTTCCTCTAACTGCGGCGACCTTTCAATTCTTCCCTGAACATATCCTGGAACTTCCGGGTCCTCGTGAAGATCTTTGCCAACTCCGTGCCCTACAAGGCTTCTCACAACTGAATAGCCGTTTTGAACTTCAACAATTGTTTGAATGGTTTTTGAAATATCACCGACATGATTTCCTATTTTAGCTTGTTTTATAGATTCGTTTAAAGCCTTTTCCCCAATTTCTAGAAATTTATCTACTTCATCTTTTTGAGATTTAAGACTTGAGATTTGAGATTTAACGCGAACAGTTTCGGACATATCCGTATGAAAACCTTTATAAAAAACTCCGCAATCAATTCCAACAATATCTCCTTCTTTTAATCTATAATCCGTTGGGATTCCATGAACTACAACATCGTTTGTAGAAATACAGATTGTGTGTTTGTATCCTGGAACTTTTTTAAACCCTGGTTCTCCACCTTTTTGCAAAATTAATTTTTCAGCCAATGCATCCAATTCAAGCTCGGAAACTCCGGGTTTTATTGAGGACATAACTTCCCACAAGCTTTCGGAAAGAATTTTTCCACCGGTTTTCATTATTTCTATTTCTTGTTGAGTTTTGATATTAATCATATTTTGATATCTAATCTCTCCAAAATCTCATCTATTTTTTTATAAAAACTAGGAAAATTATCTTCATTATTGGTTATACAAAAGTCTGCTATTGCAATTGGGCCACCTTTATTAAGTTTTTCAATTTCCCTGATATCTCGAGTTGATGAATCATTAGTTGAAATGGGCCTTATCTTTCTCAAAGCAAGCCTTTCATGTCTAATTGGCGGCTCTGCATAGATTAAGACTAGTTTTAAAAAGGGGAAATATTTTCGAAGATAGATAAATTCTTCCCAAGAATAGAGTCCATCTAAAACAATAAGATCATTTTTTTTGATAAGAGCATCTATTTTGGGTTTTATCAAAATTCCATATGCGCCCATTCCCATTTCTTTTCTTATTTTTTCTCTGAATATTTTTTCGTTTTCAGTTGTAATCTCAAATCCCTCTTTTTTAATTGCTTCTTCTGTAAAATCTCCAAACCGCAATGATTTAAAACCCTTATCAAGCAAATATTTAGTAGCTTCGCTTTTCCCCGCGCCTGGCATTCCTACAAAAGCTAAGATTGTTTTCGAAGACGAGGTAGATTTATTTTTTAACATTTTCGATTTGAGTTAATATTTCTTTGTTAATTTCTTCGATTGATTTTTCTCCGTCGATTTCTAAAAGAATTCCTCTTTGTCTATAAAAATCCAAAACCGGTTCTGTAAGCTGGTGGAAAAGATTTATTCTTTTTCTTATTGCTTTTAATGTAGTGTCTAATCTTTCGTCATCTCTTCCCGAAAGTCTCCACAGAGCTTCTTTGTCAGAAACCTTAAGGTATACTACTTTTGTAATATCACGGTCAAAAACTTCTGCCTGATGCGTTGTTCGTGGAAAACCGTCGAGAATATACCCATTTTTATATTCATCTTTTTTAAGATATTCACTTACAATTTTTAGAGTTTGATCGTCTGGAATGAGATCCCCTGCATTTAGAGTTTCTCTTATATAATTTCCCTCTGCGGTGTGTTCTTTTGCCAATTCTCTAAAAATATGACCTGTGGAAAGATATGGAGTATTGAGTGCTCGTGAAAGTAGGTTACCTTGAGTTGATTTTCCTGAACCTTGAATTCCTATTAATATTAATTTCATAGTTTGAGTTACCCCACTATGACCCTCGGTTTATCGAATGGGTCATTTAGTAAAACCTTCGTAATTTCTCATAACAAGCTGCGCTTCCAATGCTTTTATGGTCTCCAAAATTACCGAAACAACGATTAAAATTCCCGTTCCTCCCAAAACTAAACTTTGAATATTTGTAAACGCCCTTGCAATTGTTGGGAAAATTGCAATGAGTCCTAAAAATATTGCACCGGCAAGGGTAATTCTTGTTAAGATGTAATTTAAATAATGCGCTGTTGGAGTACCCGGTCTAATTCCCGGGATAAAACCCCCATATTTTTGTATTTCTTCAGAAATCTTCTTGGGGTTAAAAACAACTGCCGTATAAAAATATGTAAATCCAACAACCAGGATAAAATAAACAACATTATATAAAACTCCGGTTGTGGAAAACCATAGAGTAATAAACGTGCCTATTCCATGAAGAATTCCAATTCTTGAAACTGCTAAATAATTTGCAATAAGTGATGGGAGTAAAACCAAAGATACTGCAAAAATAATTGGAATAACACCTGCTTGATTTAATCGAAGGGGCAGATGAGTTGATTGTCCTCCATACATTTTATTTCCCCTTACTTGTTTTGCATAATAAACAGTTATTTGTCTTGTTGCTTCATTAATAATTACAATTGATGCAACAACTACAATTGCCATTCCGGCAAAAATCCCTATATTAAAAAAGTTTTGGGCATTAACGGTTGTTGCTGTTTGGGTAAGAGCAACAGGAAGTCTTGAAATAATTCCGGCAAAAATTAAAAGAGAAATTCCGTTTCCAATTCCTCTTTCGGTAATTAATTCCCCCATCCAAACCAAAAACATAGTTCCTGCGGTCATTGTAACCATAAGAGAAATTAAATTAAGAGGACTTAGGTTAACAATAATTCCCTGATTTCTCAAAAGCGCGTACATTCCGACTGCCTGAAGAAGCGCAAGGGGAACCGTAATCATTCTTGTGTATTGATTAATTTTTTGCCTGCCTGATTCGCCTTCTTTTTGAATTTCTTCAAGTTTTGGGAATACAAAAGTTAAAAGCTGTAGGATAATCGAGGCATTAATATAGGGATTAAGTCCAAGTGCCATTACGGAAAAATTAGCAAGTGTTCCTCCTGAAAAAACATCAAGAAGTGCTAAGAATTGATTTTGCGCAAAAAGCGACTGGAGCTGGGGAAGATTAACTCCCGGAACCGGAATGTGGGCGAAAACTCTTGCAATTACAAAAATTAAACCTGTAAATAAAATTTTTTTTCTGACATCAGGTGACTTCCAACTGTTTCTAAAAATTGATAGGATTTTATCCATATTTTAAGCCAACTCAACTTTTCCCCCTGCTTTTTCAACTTTTTCAGCAGCCTTTTTAGATATGGGCAATTTTATAGTAAGAGCCTTTTTTAAAGACCCGTTGCCCAAGATTTTTACTCTCCATTTATCTGCGTCTTTTTTACTAACTATATTGTTGCTTATTAAAGTTTTTAAATCAACCACTGCACCCTGTTTAAAAATTTCCAAGGATGAAATGTTTACTATCACAAGTTTTTTGGCAAAAGAGTTATTTTTATCTTTTCCTCTTAAAAAGGGAAGTCTCTTTGTTAAGGGCAACGCTCCTCCCTCAAAAGACAAAGGTCTCTTGCTTCTTGCATTTTGACCTTTTGTGCCTCTTCCTGAAGTTTTTACTCTTCCCGAGCCATGACCCTGACCCAGTCTTCTTTTTTTATTTTTTATTATTTTTTCTAAACTATTTAGTTTCATTTTTTACCTTTCCTTAAATCCTTTTCTCTTTTATATCTTTTAGTAAGTCTATCTAAGGCTTCTATTGTCGCGTAAACGTTACTTGCCTGATTATCAGTTCCTAAAACTTTTGATGATATATTTTGAATTCCTGCTAAAGATACAACGCTTCTGACAGCTCCTCCGGCAATTACTCCGCTTCCTGTTGGAGCGGGTTTTAAAATTACTTTCGCAGCGCCTAATTTTATATAAAATTCAAAAGGAATTGTTCCGTTAATAATCGACACTTCAATTACATGTTTCCTTGCCAAACTTGCACCTTTTCTAATTGCAGAAGAAACATCTCCGGCTTTACCAAGTCCGACTCCAACTTTTCCTGATTTATTCCCAACAACCATTAAAACCGAAAAACCGATTTTGTTTCCTCCCTGTGTTTTTTTAGAAACTCTGTTTACCTGAACAATTTTTTCTTCGAATCCATCCTGATTTCTTTGTTCATATTGTAATTGTTTAATATTTTTATCCATAATTAAAACTTAAGACCTCCTTCTCTTGCACCTTCTGCCACTTGCTTTACTCTTCCGTGATATTGATAAGAGCCCCTATCAAAAACTACTTCTTTAATTTTTTTATCAAGTGCTTTTTTAGCCAACATTATTCCTAACTCTTTTGCTCTTTCCGATTTACTAATTTTTTCTTTCTTTGGCAAATTATTTTCCGAAAGACCAAATAAAGTTTGCCTTTTTTCATCGTCTATAACTTGGGCATAAATAAACTTATTTGATCTAAAAATTGAAAGCCTCGGTTTAGAACCAGTGCCCTTAACTTTTGCTCTTGTTCGTATTTTTCTTTTTATTTTACTTATATTCTTCATATTTATATTGAGTTTTTATCGAAATGTTATTTTGTTCCGACTCCTCCAACTGCTTTTGCTGCTTTTCCTGCCTTTCTTCTTATCCTTTCACCTACATATTTTATGCCCTTTCCTTTATACGGTTCGGGCGGCCTTACA
>Ga0182027_10009108_pt1 | contig 14325 bp, 8 predicted proteins | sample 712E1DmetaG_FD_121300 | JGI IMG/M metagenome (GOLD analysis project Ga0182027, IMG submission 121300) | Permafrost microbial communities from Stordalen Mire, Sweden - 712E1D metaG (Illumina Assembly) | ecosystem: Environmental > Terrestrial > Soil > Wetlands > Permafrost | place: Sweden...
ATCAACCCAAACACTCCGCCGCCGATCCACTCCATTGCCGTCAACATCAGTTGGCTGCCCGCGTCCGCAGGCTGCAGGCCCGGCAGATGCCCATGCATCGCCGCCCACCCCGTCAGCCCCACCGCACCCGCCACCAGGCCGAAGTACCCGAAATTCTTCCCGGTGCTGCCGAACCCCGCGTAGCTGTCAGCCTCTGCGATATACGTAGCCATCGCAGCTATGGTAAATCAAGGCCGTTTTCATGCTCGTGGTGTTGGTCACGCTCGTGCTGGTCAACCAGGTCGGCTGGGTCATCGATCTCGGCGATCGCAGCCAACGCGCCCACGACGCCCGGCAGAAGGGCACGTCGTCTCTGAGGCTTCCGGTGTACCAGAAAAGGGGTATTCTTCACCCGGCGATTGGCGTGGGCTTGAGAAGTCATAATGAGCGTGCCAGTATACGGTCGTTATGTGATGCACTCGATCACTATGACAAAACGTATTGCGTTGTATGCCCGCGTGAGCACTAAAGACAAAGGCCAGGACCACGAAAACCAGCTCATCCAACTCCGGGCGTTTGCCAGGACGCAGGACTGGAAGGTAGTCCAAGAATTCGTTGACAAGACCAGCGGCAAGCGCAGCGACCGCGAGCAGTTCCAGGCCATGTTGGCCGCAGCGTCTCGCAGGGAGTTCGACGTCTTCGCCTTCTGGAGTCTGGACAGGTTAAGCCGCGAGGGGACCGACGAAACTTTGAATCACCTTCAGAGGCTCACCAGCTACGGGGTGGATTACCGTTCGTTCACGGAGCAGTACCTGGATTCAACCGGGATATTCAAGGAGGCCGTCATCGGCATTCTTGCCGCCGTTGCCAAGCAAGAGCGGGTGAGGCTCAGTGAGCGCACCGTGGCAGGCCTGGAGCGGGCGAGAGCGCAAGGCAGGGTGGGTGGGCGTCCCAAAGCTGAGGACGATCCATCGACGATGAAGGTGTACCGCAGGCTGAGGGAGTCCGGCCTGTCAGTACGGAAGATTGCGTCGGAGATGAGCATCTCGCCTACGACCGTGCAGAAGCTCGTCGAACTCGCGGCTTAGCGCTCGCTCAGCCGTTCCCGGTGAACTATGATCGTCAGGAATGAACGTTACCCCCTACCAGGCAAAATACTTTGCTCACGAGCTGACGAAGCGTTGCGCGTCCGATAGCGCGGAGAAGCTCGCTGGCGCGGTGGCGAGTGCCCAGGTGGACCTGAATCCTCATCAGGTCGATGCCGCGCTCTTCGCATTCAACTCACCACTGGCGAAAGGTGCTCTTCTGGCGGATGAGGTCGGACTTGGCAAGACCATCGAGGCCGGTCTGGTCCTTTCTCAGAGGTGGGCGGAGCGAAAGCGCCGCATCCTCGTTATCACCCCGTCGAATCTCCGCAAGCAGTGGTTCCAGGAGATCACAGAGAAGTTCTTCCTGCCGTGCCGGATTCTCGAAGCCAAGTCGTACAACGCGGGCATAAGGCAGGGGAACTTCCGTCCGTTTGAGACCAGCGAAATCATCATCTGCTCCTACCATTTCGCCTGTAGCAAGGCGGCGGACGTTGCCAATACCCCTTGGGACCTGGTTGTAATCGACGAAGCCCACCGGCTCCGCAACGTATACAAGCCAGCGAACGTCATCGCCAATACCCTGAAGAGGGCACTCGCCAACGCACCCAAGCTCCTCCTGACCGCTACCCCCCTCCAGAACTCCCTTCTGGAGCTCTTCGGCCTCGTCAGTTTCATTGACGAGCACACATTCGGCGATCTCAAGAGCTTCCGCGAGCAGTTTGGCAACCTCGGGCACGCATCCGCGATGTCTCAGGCTGATTTGGATGCCATAGTGCGGGGGGCATCAACTCGCTCCTTGGCTGATCGCATCTCGACACTCAAGCGGCTGAAAGCAGCTGAAAAACACGACTCGGATGAATATGGGGATCTGAAGAAACGTCTTAGGCCAATCTGCCATCGAACTCTTCGCCGCCAAGTGACGAGCTACATTCCCTTCACGAAGCGGCTGCCGATGGTGGAGAACTTCACCCCCGAAGAGAGTGAGGACCGCCTCTACCACGCGGTCTCCAACTACCTGCTGCGCGACAACCTCCAGGCCCTCCCCGCCAGCCAGCGCTCCCTTATGACCCTCGTCTTGCGCAAGCTACTGGCGTCCTCCTCCTTCGCCATTGCGGGTGCGCTGACGTCCATGGCCAACCGGCTGCGGGCGAAGCTGGTCACCCGGAAACCGGACATCTCACTCGAAGAACACCTCGAAGAAGACTACGAAGCTCTGGATGAAACGGCGGACGAGTGGGAGGATGACCTGTTTCCGGAGGAACTGACTGAGGCCGCCCGCGACGCCATCGAACAAGAGATCGCCGATCTCGAAGGCTTTGCCAGTCTCGCGTCATCCATCGACCACAACGCCAAAGGTAAAGCCCTGCTGAAGGCACTACGCATCGCTTTTGCCAAAGCCCATGAGATAGGGGCCGAAGAGAAGGCCATCATCTTCACCGAATCCCGGCGTACCCAGAGCTACCTACTCCGGGTCCTGGCCGATAGTCCCTTCGCCGATGGCATCGTAATCTTCAACGGTTCCAATACAGATGACCGCTCCAGGGCGGTCTACGCCGCCTGGCTCCAGCGGCACCAGGGTACCGACCGCGTCTCCGGCTCACGCACCGCAGATATGCGCTCGGCTCTCGTGGACTACTTCCGCGAAGAGGGACGGATCATGATCGCCACGGAGGCCGGTGCCGAGGGCATCAACCTCCAGTTCTGCTCACTGGTGGTGAATTACGACCTCCCCTGGAATCCGCAGCGGATCGAGCAACGCATTGGCCGCTGCCACCGCTACGGCCAGAAGCATGATGTAGTTGTCGTCAATTTCCTTAACCGCAGCAACGCCGCTGATGAGCGCGTCTTCCAGCTCCTGTCGGAGAAGTTCCAACTCTTCGAGGGCGTCTTCGGTGCCAGCGATGAAGTCCTCGGTGCTATCGAGTCCGGCGTTGACTTCGAGCGGCGCATCGCCGACATCTACCAGCGTTGCCGCCAGCCCCAGGAGATCAAGGCTGCCTTCGATCAGCTCCAGCTCGAACTCTCGCTTGAGATCAATGAGGCGATGACCACGACCGGGCGCAAGCTGCTCGAAAACTTCGATGACGAGGTTCGGGAGAAGCTCCGGGTCCGCGATGAGTCCTCCCGCGCCTTCCTGAACAGCTTCGAGCGCCTCCTGATGCATGTCACCGAGCATGAACTCGCCGGTCACGCCGACTTCCTCAACGACTCCGCCTTCCGGCTGAAGAGTCTGCCGTTTCGTGCCAGCGCGACTGACATCCCCCTGGGGCTTTACGAACTCCCCCGGCGATCGGGTGACGCCCACCTCTACCGTCTCAATCACCCCCTCGCCGAGGCTGTCATTGCGCAGGCTAAGCTGCGCGATCTCCCCTGTGCCGAGGTGCGGTTCGACTACAGCGGTCGCACCGGCAAGGTTTCCCTGCTGGAGCCTCTGATCGGTAAGTCCGGCTGGCTCACGCTCACCCGGCTTTCGGTCGAAGCTCTCGACCAGGCTGAGGACCACTTGATTCTCGCCGGGATGACGGAGTTGGGCGCTGTCCTGGATGAGCAGGTCGTGGCGCGGCTGCTGCGATTGCCCGGCACCGTCGCCGGTGACCATGCGGCGTCCGATTTGATCACCGGCGCATTGTCCGCGCAGACGACGGAGCGGCGGACGGCGATTCAGCGGGGCATCTCGGAGCGCAACGCGCAGTTTTTCTCCGCCGAGGCGGACAAGCTCGATGGGTGGGCAGACGACCTGAAGTTGGGGCTGGAGCGCGAGATTAAGGAGTTGGACCGGCAGATCAAGGAAACCCGCCGCGCCGCCGCCACTGCGCTCACCCTGGAAGAGAAGCTCGTCGCCCAGAAGCAGATCAGGGCGGTGGAAGCCCAGAGAAATGAAAAACGTCGTTCACTATTCGACGCTCAGGATAGAGTGGATAAGCAACGCGACGAGCTGATTCAGAAGATTGAAGGCAAGTTGAGCCAGCGGGTAACGACCGAACCGTTGTTCCTCATCCGCTGGAGCCTGCAGTAAGGCATCAGGTCGACACTTAGAACCTGACCGCGAATACAGAAGAATCCAAACGAAGCTGAACTGGTTGGGAGAATCAATGATCGAACCGACTATTACCTGCCCAAAATGCAAGGCAGAGATTAGGCTAACCGAATCTCTCGCTGCGCCCTTGATCGAGGCAACCCGACAACAGTTTGAGACTAAGCTGTCACAGAAGGACGACGAGATCGCTCGGCGCGAGCAAGTGCTTCGCGATAAAGAGAAGCAGGTTTCGGAAGCGAAACGGACACTGGAGCAGCAAGTTTCCGATCAGGTAGCGGAGCAACTCAAGGCCGAGCGCCAGCGCGTGATCGAAGAGGAGTCGAAAAAGGCAAAACAAGCAAGCGCGGCAGAGCTTGAAACGAAAGCCCGCGAGTTAAGCGAACTCCAGGAGGTTCTCAAGTCCAGAGAGGCAAAGCTGGCGGAGGCTCAACAAGCCCAGGCAGAGCTAATCAAGAAGCAGCGTGAGCTTGACGACGCGAAACGCGAGTTGGAACTGACGGTAGCGAAGCTTGTTCAGGATGAACTTTTCGAGGTTCGCACCCAAGCCAAGCGAGAGGCCGAGGAAGGTCTCAAGCTCAAAGTTGCGGAGAAGGATCAGACCATCGCTTCGATGCAGCAGAAGATCGAGGAACTCAAACAGAAGGCAGAGCAGGGGTCGCAACAGTTACAGGGTGAAGTAATGGAGCTTGAACTGGAGAACCTGCTCCGGGCAAAGTTCCCATTCGATACGATTGAGCCGGTCCCGAAAGGTGAGTTTGGCGGCGATACACTCCAGCGTGTTATCAGTCAGAGCGGCGTGATGAGCGGCACGATTCTCTGGGAGTCCAAGCGCACGAAGAACTGGAGCAACGGTTGGCTCGTAAAGCTGCGCGAAGATCAGAGAACAGCGAAGGCAGAAATATCAGTTCTTGTTTCCCAAGCCCTGCCGGACGGAATAGAGACCTTCGATGTGATTGATGGGGTTTGGATCACCCATCCCCGAGCAATTTTGCCAGTCGCCACTATCTTGCGCCATACGTTGCTCCAGGTGAGCAACGCGCGGCTCATATCCGAAGGACAGCAGACCAAGGCAGAGATGGTCTACCAATATCTGACCGGGCCGCGTTTCAAACAGCGTGTTGAAGCGATAGTGGAAGCGTTCTCGTCCATGCAGGAAGACTTGGACAAGGAGCGCAAGGCAATCATGAAACAGTGGGCCAAGCGGGATGAACAGATCGAGCGCGTCATGGGTGCCACGGTCGGTATGTATGGAGACTTGACCGGGATTGCAGGCAAATCAATTCAGGAGATTGAGGGATTAGAATTTCCGGCTCTTGGAACAAGCGAGTCGGCTACGGAGGAAGCATGATCGTTCTCAACCCTTCAGCCAAAAAGAAATCGCCACTGCACGAAATCCTGAGTTGGTCCATTTCCCGACCGGAGTGGCAGCGTGACGCTTTGCGCAGAATTATTGAAAAGGGTCAGCCTGATGCGGCGGACATCTTGGAACTAGAGAGGATCAGTCGTTCCAGCATTAAACACGCTTCAATCAAGCCAACGCCGCTTAAAGCCATCCCGCTTTCCTCAGCACATCTACCGTCGGCTCCCGGAGCGGCTGACTCTGTTTCCCTTGTGTCGCTAAGCGCGCTCAAAGGCATCAACCGATTACCTCAAGGCTCAGACCTTCCGCTCGGAACAGGCGACGGATTAACAATTATCTTTGGGATGAACGGAGCTGGCAAATCTAGCTACGCCAGGGTCATCAAAAAAGCGTGTCGTGCGAGAGGATCAGCCGCCGAAATTCTACCAAATGCTTTCACACCAGCAACCACATCCGTACCTGCCGCTGCGACGATCACCTTCAAGGTGGGCTCTAACCAAGTAGCATCTTTATGGAAAAGTGGTGTGCCAACAGATCCGCGCCTAGCGAATGTGTTCGTCTTCGACGCATCATCAGCCGATCATTACGTTAGCTACGACAGCGAGGCGGCGTTCACACCTTATGGCCTTGATGTATTGCCAACACTCTCAACGGTATGCGATAACCTTGCATCCAGATTAAATACTGAGATCAATCAATGGGATGGGAAGATAACCGGCTCAAAAGCAAACTGGAAATATGACCCTGCTACAAAGGTCGGGCAGGCTTTACAGAATCTATCCAAGGCAACAAAAGAATCAGATATCAACGCTCTTGCAGCACTCACTCAGTTAGAAATGCAACGTCTATTGGACCTCCGCGCAGCGTTGAAAGCCGATCCACTGCAAAAGGCAAAGGAGACCAGAGCGGCTGCCGCTCGCCTTGAGGCATTTGCCAAAAAGATTGGAAACGCGGCTATCGATCTTGCAGACGAAAAGATTGAGCAGGTGAGGACACAACTCGAAGCCGCGAAGAATACGGCTGCCACTGCCAAGGCATTCGCCACAGGCCAATTTGACTCCACGTATTTGACTGGCACTGGATCGGACATCTGGCGTGCTCTGTGGGATGCGGCAAAGCGGTATTCAGATTCGGAAGCATATCCAGATAGCGAATTTCCATTTATTTCAGATGACGCGCGATGCGTTCTCTGTCAGCAGATGATAGACGGCGCGACACGTGCAAAGTTTTCCCACTTCAACAATTTTTGCAAGGATCAGAGCCAACAACTTGCAGCGGCAGCGGAGCAATTGCTTTTGAAAACGATAGCCGAATTCAACTTGCTCACCGCCCTAAGGCCAGAATTGGACAAGATTGATGCGGATCTTGCAATAATGGCCGCAGGTGAGCGCCAACTTCTTGCAACATTTACGGACAACGCGGATGCGCGTTTACAGCAGGTAAAGCAAAACCTCATCAATAGGAGTTGGGCAGCGCCAACAGCCATTCCAGCGTCACAGGAAGCATCTATTCGCACCGTCATGAGCACCCTTGAATCTCGCGCTCAGACCGAGGAATCGGCTCACGATCCGGAAACGCGCAAAAAACTCCAGGCGGAATTGAAGGAATTGGAAGCGCGCGAATGGCTCGCAGGTGTCAAAGCCGATGTCATTCAACAGATAGAACATTACAGGATCGTCGCGGAACTAAGAGACTGCGAAAAGGATCTCAAGACCAGCGCGATAACAGCGAAAAGTACGGAACTGACGGAGCTTTTTGTCACGCAGGTATTTCAGCAGCGATTCAAGGACGAAGTTGCAGGACTGAAACTTCGGACCCTTGAAGTGCTGATGGAGCAAACACACGGCAAGAAGGGCGTTGCAAAGTTCGGCCTTCGACTCGTCAAGGCGGGCAATAGCAAAGTTGCAGATATTGCCAGCGAAGGGGAGAGGCGTTGCGTTGCGCTTGCCGCTTTCCTCTCCGAGCTGTCTCAAGCCTCACATCAATCGGCGCTTGTTTTCGATGATCCTGTTTCTTCGTTGGATCACTCGTATCGCGAAAGGATCGCCGAGCGCCTTGCAACGGAATCCAAATCACGTCAAGTTATTGTTTTTACGCACGAGGAAGTATTCTTGAACGATCTTATTTCCTTTGCTGAGAATGCGCAGGTAACGCCTTTCATTCTCTCGCTAGACTGGGACAACGATGCGCCTGGTAAATATGTTGAAGGCCTACCATGGGACAGCAAGAAGCCGCCCGAGCTATTAGATGCGCTCGAAAAGGAGCAGAAGGCCATCGCTGCAAAATGGAATTCGCTGCCGAGCGCGCAAAACGTTGCTGATATGCGATATGCATACTCCCGCTTGCGTTCGACTATGGAACGAATCATAGAGGTGGAACTCCTTAGTGGCATCGTCTGTCGTTTTCAATCTCAGATCAATTCCGGGCGAGTCGATAGTCTGGTAGGCATTGATCCGCAGGAATGCAAAGAAGTGAAACGTCTGCTCGACAAGTGCCACAATCTGACGGAGGCACATGCACCGTCGAAAGCATCTATTCCCACTCCACCTGATCTCAAACAAGACATTTCGGATGCACGGAAGCTCGTGGATGCGATTAAAGCCCGCAAGAAGACCCAAGGATCGGCAGGTAAGCCCTAGCGATGAAGCAAAAGCAGAAGCTGGAACTGACATGGATTGGCAAAGAGAACCGTCCCAAGCTGGAGCCGCGCATCCTCCTCGAAGATACCGCGCGGAGCTATCACGCCGCGCACCGCTTCACCGATAACGATCTATTCGACAACCGCCTCATCTTTGGTGACAACCTCCTCGCACTCAAGGCGCTGGAGCAGGAGTTTACCGGCAAGATCAAGTGCATATACATTGACCCGCCCTATAACACAGGCTCCGCGTTTACTCACTATAATGACGGGGTTGAGCACTCTGTTTGGCTTTCATTGATGCGGGATCGATTGGAACTGCTGCGGCGTCTGCTCGCTGAAGACGGAAGCATCTACATTCAAGCTGACGATAATGAAGCTCACTATCTCAAGGTGCTGTGCGACGAGGTCTTCGGAAGAGCCAATTTTATTACCACTTTCATATGGAGGAAGGTGGATAGCCCAAACGACAATAAAGCGGCGATTGCCCCTGACCACGAGTTTATCTTTGCCTACGGCAAGAACGCCACGTGCCTAAACCTCTTCAAGAAGCCTGACCAATCCCTGCTTGATGCGTACCGTGGCCCCGATGAATCTGGGCGCTACTACAGGGACAGGCTGCTAAAGAAGAATGGGAAGAATAGCATGCGTTCCGACAGGCCCTCCATGTGGTTTCCTGTGCCGGGACCCGATGGGCGTGATGTCTTCCCGATTCACGACGACGGTCGTGAGGCACGCTGGGCGGTTGGTAAGGCCGAAGTAGAGAGAATGCTCGATGCCAATGAGCTTATTTGGAAGAACCGAGGAAACGAAGCATCGCCATCGTGGGTCCCTTATACGCGAGAGTATGCGCAGCTTGAACCAACTCGACCCTTCACATCGATCTGGAGCGACTTGCCCACAACACGTCAAAGCAAAGCCCATCAGAAGGAGCTCTATGGAGGTGGGAACGAATTCGCCACGCCAAAGCCTGAAGAGCTGATCGAACGAATCCTACAGTTGTCGACAATCCCCGATGATGTTGTACTCGACTCGTTCGCAGGCTCCGGGACAACCGGGGCGGTTGCTCACAAGATGGGCCGACGCTGGATCATGGTTGAACTTGGCGAGCACGCCCACACGCACATCATTCCAAGAATGAAGAAGGTTATCGATGGCACCGATCCCGGCGGCGTCACAGAGGCGACTGGATGGAAAGGCGGCGGCGGCTTTCGGTACTTTCGTCTGGCACCCTCACTCCTGACGGAAGACAAGTGGGGCAACTGGGTCATCAGCAAGGAGTACAACGCTGACATGCTCGCGGAGGCCGTCTGCAAGCTGGAGGGATTCACCTACGCACCAAGCGACAAGATCTACTGGCAGCAGGGCTACTCCACCGAGCGCGACTTCCTGTACATCACCACCGCGCACCTGACTTCAGAACAACTCCAGCAACTGAACGACGAAGTTGGCGCGGAACGAAGCCTGTTGGTCCTCTGTACCGCCTTCCGTGGCAAGCCAGATCGTTATCCGAACCTCACGGTTAAGAAGATTCCGAAACACGTGCTCTCCCGCTGCGAGTGGGGCCACGACGACTACAGCCTACAGGTGGAGAACCTGCCCAAGGCACCACCAAAGCCCGGCCAGCAAGCCCTCTTCGGCGAGGGGGACGGCCAATGAACCGCCAAGTCAACGCCATCGCCGGTCGCCTGAGTCTTCGCCAGCCACAGCGCCAATCTCTGGAGATCCTGGACCGCGTCACCGAGATCGCGCCGCCGCGTAAGAATGTCGACATCGATGCGGCGCTTGCCGTGATCCATACCGAATACCCCTCGGTCACCAGCTTCGAACGCGACTTTCCCTCGCTGTGCTTCGCCCTCGCAACCGGGGTTGGAAAGACACGCCTGATGGGAGCATTCATCAGCTACTTGCATCTCGCCCACGGCATCAACAACTTCTTCGTGCTGGCCCCGAACCTGACGATCTACAACAAGCTGATCGCTGACTTTACGCCCAACACGCCGAAGTACGTCTTCAAGGGCATCGCCGAGTTCGCCACCGACGCACCGGCCATCATCACAGGCGACAACTACGAGTCGATGGCCAGCACTCTCTTCGATATCACCCTCCGCTGCAAGATCAACATCTTCAACATCTCGAAGATCAACTCCGAGGTGCGCGGGGGCAAGTCGCCGCGCATCAAGCGCCTCTCTGAGTACATCGGTGAGAGCTACTTCGAGTATCTGGCTGGCCTCCCCGACCTCGTCCTCCTGATGGATGAGTCTCACCGCTACCGCGCATCCGCTGGCATTAAGGCCATCAACGAGCTGAAGCCCGTTCTCGGGCTGGAGTTGACCGCTACGCCGTTCACCGAGTCGCCTCGGGGCCCGGTCCCGTTCAAGAACGTGATCCTCGACTATCCGCTGGCAAAAGCCATGGCCGATGGCTTCGTGAAGGAACCCGCCGTCGTCACTCGCAAGAACTTCAACCCGGCTGGCATGTCGCCGGAGGAGATCGAGCGCGTGAAGCTGGAGGACGGCGTCCGACTGCATGAGAGCGTGAAAGTACAGCTCGAAACGTACGCCCGCGAATACGACCGCGACATCGTGAAGCCCTTCGTCCTGGTCATCGCCCGCGACACAACCCACGCCAAGAAGCTGCTGGACCTGATTCAGTCGGAGGACTTTTTCAAGGGAGCCTACAAAGACAAGGTTATCCAGGTGGACTCCAGCAAAACGGGTGCGGAAGAGGAAGAGATGATCGCTCGCCTCCTGAAGGTGGAGCGCACCGACGAGCCTACCGAGATCGTCATCCACGTCAACATGCTCAAAGAGGGTTGGGACGTCACCAACCTCTACACGATCATTCCGCTACGCACCGCCAACGCCCGCACTTTGATCGAACAGTCGATTGGGCGTGGGCTCCGCCTGCCATACGGAAGGCGGACGGGTGTAGAGGCGGTCGATACTCTGAGCATTGTCGCGCACGACCGCTTCCAGGAGATCGTCGATGAAGCCAACAGGCCAGACTCGCAGATTCATCTGAAGGCGATCATGCTGGACTCCGGGGAGCTGGAACAGAAGACAAGGACAGTCGTTTCGCAGTCGCAGCTTGCAACCAAGCTGGGCATCGTGCCTACGCAGACGACGAGCACCACCACGGTCGCCGGAGCCGACATCGCACCTACCTTCACCAGGCCTGATGAGCAACGTGTCGCTCAGATTGCGTACACCGTCATCAAGAGTCTCGAAAATCAGCCAGTAAAAGCGCCATCGCTTGCCGCATTGAGCAAACCCGCCATTCAGGCTGAGATCGTCAAGGCAGTGCAAGAGCAGTTCCGACCGGCGCAGTTGGAGCTGGAAGGGGTCACGGAGCAGCCGGACATCGCGGCGGTGGTGGCCAAGACCACGGAGCTGGTCCAACAGCAGACGATCACCATCCCCCGCATTCAGGTTGTCCCCACGGGTGTCGTGAAGTCCGGCTTCCGGCCATTCGATCTCAAACTGGAAACCCTGCGGTATCCGGCCCCCTCCGAGGAGCTGTGGAGCCAGTATCTCCGAACAGGCGAACGACAATTGCTTGCCGTCGGCGTCGGAGGCGTCGAAGAAAAGCGGCTGGAGAACTACGTCGTCAGCGGCCTGGTGGACTTCGACGACATCTCTTACGATGACCACGCCGACCTGCTCTACGACCTTGCGACGCAGACGGTGAAGCACTTCGAGAGCTACCTCTCCGAAGGTGAGACAGCGAAGGTTCTCCGCTACCATCAGCGCGAGATCGCCCGCTTCATCCACTCCCAGATGCAGGATCACTTCTGGGAGGAAATCGGCGGCTACGAGACCAAGATCAATTCGGGCTTCACGGAACTAAAGCCGAGCGCCTACACGGTGTCGGCCAACGACGCCGTGCTGGACTTCCGCTACGCGCCTCCGGATAAGAGCAACATGGCGAAGTACCTGTTCGGGGGCTTCTCCCACTGCTTGTACTCCGTAGAGAAGTTCCAATCGGACCCGGAGCGCCGGTTGGCAGTGATCCTGGAGAGAGAGAAGGCCAAGTGGTTCAAGCCCCGGAAGGGCCAGTTCCAACTCTTCTACAAGTGGGGCGCGGACCAGCCCGAGTACCAACCGGACTTCGTGGCTGAGACCGCCGACTGCATCTACATGCTGGAACCGAAGTCGAGAGCCGATATCGATGACGAACAGGTCAAGCTCAAGCAGGCAGCGGCGGTGAAGTGGTGTGCGTCAGCGACTGAATACGCCGCCAGCACCGGCGGCAAGCCGTGGAAGTATGCGCTCATCCCGCACGACGTCATCACCGACAACATGACGGTCCAAGGGCTGGTAGAAAGATACGGATAGGTGGGCGGAGTTTATAGCCAGGAGTAAAATCGGAGCCAAACTGGAGAGCTGAAATGGCGTACGAGCAGATCACCATCCGCGAGATAGTCGAGCGTGCGGTCGAGCACAAGTGGAGCATCCCTGAGTTTCAGCGCGGTTTCGTCTGGAAGACGACCCAGGTGCGGGACCTGGCGGAGTCCCTATGGTACGACTATCCGATCGGGTCGCTCCTCGTTTGGAACAGTCAGAGTCATACCGAGGAACAACATGCGATAGATGCGAAACAACCCGGCTTGTGGGTGGTTGACGGTCAGCAGAGGACCACCGCGCTCTGCATTTTGTGCGGGCGCAAGCCCTATTGGTGGTCTTCGGGTGAGGACTGGAACAAGTCCCTGAAGAAATTTGATATACGCTTCGATGTCAATGCCAAAGAGGCCCCCTACTTCTTCGTCGCCGACGCGGTGATTCGCAAAGCAATAGGGTCCCGCTACGTTCCCGTGAGTGGCCTCCTCGTGCTCGACACGAGTCGTGAGAAAGATCAGAAGACGCTCCAGGACCTCGCGAAACAGATCAAGATTGAAGGGCTCTGCGAGGGAATGGACGCGATGGAGGTGTACACGCGCCTTGACCGTGTTCGCAAGATCCGAGACAAGGACATCGTGGCGATTACCGTCAACCATGAACTTGAAGATGTAGTCGAAATTTTCTCCCGCTTGAACAGTCGCGGCACGCGCGTCACAGAGGCGGACATCTACTTGGGCGTCGTTGCGGCAAAGAACCCTGGCTGGGTGAGGGAAACTTTTCTTCCCTACCTGACGAAGCTTAAGGACTCGGGCTTTGAGTTAGATCCAAACCTCCTGTTCCGTACCCTGACGGGGGTCGGGAGCAAGAAGGTACGATTCAAGGAAATCTCCGATGAATTCTGGGAGCCGAAGTGCATCGTCCCGGCGTGGAATCGCACGGCAGATGCCTGGAAGCGCCTCATTGCTCGGTTCCGCGAATTCGGGATTTTAAGCGCCGATCCGATGCCTACTCAGGCCGCACTGGTGACGATGGTGAGTATAGTAGACAAGTTTGAGGACAGTGCCAGTTTTCGATACACCCTCTACTGGTTCATGCAAGCTTCTCGCTTTGGCCGCTACAGTGGGTCCGGTGCTACCTCGCTGGAGGAGGATCTTCGAGATATATCGGAAGCCAGCACGCTTGTGGACGCCGTACACCGCCTTCTGCGACGGCTCCCAGAATTGAAACCGATGACTTCGGATGACTTCATGAAGGACTACAGCGACAGTCGTTTCGGACGATTCCTGCTGTACCTGCTCGTCTACCGAAACAAAGCTCTGGATTGGGATACCCATGGCCACAGGATTGGCTTCGAGGGCGTTCAGCTTCTTTCCGACTTCCGGCCACAGTGGCATCACATCTTCCCCAAGAAATATCTGGAAGGACACATTGACGAGGATTTGGTGAACGCTCTCGGCAATATCGCCGTCATCGGACCGGAGATCAACATTCGGATCAGCGCCAAGGACCCCATGAAGTACATCACCAAGTACGAAATCTCCGACGAGAAGCTCTCTCAGCAGTTCATCGATCCGGGCGCTATCTCACTATCTCAGGAGGGCTACAAGACATGGGTTCAGGGTCGGGCCACCCGTCTTGCAGAGGTTGCCAAGGACTTTCTTGCCGAGATTGCGCCCCCTCTGCCGGAGGTGTAGGGTGAGACCGTCCTCCGTTATACCGCCGTTGTTCTCAACGTTGCCATTAATTCAGTCCAGAGGAACTCAGATGCCAAAGCGTATTTCCGAGCAAATGTTGAAATGCACTGCCACGCTTTCTACCAAGCAGGCGATCGCTCTCAGGGAATTGGGCGTGGACCTTGAGTATCGCTGCCCGAACCCGCAATG
>Ga0182027_10009109_pt1 | contig 14324 bp, 7 predicted proteins | sample 712E1DmetaG_FD_121300 | JGI IMG/M metagenome (GOLD analysis project Ga0182027, IMG submission 121300) | Permafrost microbial communities from Stordalen Mire, Sweden - 712E1D metaG (Illumina Assembly) | ecosystem: Environmental > Terrestrial > Soil > Wetlands > Permafrost | place: Sweden...
ACCCGACAACGACAAGGGAAGGCACGTCTGGCTCCACTTTGATGGAATAAACTACAGAGCCGAAGTGTGGCTCAACGGACAGAAGATCGCCGAATCAAGTACTATGGCCGGTATGTTCAAACGTTTTAATTACAACGTCACCGCTGCGATAAATGAAGAAGGCTCGAACTACCTTGCCGTGAAAATATATCCGGTCGACCATCCTGGAATACCGGGCGTGCAAATGCAGGTGTTTGGATCCAGCCGCGGAAACGCCGGAGATATTTTCAAGGACGAAACCCTCAAGATGTCCGGCGGATGGGATTGTGCATTGCCGGTGCGTGACAGGAATATGGGAATATATCAGCCTGTATACCTGAGCTTCACGGGTGATGTGGATATCATCGACCCATACATCGTAACAGGTTTAACGCTGCCCGACACGACAGTTGCAAATCTAGCGATTACGGCGACACTGTTAAATACGAGCAATGAGAAACAATCCGGATTATTAAAGGGACAAATTGACTTCGTAACAGATGTGGACATGGGAGACTACGTAAAACACTGCCCGGGGACGATGAAGAGTATAACATTCGAAAAAGAAATCGCGATATCTGCGAATGGTCAGTCGACCGTGACTTTGAGCTATAAAGATTTCCCTCAGTTAACGATGAAGAATCCGCATTTGTGGTGGCCGAACGGATACGGGGAGCAGAATCTGCACAATTTGGCTTTGAGTTTCACGGTTGGAGGGAAAGTCTCTGCGGCGAAGAATGTCACGTTCGGAATAAGGGAGGTCGCGAGCAAATTGCACGAACTCAACGGAGAGTATGGGAGGGTCTTTTACGTCAACGGTCAAAGAATCTTCTGCAAAGGGGGATGGATGCAGCCGGACATGCTCCTCGACAACAGCTCAAAGAATATTTATGACCAGGCTAGGCTCATGACGGAAGCAAACCTTAACGTTGTCTCCAGCGAGGATATGCCAGCCCCTTCCGCAGAGTTCATGGAAGTGTTGGACAAGTACGGATTGATGTGGTGGGAGGTCTTCTATCAGTGCTTCGTGACAGTGCCGGGGACGAACACGTCCGACAACCCTTCAGACCACCGTCTTGCAAAAGAAAGCACTCTCGATCTCATCCTGAGGTACAGAAACGATCCCTGCGTGGTCGCCTGGTGTGCCGCGAACGAGACCCTGCCGGACAGTGATTTATACTTTGCGTTGAAGAATCAGATCGGGAAATTTGATACCACCAGAGTTTTTCTCGCTTCTACCGCCATCTGGTGGGATTGGAAGAAGCTAAGTCCTTATATCAAAGACGATCTTCCTGTCGGAACCACGGATAATGGAGCTCCGGATTACACATGGTATCCACTGCCTTTCTACTTTAACATGGTGGACAGCGTCGAGAATCAGATGTTCCACAATGAACTCGGTGTTCCGGCGGTTCCCACCCTCTCCAGTCTGAAGAAGTTCATTTTCCACTTGGGAAGCAACACAGCGAACCCAGAGTTTCCTTTAGACAGTGTCTGGGCGGAACATGGGACATGGGATCAAGATGGGTACGAGTTTAGAGCGTATGACGATGCGATTCGAAATTATTACGGGTTTAGGACGAAGAGCGTCGCCAACTATGTCCGTACTGCACAATTAGTGAACGCAGACAATTACCGCGCAATGTTTGAAGCGGCAGGTTCTCGCATGTGGGATATAACAAGCGGGGTGATGATATGGAAATTGAATGCAAGCTATCCAGATTTTGCTTGGGAGATGTACGATTGGTTCTTAAATCCCAACGCAGGCTACTATTTTGCGAAGAAGGCATGCGAGCCTCTTCACATTCAAATGAACGCGAACGACCACAACGTCGTGGTCATCAACACTCTCCGGAGGCCGATTAATAATGCTGTCGCTGATGTGAAAGTGTATGATTCCAATTTGAAAATACTGTGGGAACATAACGCGGAAATAAATGTGGGAGCGGACCGCTACAAGGTCGTTCTCAACGTGCCTCAGCAGACAAAAACTACGCCGGTCTATTTTGTGAGGCTGCAGCTAAAAGGTCAAACCGGTGAAGTGTTGTCTAGCAATCTCTACTGGGAGTCGTCAGCGAATCCGCAGGGATGGTCAGGCATCTCCAATCTGAGAGACGTTGAAAAAGCAAAATTGTACTGGGATTCATCGGCAACCTCTCCGGCGTTTTCTGATCTATCAGAATTTGAAAATGTTGCATTGGATGTAACGTACACTGCCAAAGAGATAAACGGAGAGTATTGGGTGACCTCAACAGTAAAGAATCCATCGCAAAAACTGTCAATAATGAATCGTCTTGCGGTGGTAAAAAAGAGCGACAACGAAGAAGTGCTCCCGACATTTTGGGGAGATAATTACATAACAGTGTTTCCGGGGGAAGTAAAAATAGTAGAAGCGAGATTTTCAAAACTGGATCTAGGCGGCTCCGAATTTTCTGTTGTCATTGATAATAATAGGTAACGAGGAACTGAATATGAAAACAACTATCGAACGAGAGGAGCAGAAGATGCTCAAAGTTATAGCTTTTGCGATTCTCATTGTATTGGAAATGGCATCCTCAAGTGCGACACTTCTTGCTGGAAATTCTAGCATACAAGGCTACGTAAGGGATGCGAAGACAGGCGAGCCATTGCTTGGCGCTGCTGTGATGCTTGCCGGCACAAGCCTGGGTGCGTCAACGGACATTAAAGGGAAATATTTCATCCAAAACATACTTCCCGGTAATTATACCATCAAGGTTGTCTATATAGGGTACGAAGAATGGAAATCGGCTATAACAGTAACAGGTGAGAGTTCCCAACAGGACTTCAAGTTGGAACCTGTAGGCGTGGTGGGGACTGAAGTTGTCGTCACCGCTCAAGCAGCAGGGCAAAATGCAGCAATCAACCAGCAACTCTCGTCAAATCAGATTGTGAATGTGGTTTCCGCAGCGAAGATTCAAGAACTCCCGGACGCGAATGCAGCCGAATCGGTAGGCAGGCTTCCCGGAGTTATGGTGCTTAGGAGCGGTGGGGAGGGAAACCAAGTCGTTATTCGTGGGCTCCAACCAAAATACAATGAAATCATGATCGATGGTGTTCAAATGTCCTCTTCTGATCCCAGTGATCGAAGCGTCGACCTTAGCATGATTTCGTCAAATATGCTAGGAGGTATTGAGGTCTCAAAGACCGTAACTCCAGATATGGATGCTACTGCCATTGGCGGCACGGTGAACTTTGAGATGCGGGAAGCGAAAGTTAAGGAATCCGGAATCGCGGAGTTCGGCCTTCTTGGACAGGGTGGATATAACAACCTCTCCGATGCTTCCAACAAACTTAACAACTATAAATACGTGGGAAATGTGGAGGACAGGTTCTTTGAAGACAAGTTTGGGGTCTTTGCGCAAATTGATGTAGAAAGGAAAAACCTTTCGTCCAATGAACTGGGTGCTGCATATACAAATGCCGGAAACAGTACTACTCAGTATTTGACCACCGGTCTCAATCTTTATGATATTCCCAGAGACAGAGAACGATACAATGGGGCAGTTGTGATGGATTATGTCCTTCCAGAAGGCAAAATCAAACTTACAAATTTCATTAGTTCCGGTAGTACCAACTTTCAAAATCGTAATGAGAACTTTGGCATTTCGACCAATACAACTCAGTATGGTCTATCAAGTTCAAACAGCACTTTAAACACTATTACCAATGCTCTCGATTATGAGCAGCAGTTGTCCATTTTCCATTTAGATGCGAAACTATCTCATACCTATTCTGAAACTAAAGACCCTAATGACTGGACAGCAAGTTTCCTGCAAACATCATCTGGTCTTAATCAGTTTATTAATGTGGCAAATATTAATCCGGAGGATATTCCAAAGGGTGCCAACTACAATTTCGCCAATACTTACCTGAATACCATTGAAAGTAGCAGTAGCTTTTCCAGGGAGCGCGCATTAACTGCATCTCTTAATTTGAAAGCCGCTATTAATACCTCGGATTTAATTAGCACAGAATTAGACTTCGGAGGCAAGTATCGGTATCAGACAAGATCATATGTTACTGATGTATCTGATGGACAATCGCTTATAGGTGGCAGCGCAGTATTTGTTGACAATCTTATTAATTCCTTTTTCTCGTTCCCCAAAAGTATCACTATACCTATGAGCAGTTTTGCAGACCCGAGTTTTAATTATGGACAATTTCTTGGAGGTGCCTATAAAATGGTTTCCCCATTGAATATTGGGATGCTGTCGCAGATGGCAAATATGCTGAAAAATAATATTCGATATATAGCCCAGAATAATGGTGCTGTCTCTTATGGACATGACAATTTATTTTCGACAACGAACAATTATTCCGGGGACGAAAATCAATCAGCTTTTTATATAATGCCCGTTATCAATATTGGTTCGCAGGTAAATATCATTACTGGGGTCCGTTACCAAGATCTTCAAACAACATATACCGGTGTTCGTGGCATTGAGAGTGTGGAATCATGGTATGCATACAACCACTATGATACTACTGTTACCCAAAACCATGGCTATTGGCTGCCCGACGTATCTTTGAGGTATAAACCATTTTCGTGGATTGATGTTCGTTTGTCATATACGAACACCTTAGCATATCCGGACTATAATGCAATCATACCACGAATTGATGTATCGTCAACTGCAATTTCGTGGTTAAACTATAAATTACTTCCTTCGCGTTCAGAGAACTACGATGCGTATTTTTCCTTTTATGATAACTCAATTGGGCTGTTTACTGTAGGTGGCTTCTTGAAACAAATAGACAATCTGATCTATCCATGGGAATTCTACGTTTCGGGAACAAATGCCTTACCGTATTACCCTCCTGGTCTGATAAATGGTAACACAAGCCTCCCTGGTAATACGGCCGTTTCCACTTTTGTGAACGACACTTATAGGATTAACAATTATGGAATAGAATTTGACTGGCAAACCCACTTTTGGTACTTGCCCAGTGTGTTGTCCGGATTAGTGTTCAACGCTAATTACACCCATATTTTTTCAAAGGCTCAGTATCCTTACACGTACGTAAAGTCAACCGGTCGTTCTCTCTCTTACATTGACACATCTTTTACGGACCGGCTTCTTGATCAACCGGATGATGTCCTCAATCTTTCGCTTGGGTTTGACTATAAGGCATTTTCAATTCGTGTGGCAATGCTCTCTCAGAGTGATATTTTCACAGGACCCAATTTCTGGCCGCAATTAAGAGCTCATACTTCTGCATACAGACGGTGGGACCTTGCCGCTAAGCAAGATTTACATTGGCTCGGCCTTCAATTGTACGGAGATATCGGGAATATCAATGGAGCAAGCGATATCAGTGTAATCCAGGGTGGAGGCGTTCCAATATCAGAACAAGACTACGGTTTAACTGCTGACCTAGGGCTTCGTTGGAGCCTATAGTTTATACAGATCACAGAACTATCAATACTTGGCATGAAAAAAGGGGTACGAAGGAACTGATTCATTTTGTAGTATTTCATCCTGACCCATTTGACGGAACCGATTCAAGTGAAGATATAACTAAACCACAAAAAATAGAATTAAAGTGTGCTGAAGGAGGTGAAATGGAATGCACAGGCTTGGTATAATGTTCTCTCAGGTATCTTTTTTTTGACTATTTAAACAACTATTAACAAAAGGAGTAGAGTCATGAAAACAGTATTAACATTGGTATTGGCCCTAGTGGTGATGTCACTTTTTATCTTCCCGGGCAAAATGTGGGCCGCCGGAAATGATACGCTTGTAGTTTATGCGAGCGGACCAAGTTTAGATGTAGTCTTTGGAATAGATACGACTCAAAGCGGGCTACAGGCTCACAGCGTATACAAATTTGTTTCGCTCGACACGACATATATCTATCTAGGAGCGGTATCGGTTAAGAGCAGCATAACAGTCATTGGAGTCTTAGGCTCTAATGGCCGCCCGCCCTGTATACAACCTGGTGTTCTAAGCGATAATTCAGTACCTACCGTTTTATTTAACATGAACGGACAAGGAACAATAGGGGTATTCAAGAATCTTTATATCACGGACTTGTCCATAAGTAATACTTGGACCGGGGCCAAAGATTTTTTTGTTTCGGCGAATTATATAAAACTCTACCTTGATAATGTTATCGTCGACGAAAATCATTACGAAGTAATAGCTTTTAATGGAATCGGGGACGATATCTTTGTTACAAATTGCAAGTTCAGAAATGGTATCGACCCGACAAACTGGTTTGGTTCATCAATTGTAGCCGTTGATTATCCCTCAAATACTCCCGCCGATTCAATTGTTATGAGATACAATACATTCTTGTGTATGAATTCACGTGCCATAACATCCGGTAACAATGGGGTAGTGAATTATTGCGAGTTTTCTCATAACAGCTATGTGTATAATTTTACGGAAGATTTGCGCATGTTTAGCGTCCTTAAGGGAAAATTTGATGACAATATTTTTTATTCATTGTATGCCGGTGCGCAACCTGTTGCCGAATATTCGTTTTGGTTCGAAGCGTTCTCACCTGAAACTAATTCACTTATTGACTTCGATACCCTCACCGTAGCAATGGATTCTGTTGTTGATCCCGCCGATGCTGGCAACGCAAATTGGAGGTTGTTGGCAGAATCTAAAAGAAATATTGAGGTTAAGGATAATCTCTATTTCTGGGCAACAAAACTCAAGAATTTCTGGACTGCATGGGATGATACAGCTCGTGGTGCCGACTCGCTTTACACAGCTCCTTGGATAAATACGCGAACTGCAAACATGTTCAGCGATAAAGCGCATTGGCCCAATCTTACACAATCGAATAATCAGAATGTAGACCCTGGATTCGGATCTTCAGTTCTTAATGTAATTGATAATGCTAGCGCAACTCCCGGTGTAGTTGGCTTAACTAAGTATGTCACTGAGATCAGATCCGGAACAGAAACAACCGATGTTTGGGGCTATGAACCGCAATCGGTGAGTGGTACGAATTGGATTCCTGCTTGGCCTCTTGCCGAACAGACCGCAGGCGATCTGAAATATTCTGCTTCGTTAACAGCTCCGGATGGAAAACCATATGGAGACCCGTACTGGTTTACGCTCACGCCGACTGCTGTTAAAGAACAGGTATCAGCGATCCCAACGGTGTTCAGTCTTGCGCAGAACTATCCTAATCCTTTCAACCCGTCAACGCAGATCGACTTCTCACTGCCACAACAGTCAAACGTGCAGCTGAAGGTTTATAACACACTGGGTCAGGTAGTGGCAACGTTGGTCAACGGAAACATTTCCGCCGGCTCGCATAGCGTAACTTTTGATGCCCGGAATCTCGCTAGTGGTTTGTATATTTATCGTCTCTCTGCTGGCAACTTCACGAGCGTGAAGAAGATGATGTTATTGAAATAATGGGCCGGGGATCAAGTATGAGAGAAATTGGCAGAACGTACGTTATCTTTCCCTTTTCTTAGACTTGAATTTCTTTGCAATGCCTATGAAAGGTTGCTTTCTCCTATGGGGGCGCTCGTTTCAAACGCGGAATTTTGACGCGGGCCCCCTTGTGTTTTCTCTATCTTTGATCACGATAATACTGTTGAAGCCGTTTTGCTAGTAGTAGAGACCCTATATTAAAAAAAATGACTCCGTGTAAATCTAAACTTGTGGCCAATGCGCTTCTTGATGATCCGATGCGATCCAACTTGGTCATGGTTAAAAAATAGGTTGTTTCGGCTTTCAATCACCCCCCATCCGAATGGATTGATGGTTAATCGTTCTGTTGGAAAAATGAGCGCTGCACCGGGCATTCGCCTGCAGATGTAATAATATGAATCGTAAAACATTTATTGCCGCTTCCATTGGCAGTCTTCTTCTGCCAAAATATATTAAAGCTGAAAACCTGCGACATGGAAATGATTCAATCGGACCAAACGTGTTGTTTGGTGCTGCTCCGGTAAAATTCGATGATGTATCACTCAAAAACCTCCGGGATGAATACCATCGGCACCTATTTGATGATTTCCTTCCATTTATGGACAATTATGTTATTGACCATAAATACGGCGGATTTATGTGTAACACTGACCGCGCAGGAACAAACATCAATACCAATAAGAATACTTGGACAGAGGGCAGGGGTATTTGGGTCTACTCATTTCTGTACAGAAATTTCGGAAACGAAAAGAGATATTTAGAGATAGCACGCAATTCATTAAATCTGATTCTAAAGTCAAAGCCATCCGGTATCGATTTATGGCCGGACAGCATTTCGCGGGAGGGAAAGGCGATCACGCCTTCTTCAAGCATAATTTCGGGAGATGTTTTAGTCGCAGAAGGACTTTCTGAATACGCTCAAGCTTCCGGGGAGTCGGAATATTGGGATATGGCAAAAGACATAATTCTAAAATGCTGGAGGATCTATAATGATCCCAAATATTATCCTAATAGCATCGCGGATTATATGGGGCCTGAGGCGTTCCCTTTTCCTGGTGCAAAAATTCAAGCTGTTTGTATGCTGATGATTATAACTATTAACGGAATGCTAAAATTCCATGGTGATCCGGACCTTGAGCAAATAATTTTCGAATGCACCGATACCGTTATTAATAAATTCTATAACCCTGAATTTCAGCTTAACAATGAGCTTTTGAACCACGATTTTTCGCGGCCAAATAATCAACTCGCACAATTTGTTTATACCGGGATCGCAATTGAAACTCTTTGGCCCATGATGGAAAGAGCAGTCAGGCTCAAAGATGTTGCGTTATTTCAAACCGCAGCTGAAAGGTTTAAACGGCATGTTGAAGTTGCCTGGGATGATGTGTACGGCGGAATCTTTCGTAGCCTGAATGACGTCGATAAAAATGTCTGGGAAATTGAAAGAGTACCAAAAGTTCTCTGGGCCCAGCAAGAGGCGTTAAACGGAATTATGGTGCTTATGGAACAAACCGGCGACAAATGGGCAAAGAATTGTTGGCTTGAAAAAATTCATGCCTATACGGTAAATAAGCATCTATTAAAGCAGTACGGATACCCGCTTTGGAACTTTTATGCTGATAGAAAAGTAACGTTTGACCGCGAACAACAGAATAAGACCATAGAAATTATCATCTTCCGCGTCATTTGATGCTGACGTATTTAGCCCTTGATAGAATAATAGAAAATAACGGCAGCCCGGTCTGGCCGGCAGCAGTGGACACAAAGGAGAGGAATTGATCTTCAAGCCTGTTGACAATCAAAGTTAGCTTCACAGATGAAATCTTGCAAAGGCTTCGGTTCGAAGACATCTTCCAATCGCAGATTACTTTAGCAATGACATGTGATAATAAATTCTCTGAAAACTACACGCGCTGAACGCGCTAGATAAGGAGTGAACATACAGTGAACAAGAACCTGCTATTTGCCACAGTAGTCTCTGCCCTCGGCAGTTTTTTATTCGGATTTGATACTGCCGTTATATCGGGCACGACGAAATTCATTTCGGAGTTTTTCAGTCTGACAGACACCACGCTTGGAGTTACTGTGTCGATAGCACTTTGGGGAACAGTTCTCGGATCGATCATCATAGGCAAGCCGGGAGATTTATGGGGAAGACGCATCATGCTTTTGCTGTGTGCCGCAACGTACTTTGTTTCAGCATTGGGAAGCGCCATGGCAAGCGGCTGGTATGCACTCCTGGCGTTCAGGTTCTTGGGTGGAATTGCCATCGGGGCTTCTTCTGTCATGGCGCCAATGTATATTGCAGAAATTGCACCGGCACGGTTGCGGGGCAGATTAGTCGCAGTATCGCAGCTTAACATTGTTGTAGGTATTCTTGCCGCTTTCTTCACAAACTATTTGCTTGTCGGCGTTGGGGCGGACAATTGGCGTTGGATGTTCGGAGTCATGGCGATTCCAGCCGCCGTCTTCTTCGTTTTTATGTTTGTCGTGCCTGAGAGCCCTCGGTGGCTTGTAAAGATGAAACAACCTGACAAAGCAAGATCCGTCCTGGAAAGCGTAGGCGCCGAGAATGTTCAAGCGGAACTGGATGCCATTATTCGATCACTGGAGGGCGAGCATGGGACGACGAAACTGCTGCAAAAGAAATATAGCTTTGCCATTTTGTGTGCAGTGCTCCTTCCTTTTTTTGCCATCCTTAGCGGAATCAATGTCATCATGTATTATGCTCCTATGATATTCGAGAAAGCCGGGGCGAGCGCAAGCGCGGCGATGTTGCAAGCTGTCGTTGTCGGAGTCACCAACTTGGTGTTCACCGTCCTCGCAATGTTTTTCATAGACAAAATCGGCCGCAGGCCGCTGTTAATGATTGGTGCAGTTGGAATGGGTCTAGCACTCGCCGGTGCTGCGCTGCACTATTATAATGAAAATCTTTTGGGCAATGAGGCTATGGTCGTGTGTATTATTGTTTTTGTAGCGTTCTTCGCGTTTTCCCAAGGAGCGGTTATTTGGGTGTTCCTGTCGGAGATTTTCCCGAATAAGGTCAGATCGAAAGGACAAGCGTTGGGGACATTCGTGGATTGGACAGTCAACGCGATAATCGGCCTCGTATTCCCGTTGGCTTTTTCCTTCTTCGGCGGCGGAACAGTGTTCATCTTTTTCGCCGTATTAGAGATACCATTTTTCTTCTTTGTCTTGAAGGTCATGCCGGAGACCAAAGGTAAGTCTCTGGAAGAGTTGGAAAAAATTGTTGTTCTTCAAAAGTAAACGCTTTTTTATCAAAGGCACCCACGAGATGAGTCAAATTTCTTCCGGTAAGAGTTCTAACACTGAGCCTCACAAAAAGGCGGCAATTGCGATTGACCTGGGCGGCACCAATCTCAGGATGGGCGTGGTGGATGGCAGAGGTAATGTCGTCCATTGGCAAGAAGAACACACTCCCGCGAGCAAACAAGAAATTATTGATTCGATAATTGCGAAGGTGAACAACGGCGTGTCGCTGGCTCAACGTGATGCTCTGAAAGTGACCGGAGTCGGAATAAGCAGCGGAGGAAGGGTCAACCATGAAAGTGGAATCATAGTGGATTCGACATCCTTGTTGCCCGACTGGAAAGAGGTTCACATAAAGGAAGCGATTGAGAAATCCCTCGATATCCCGGTTGCAGTCGATAATGACGGTAACTGCTCGGCGGTGGCGGAAAAAATCTTTGGAAAAGCAAGGTTTATCAACAACTTCATCTCCATTGCTCTGGGTACAGGCATTGGCGGAGGGATCTATACAGATGGGAAATTGCTAAGAGGCGAAAACAATTATGCTGCCGAGATTGGGCATGTGACTGTCAATGCAGACGGCCCAGAATGTGCATGCGGCGGCTGCGGTTGCGTCGAACTTTATGCATCAGGCTCTGGTCTGGTCAGATGGGCTAAAGAAGAGTTTCCTGTACTCGCTGCTGCAGAAAAGGGGCATCAACTTTCGGCAAAGTCTATTGGTAATTCTGCCCGTTCGGGTAATGCCGCTGCAATTAAACTTCTGAATAGAGCCGGCATGATGTTAGGAGCCGCCGCCGCTGGCTGGGTTAACATCTTCAACCCTTCCAAGATAGTTCTTTCCGGCAGCCTGGTAGATCTTGGGGAGCCGTATTTTGGCCCGTTCAGAAAAACAGTGCTTGAACGTGCGATTAAACCGACCGCAGATTATCTGGAAATAATATTTTCAGACTTCCACGAAAAAGCCGGCATCATCGGAGCAGCCAGCCTTGTTTTCCAGGATGTGATAAATGAATAGGTCGAGGAATTGACGTTATCAAGAAGAACGTAGAGAAAGAAATACACAACACCGATGCCAAGAGCGGATCGGTATTACAACGGAGGAACGATGACTGAGTTGCAAAAAGGATTGATTGTTTCTTGCCAGGCAGAAGAAGGGAGTCCATTTAACTCTCCGCGATTCATCGCTGCTTTTGCAGAGGCGGCAGAACTCGGAGGGGCTGTTGGAGTGCGGGTAAGAGATCCTGAGAATATAAGAGCAGTGGCGGAGGTCATCGATCTCCCAATCGTCGGTTTGACAAAAGGAAAGTTTGATTCGGGAGGAGTATTGATCACTCCTACGATCGATGATGTGCTGAGACTTGTGGATAGCGGCGCAGACTTTATCGCAGTCGATACAACCGATCGTCGAAGGCCCAACGGAATGTCGGGAATTGAATTCCTCCGATTGGTGAGGTCTAGAATATCTTGTCCAGTCGTCGCGGACATTTCCAATGTTCACGAAGCATTGGCCGCAGCTGAAGAGGGGGCAGATTTCATCGCCACGACCTTGTCGGGGTACGTGGGGGCAGCGGTCCAGTCTAAAGACGAACCGGACTACGACCTTATTGAGGGAATTGCATCAAGAACAAGGACACGTATTATTGCAGAGGGGAGGATCTGGTCCCCTCAGCAAGCCAGGAAGGCGATCGGTCACGGGGCGTTTGCAGTATGTATTGGTTCGGCAATCACAAGGCCTGTAGATATAGTGAAACGATTTGTTCATTCCCTTTCCGCGGATGATGGTGGAGACAAAACATTTCAATAAATGACGAAGCGTTTAGACAGGTTTCGAGCTAAAATAATTTATTTTGATAACACGGCAAAGTATGGCACGTATCAGCCCGCTTTTTTATTTGGGTCTCTTTATTTTTTTTGTGGTAGTAGTTCCCCGCGATGTTGCTGCAAAAGATAAGCAAGCCGTCGATAGGAAAAATAAATGCTCCGTTTTCATTGCGGCAAACAATCCTGATATACAATACCAAGGCCGCTGGGACTTCAGTGATCCATTGAATCCTGCGTATTCATGGCCGGGCATTGTTGTTCGCATTGATTTTAGCGGGAGCAGCATTGGCGTTCGTATGAATGACAATGCCGGATACTATAACGTTATAATTGACGGAAAGTCGTTTGGGGTTTTTCATGGTGACAAAAGAGGTACCGCTGATTATATTCTGGCGGATTCACTCCCTCAAAAACATCACTCGCTTCGACTGAGCCTTCGCAATTTCTCTTTCGATACCGTCTACACGTTCTCCGGGTTTCTGATCGACGCTGGCGCGCGGCTTTTCCCTCCCCGCGTGAGGTACCAAACCAAAATTGAATTCATCGGTGACTCGTTTACTGCTGCTGCGGGAAATGAGGCAAAAGATTCAACAATGAAGTTTCCGGCTACTTTCCCGGTAACGAATATTGATCAGGGATTCGCGACCATGATAGCTCGTTATTTTAGCGCAGACTATCATATTATCTGCCGCTCTGGAATTGGCATGGTGTGCGATTGGTCCGGTAATACTGATTTTGCAATGCCGAAGTACTACGACCGGACGCTCATGGAGAAGAGTGAACCAAAATGGGACTTCGCTTCCTGGCGGCCGGATTTGGTGGTGGTGGCTTTGGGAGGAAATGATTTTTCTGGGCTGAGAGGCAAGGATAGTGTTGTGTCCAAAGAGAACAGCGAACTCTTTCGGTATACTTATCATGCATTCTTAGCGACTATTCGCCGGGTCTATCCGGGATCTAAAATTCTAGCAGTTGCTGTATATCCCATCTGGGTCTATAAAAATACTAGGCAGGTTGTCGACGATGAAAACTCAAGCGGTAATAAAGATGTGTCGTACGCGCAGTTCGATTATTTCCCTGGCGGCTATGTTTGTGACGGGCATCCGACAATTGAGACACATCGCAAAATGGCGAATCAGGTCATCGCAGCCATAATTACACTGAAGGTCTTTAGCAATCATAAGAAGTAACCTTCTCTTAGGTGGAATGTAATCGTTGTTCATGCGGCTTAATATTACACTCAACGAAAGATAGGAAATCTGAAGGGACAATCGCTCAATAGCTGTTTATTTGGTCATTGGTCCCCGCAGTTTAGAAAACGTGGATTACAGTTAACATTTAGAGCAAAACGGCAAGGAATGATGAAAACGTATGATGGAACATCTTCTGTAGAAAGCGCAGAACTGGCAAAGATCGGCAGGAAGCTGCGATATTCACCGACAGAAAAGATCGATGTTATCGAAGTCGATAATTTTCCTCTCTTGGGGAAACTTTCGGCTCTCCGATTCATCGAATGGGTTTTGAAAAATCCGGGGGGTGTTATTTCCCTCCCCACAGGCAAAACACCGGAACATTTTATCAAGTGGGTGGGCCGCATGATCGAGCGATGGGAGACGAAGGAAATACAATCAATGCTGCATGAGTATGGAATTGATGACTCCAAGCGGCCCGATATGAAGAATCTTTCTTTTGTTCAAATCGATGAATTTTATCCGATGGATTCTCAGCAGTACAACAGCTTCAATTATTATGTCCGCAAATATTATATCGATGGTTTCGGTCTGTCGCCTGAGA
>Ga0182027_10009110_pt1 | contig 14324 bp, 5 predicted proteins | sample 712E1DmetaG_FD_121300 | JGI IMG/M metagenome (GOLD analysis project Ga0182027, IMG submission 121300) | Permafrost microbial communities from Stordalen Mire, Sweden - 712E1D metaG (Illumina Assembly) | ecosystem: Environmental > Terrestrial > Soil > Wetlands > Permafrost | place: Sweden...
ACGGAGCGGCGGCGATCGGAGGATTAGCCAGCGTCAGAGCTGCAGGCAGAGGGGCAAAGCTTGTCGGCTGGCTTGCGGAGTTGTAGGCCTGGACGCGCATGTAGTAGGTGGTGTTCGGAGAAAGGCCCATGAACGTGGCGTAAGTGTTGAAAGTTGTGCTGGAAGTGACGGTAGTGAAACTGATATCGGGGCTGATCTGGGCGCGGTAAGAGGTGCCGGCCGGATTGCCGTTGGCGGTCCAGTTGGCCGTGATCTGGGTGGCCTGGATGTTGGATGGAGCGGCGGCCACCGGGAGACTGGCCAGGGTCAGTGCCGAAGGTAGAGGGACGAATGCCGTGAACGTGCCGCCGGCATTGACGGCTTGCACCTGCATGTAATAGGTCGTATTGGCGGAAAGCCCCGTGAAAGTGGCGAAGGTGTTCGTCGTGGTGCTGGAGGTGGCCGTGGTAAATCCGGGATCCAAACTGATCTGAGCGATATACGTTGTTCCTGCGGGGTTTCCGCCGGAAGTCCAGTTGGCGGTGATCTGAGTGGCTTGAACACCAGTGGGAGCGGCGGCGACCGGCAAATTGACCAGGGTAACGGTGGATCCCAATGAGGTGAAGGCTGAGCCCCCCGTGCCATTAAAGGCTTTGACATCGACGTAATAGATCGTGTTGGGTATAAGCCCAAAAAAAGTGGCAGAGTTACTTTGTGTGACAGAAGGGACATTGCCACTGAACCCGTTGGTGCTGGGGGAGGCCCCCGTCGACAGGATCGCCTGATAAAAGGTTCCCGATGGATTGCCGCCGGAAGTCCAGTTGGCTTGGAGTTGGGTGGTGGTCACTCCGCTGAAAAGAGCGAGACCGGGAGGGTTGGGAAGCGTTATCGTCGAAGGCAAGCTGGTGATACTTGTCGCGATGTTATTGTAATTGACAGCCCATACCTGCATGAAATACTGGGTGTTCGCAGACAGACCCGTGAAGATGGCAAAGGGGTTGATCGTCGTCGCACTCGAAATGAGAGAACTAAATCCAGGATCAGTGCTGATTTGGACGGTATAAGCGGTCCCGGCAGGGTTACTGTTAACGCCCCAGTTGGCGGTGATCTGGGTGGCCTGGATGTTGGTCGGAGCCGAAGCGACCGGCGGGTTGGCCAACGTTAGCGCCGGAGGCAAAAGGACGAAACCAGTCGCAACGTCATTATAGTTCGTCGCCTGCACGCGCATGTAATAGGTGGTGTTGGGCGCCAGGTTCGTAAAGACCGCCAGGGTGTTAGCGGTCGTGAGGCTGTCCGTGAGCACGCTAAAACCAGAATCGGCGCTGATCTGAGCGACGTAGGAGGTCCCGGGGGGATTGCCGTTGGCGGTCCAGTTGGCGGTGATTTGGGTAGTCTGGATGTTGGCCGGGGCGCCCGCCAGAGGGGGATTGGCAAGCGTAGCGATAGATCCAAGTGAAGTGAATGTAGAACTGGTTGTGTCATTGAACGCCTTGACCTCAACGTAATAGGTGGTGTTGAGGGATAAAGCAGAGAAGACAACCAGAGTGCTGGCGGTGTTGGATATCTGGTTGCCGCTTAAGCCATTGGTGCTGGGAGACGCTGCGGTGGAAAGGATCGCTTGATAAAGGGTCCCTGCCGGATTGCCATTGGCCGTCCAGTTCGCCTGGAGTTGACTGGTGCTGACCCCGCTGAAGGCGGCCACGCCCGGGGCGCTGGGCATGGTGGTCGTTGTAGGCAGCAGGGTAGAGCTTGTCGCTTGGCCATCATAGTTAAAGGCCTGGACGCGCGTGTAATAGGTCGTGTTGGCGGTAAGCCCCGTGAAAGTTGCGAAGGTGTTCGTGGTGGTGCTGGACGTGACCGTAATGAAACTAAGATCCGCGCTGATCTGGGCCGTGTAAGTGGTGCCGGCGGGGTTGCCGTTGGAACCCCAGTTGGCGGTGATCTGGGTGTCCTGGATATTGGTCGGAGCGGCGGCGATCGGCGGACTGGCCAGGGTCAGTGTAGAACCTAAAGCCACGTAAGGGCTGTTTCCTGCGTTGACATCCACGTAATAGACGGTATTGGCGGTCAGGCCCGTGAAAAGGGCAAAGACATTGGTGGTGACGGAAGTGGTATTGCCGCTCAATCCATTGGTGCTGGGGGAAGCCCCTGTTGACAAGATGGCTGTATAGGACGTTCCATCCGGATTGCCGTTGGCGGCCCAGTTGGCCTGCAGTTGGGAGCCGGAGATATTTGAGAAGGCGCCCGCCAACGGCAGGCTGGAGGCCGTCGTTGTGGAACCCAGATCGATAAAGCTTGTGGAAGTCCCACCGAAGTTGATGGCCTGGACGCGCATGTAATAGGTGGTGTTGGGGGAGAGGCCCGTGAATGTCGCGAAGGAATTAGCGGTGGTACTGGAGGTTGGTGAAGCAAATCCCTGATCTGCACTGATCTGGGCAACGTAAGTGGTCCCATCCGGGTTGCCATTGGCGGTCCAGTTGGCCTGCACCTGACTCGTCGTGACTTGGCTTAAAGCGCCGGCTCCGGGGGCATTGGCCAGGGTGACCGTGGAACCGAGAGGAGTAAAATCGGAACTGGTCCCATCGTTTGGATCTGTGGCTTGGACGTCGACATAATAGACGGTGTTGGGATTCAGCGAAGTGAAAATGGTCGACAAATTCGTCCCGGCATCGGAAGGGACATTGCCCGGGAAGTTGTTGGTGCTGGGAGAAGGCCCTGTAGACAAAATGGCGTAATACGTTGTGCCAGGCTGATTGCCTCCATCAGTCCAATTCGCCTCGAGCTGGGATGCCGTGACGTTGCTGAAGGGAGATGCGACGGGAGGATTAGCCGCCGAAACGCGTGAGGACGTTCCTGCCCATAAGATGATGGCCAGTCCCGGCACCAGAACAGGTGAAATCCTTCTAAACAATGGCAAAAAGCTCCTATTTAACACGTTCGAAAATTATGACAGAAGCCATCCGGCATATAAATAGAGCGATATGCTCGAATATGCATCTATAAGACCTATGAATTGTTTGGGCCCCCCGGGCCCGTTTTAGAATCGGTGCGTCAGGGAAACGCTGTAGGAGTCCCTGTGGTAAATCGGTGTGCGGCTTAACCAGATTTCAGGCGTCAACATGGTCTGTTTTCCGAGCGGGACCGGCATCGACAATTCCAGATCATTGACAAATTGGCTGTTGGCGCCGTCCTCTTTCCCGTAGCCGGGCAGATAGCGCAAGTCGAAATAAAATCCGGGCGGCAGCCGCGTGGAGAATTGGAAAACAGCGTGATGGACGATTAAATGCTGGGGGCTGTAGTAATCCGGACTGATATCCTTCATATTTTCTATCTCAAAATGGTAGCCGACGCGAAAATCCGTTTCGATGAACAACTGACGCGTAAGCTCAAATTGGCCGTCATAAAGGCGATTACTGTCTGTGAAGTCGCCAAGCTTCGCTTGAGACTTCATCAGCCAGGGACCATCCTGGATCCATGACACCGAGGCATGCACATACCGTTGCGCGATCCCGTCGTTCAGGGCGGCCGCGGTGTCCGCGAGCGAGCGGCCCGCTTCCACGGCTGTTGCCCATTGGTCGGTCCATTGAGACCGCAAACCCGCGGCCGTCGTATAGGTGGTCTTGTCCGATTGACCGGAGAGAAATTGCCCTAAAAGGCGCGCATCCAGCGTATGAAACAGCCCTAATCGAATGGCCGTGGCGGCGCCGACCGCGTTCTGGGTCACATCCGTCGTGGCGGGCCCCTCGTAAGAACCTCGGAGGTGATGAAGGATCCAGCGCGCGTTGCCCATCGACCAGGTCGCTAACGTTTGATGAAAAATCCAATCCTTGTCCTGGCGATTGTCCTCCTGATAAATAAACGTAGGGTTCCAGATAAAGCGTTTTTGGGTATCGATCGAGCTCTTGAGCGATTGAAGATCAGAGGTGTCCCCAAAGGTGGATGCTTGTTCCGCCAGCCGCTCGGCCTGGGTCAAATCGCGGGCGGCATAATGGATCTGGGCCTCCTGGGTGAGAAGGACCTGAGGCGAAAGGTCCGAATCTTTTTTCAAATCATCGAGCAGTCGGAGCGAGTTGTGAATATTGCCCTGCCACGTCGCTTGGCGCAAGAGCGTGATGCGCGCCAGGGTGAATGGGTTCTTTTCGGCAAACCCTTCGACCAGGTCAAGGCCGGTCATGCCTTTTCGAGGCTCCATGCGGGTGAGGAGCTGGGGGTCGCGTGAGCGTATGTTGATGCCAAAGGAATCCTGATGGTAGGAGGTCCCGTACGCTTTCGCGGCTTCAGCATGATTGATTTCAGCGGCCCCGGGGGAACTGGTCAGCCCCAGTTGACCGAAATCTCCCTCGGGATAGGCAAAAGCGACGGGAGTCTTCCCAAGGTGTTCCAGCATCTTCCGTTTGCCGCTCGCATGGTCGTTGGCCACTCTCTGGGCCCATTCCTGGATCGTTTCGTAGCGATGTTCCATGGGCAGCCATTGCTGGTTGATCAAATACAAGCCGGCGCGCCCCTCGGCATCCACCGGGATGCGGATGTGGCCCAGGTCTCCGTGAAGCTCGAGGTCCCAGCGTCCGGTCTTTTGATAATCCCTCAACTGCTCCCATGACGCGTAGCCCGGCAGGTTTTTGTCGACATTCACCAGAGGGACAAACATGGTCGCCTTTAAGTTGTGTTTTTCGAGAATGGGGTCCGCGTTTTGAAAGGCGTCCAGGCGCGCGTCATCAAAGGCGATCATGAGGGGTTTTTTGACCGGAAGGTCCTTTCTACCCAGGACCCAATCGTTCATGTCTTCAGCGGTCACCGGCTGGTACCCGGCGGCCACAAAGGCGCGCATGTGGTCATCGAAGGTCGCCGAACTTAAATGAACGGAATAGGCCAGTAAGGGATCATGGGCCAGAGAGCTCAGGCCGTGGTAGAGGAGCGAGGGGACGGCGGGCCGCGGGGCCGTCGCTAAGAAGCTCTTCAGAAGGGCCGTGCTCCCCCGGACGTCGCCCACGTCGTACAGGTAGCGGGCATGCCAAATCAGCAAAAAGGGATCGGTCGGGTCCAGCGCACATGCCTTCTCGATGTTGGACAGGGCCTCATGGGGTTTATGCAGCGCATTGTAGGCATCGGCCAGGCTGAAATAGGCGCGCACGACGGCCGGGTTCAGCCGGAGGACTTCCTGATAAATGTCGACCGCTTCCGCGACGCGTCCGTGCTGGACCAGGACGTCCGCTTTGAACATCATCGCGCGTCCGTCCCGGGGGTTCTGGGCGATGAAAGTGTCGAGCGTCTCCACGCTTTTATTGATTTCTCCGAGTTCCGCATAGATGCTGGCCAGGCGCATGTAGCGGGGCTCGTCCGGCCGATGGAGGTCCGACAAGTTGGATTCCAGGTACTCCTGGGCGTTCCCCAGGTCATTGTTGATCAGAGCCACATCCGTCAGGAAGTCGATGGCCCGCCATTTATAGTTGGATTGACGCTGAGTCACGTCCTGGAGTTTGGCCCGCGCCGTCTTGCGGTCGCCGGCATAATAAAGGGACCGGGCTTGTTCAAACTGAAAATTGACGTCGTCAGGGGACAGTTTCGAGGCGCTTTCCCAGGCCTGGGCCGCCTCGCTGTATAAGCCTCTCAGGAAATATTGCCTGGCCAGTCGGCTGTAGATTTCAGGGTTGTCCTTGTGCGTTTTCTCCAATTCCAGAAGGATCTCCGAGGCCGAGTCATAATCGCGCAGGTCAGAGTAAAGGCGGGCGAGCGCCAGTCCGATCTGGACCTCATCCAGGCCGAGCGGGTGCAGGTAAGGGCGCAGCGGTCCCGCTTGATCCTCAGCCGTCCCCTGCTCCGTCTCCACGAGGGCCCAGATCCCGCGACGATCTTTGCCCGGCCAGGGATGCTGATCCTCTTCGACGAGGGTTTTCAATCTTTCGCGCGCCAGCGGCATTTGGCCCAGGCGATACAGCGTCTCGATCTCGTGGACTTTGAACAGGAAATTGTCGGGCTCCAACGCAATCGCCTGGGCCCACAGCGTTAAGGCCTCCTCATAGACGCCTTTGAGGAACGCGATCCGCGCCTGGTCCGCGTAGATGGTGGAGTCTTGAGGATAGCGCGCTTTCAAGAGAGTCAGTTCGGCGGTGGCGGTGTCCAAGTCCTTCAGATCAATGTGGAGCCGGACAATCGCCAGGCGCACGGACAATTGGTCTGGATTTAAGGCCAGGCTTTTTTCATAGATAAAGAGGGCCGCTTGTCTTTCTCCCAGCATTGTTCTGGCGCGGGCTAAGAGATTAAGCGGTTCAGTTTCCTTGGGCAGGAGAAGGCTGAGCTTGGTGGCCGCCGCGGTCGTTTCCGCATAGTGCCCGGCTTGCCACAAGGCCCACATCAACTCTTTGAGCCGTTCGATGTTTCGGGGGTTTTGCGCGGCCAGCACCTGGTAGATGGATAGGGCCTCATCGACTTTCCCCGCGCGCATCAGATAGGCGGCTTTTTCGCGGGCGTCGATGGGCATTTTCTCTTCCTCCGCGCTCAGGACTGGAGAAGCGAGGCTGAGAGCAAGAAAGAGAATGAATAAATGGCGGCGATCTGACAACAGGATCAAGCGAAAAACTCCCCGAGCTTATTTATCTTTCCCCAGCGGGGTAAAGATCATCCGGACCGACCGCGCCTCCCCGACGCCTTTGAGGCTGTCCTGGACAATGAGCCGGATCATGCCTTGATTGGAAGGGTGTCGAGAGAGAGTATCGAGTGCGATCACAGGGTGATTGTTCACCGCCAGGGCCAGTTGGCGGCCCATCATGGCCAGGGTCGCGGTAAAAGGACTACGGGGCACGATTTCCGGGCAAGACGCATCGGCCAGGCGTTCGGTTTGAAAATTCTTGTCTTGATCTACGGCCACTTTCCCGTTCCCGAAGACGACGGACACGCCGCTGCCCGTCGAAAGATCGGAGCGCAGAAGAATGCGCATTTCCCCGACCAGAGACTTCACCTCCACTCGGAGGTGCGCATCGTTCACACCCATCGTTCCCCACCAGTAAAGAGAGCCCGATCGTCGATCGGGGGGCGCCCGCAGGGTAAATCGTTCCTGGTGCGCCGATCCGACATCCAGCCCGATGCCCCAAACTCTCCCTTGGATCTGCTGCAGGCTCAGCAAAGAGGAGGCACGAAGCGGTCGTTCGACCAGCAGGCGGTTCAGCAAATCCTGTTCCGTCCACTTCAGGTTGACGTTTAAGCGATCAAAGGCGTCTGCGGCGAGTCCCCGGTTCAAGGCATAGCGGCCGGCATTCTCCTTCCAGGGAGACTGATGGCCGAGAAGGACCGTTTCATGACCATGGGCCCTTAAGGTCAATGGGGCCTCGGGGGTATAGAGTCCGATGTCCCACAATCCCGAAGCCTCCATGGCCTGGGCCAGGTGCCGACTGATGTAGCGCCGGTCGTTAAGATCCAGCGCCTTTTCCTGGGTCAACCAGACCGCCGGAACACGCATTTTCTTTAAGAGCGGCACAAACGTCTCAGCCGTTCGCCAGTAGCCGGGGTCAAAAACAATCACGGCGGTATTCTCCGGGAGCGCCGTTCCCTGGCTCAGCTGGCGGACGACGTCCGATAACAGCAGGAAATGGAAACCCTCCTTCTGCAGCGTGACGATCCACTTGGAAAATTGCTGCCGGGACGATCGCGCATCGGAATGGACCTGCATTTCGGGCATGCGAAGGACATAAAACCAATTGCCTGCTTGTGACTCCGCGGGGAGGGGAGGAGCCGGGCGGGTCCTGTACACGTGGGTTTTGAACAAATGCCAGGAGGCGATCAACGCGATCAGAAGAAGGAACATCAGCCATTGGCGGCGATAGTCCTCCGAAAAATCTTCCGTCAGCGCCGGCCCTTTGTCCATCATCGGGTCCCCCAATGGTTTTGCCGCACCGTCGCGATCGCGTAGTAGTTCTGGAAACAAAGAAAACTCACGTAAAGGCAGGCAAACGCCAGGCCGTAGTACCAGTTTTTGGATTGCGTGTGGTAGCAGTAAAAGAGGCAGAGAAAAGTGTAGACCAGGAAGAGCCCCATCAAGTATGGCCAGCAACTGGCCGACGCGGCCAGCGGCATATAGATCAGGGCCCGCAAGACCATGAAGGGAGAAAGGACCGTCAGGAGAATGCTGGCGTAATAGGACACGACGGCAATCGGGTGTTTGCGGTACATGAGGCGCATGGCCACGGTGGTCTCGCGGGACCATGATTTTTTCCACCGCAGCTGCTGGCTGAAGAAATTCCGCCAGCGGTTTGGAACGTAGGTCGCGCAGCGCGCCCCGGCATGGTAAATGACCTTATGGGTGCGGAGAATGTAATTCGTCAGGCTGCGGTCGTCTCCAAACGTGGCTTGTGTTCCAAGAAACTGCTGCTTCAACCAGGCCGGCAGGACGCGGAGGACGGCCGTTCGGCGGTAGGCGGAGAAGGCCCCCGGGCAGCAGGTCACCGCTCCGAAAACGCTCTCGGAGGCCTTCATGATGCGGTGAGAAATGTAGTAGCGCGCCGCCTCCATCTTGGAGATAAAATTGTCCTCCTCTTCGATCACGAGGATGTGGCCGGACACCGCGCCGATTTTAGGGTCGATAAAGGGCTGAACAATGCGATGGACGGCGTCCGGCTCGACGTAACTGTCCGAATCCACATAGACCAGAATTTCCCCGGTGGCCTTTTTGGCGCCATGCGCCATGGCCTGCCGCTTCCCTTTATTTTTCTTGAATCGGAAATTTTTGAGCGTGGGATATTGCGCCTGGAGCGCCGTCATGGCCTCCCAGGTCCCATCGGTTGAACCATCATCGATGGCGATGATTTCCAGTCGTTCAAGGGGATAGCGGGACCGGAAGCAATGCTGGAGGGTGTCCGAAATGCGGGCTTCTTCGTTTTTGGCGGCGACGATGATCGACACGGTGGGCAGGTACCCGTTGTCTGTCGGTGCACGGTAGACCATGGACAGGACCGCGCGCGAGAGCACATAAGCGGCGGCCATAAGGCTGTACGCCTCCAGCGCGGGCGCATACCAGAAAGCGACCCAATTGTGGACCTTGAAGATACAGATGGCGACGGCCAGGACCACAATGCCGGCGCCCGCCAGCATTTTTCGCGGCCGGACCTCGACACGGCGGATCTGCTCGGGAATGCTGGGGAAAAACCGAAGCCCGTAGTGATTGGAAACTCCGTTACGCACGACCGTCCCGGACAGCGTAGGCAAGCCGGAGGGAACGTCTGCCTTTAAGGGGGGCTCGGCCCGGATTCGCAGGGCAATGTCCTGGCCCAAAGTGAGGCTGATATTCGTTGTTTCAACGGCGGCGCCGATATCGCTTAAATCGCGCACCACGCAATCATAGGTTTGGACTTGCGGCCAGTCCCCGACCACGATGGAAGCGGAGTCCGAACGCGCGGTCCTGGAATATCGCCGGCGCTCCTCTGACAACGTGCCAAATCGGTGATTCAACGGATCTTCTCCCTTGATCGAATCCAACGTTTTATGAAAATCGGCCTAATAAGGTAATGTGTTTTGTGATCCCGGGAGAGACGTGACCTCTCATGCTGCTCACCCATTTGTCCCAGAACCCGACGGTAAACATCATTATCGGCGATGTCGCCCGGAGAGTCAATGGGCCTTGCGGCTAATCCGAAGGGCTATTAGACCTAGTGAAAATGGGACCCCAAAAAGGTCCTATTTTAAGAGGCGATATGGATGAATTGACGAAGACTAGCGGATGATGGCGAGCGTGCCGCGCGACTTCCCTTGCGAGTGGGTGACCAGGTAAATATAGTAGCCGGATGCGACGGCCTCGCCGGCATCATTGGTCAAATCCCACAGCGCTGTCCCGGAGGACGCATCGAGAGTCTTCACCCAGTGGGCCGAGAGGGTATAGATCTGGACTGTACTGTTCAGGGGCAGGCGATCAAAAGTGATGTCCTTCCCGCGATGCCGATCGACTCGCCAGGGATTGGGATATTCGCGCATCTGGCTGAAATCGGCAAAGAGAGATGCCTCTCCGCCGATCACGGGCGGAGGCTGATCAGCCAGGCTGTTCGCCATATGAGTCGGCGAGGTATTGAAAACGACATCGACCCAGTAATTGCTGCTGGTTGTGCTCTGCGTTGGGAATGCGCTTGTTTTGCTGATCAGATACACCCCGTTGAGCCCATCAACACCTGTTTTTAGCGCGTGAAGAGGCGCGTTGTCGACTCCGACGGTGAAATAGTTGGTCGTGACGGCGTATCCGGTCGTCGTAAAGTAAGAAGCGACATAAGTGGTGTTGGCCGCGATGGCCACGGGAGTCGCGAAGTAGGCTGTTTGCCAACCTGACGCGGTTTCTCCCGTAAAGGTGATAGAGGCCAGGAGAGCTCCGGTGTTGGTCCAAAGATGTCCGCTATGGGTCCCGGTGCTGAAGCTCCATTTGTAAAAACGGATGCCCGTGATATAGCCGGCGATATCGGAGCGAAAGCGGACCCCAATTTCAAGGGCTGACGGATCTTTCCAGCCCTGGCCCACGGCAGGGGCCGTGTTGCCCCAAATAGTCCAGGGACCGGGACCCGAAGAAGTCGAGGCGTTGATCGTGAAGGTCTGGCCGCTCGACGTTCCGCCGCCCGGCGAGGGATTAAAGACAGTCACGGTCGCGCTGCCGGCGCCGGCGATGTCCGAGGCCGGGATGGCCGCCGTCAAGGTCGTGCTGCTCGCAAAGAAGGTGGTCCGCGCGTTCCCGTTCCAGCGCACCACAGAACTGCTGATGAAGTTGGAGCCATTTAGGGTCAGCGTGAATGAGGATCCCCCGACGGTCGCCGAGCTGGGGATGAGGCTTGATAGGACAGGCGCGGGATTGGGAGGTGGTGGAGGCGGAGTGATCGTAAAGGCCTGAACACCAGATGTTCCGCCGCCGGGGGCCGGGTTGAAGACGGTGACATTGGCGGTGCCGGAAGAGACGAGGTCCAATGCCGTAATGACGGCGGTCAGCGATGTACGGCTGACATAGGTTGTGACTCTGGCGGAGCCGTTCCATTGGGCCGTAGAGGTGCTGATAAAACCAGTTCCCGTCAGTCTCAGCGTAAAGCCCGGACCTCCGGCTGTGGCGGTGCTCGGCGAAATACTGGTCAGGGTGGGCGTCGGATTTGGCGGCGGAGGCGCCGGGTTGATTGTAAAAATTTGACCCGTAGAGGTCCCGCCGCCGGGCGCGGGATTTAACACGGTGACGGTGGCGATTTTCACCGCCGTCAGATCACTGGCCGGAATCTGCGCCGTGAGCGTCGTGCTGCTGATGAAGGTGGTGGTCCTGGCCGATCCGTTCCACCGGACGGAGGAGGTGTTGACCCAATTGGATCCCGAGACGGTCAGCGTGAACGCGGGGCTTCCCGCGGTTGTCGAGCTGGGTGCAATCGCCGCCAAGATCGGCGCAGGGTTTCCGACGGTAAACGATCGAATGGAAGAGGTCCCGCCGCCGGGCGCGGGATTATAAACGGTGACGCTGGCGATTTTCACCGTCGACAGGTCGCCGGCCGGGATGAGCGCCGTCAGCGTCGTGCTGCTGACAAAAGCGGTGGTCCTGGCGGCACCATTCCATTGGACCGTAGAGGAGCTGATAAAGTTGGATCCAGTGACCGTCAAATTGAAGGCCGATCCACCGACCGTCGCGCTGGACGGGCTAAGGCCGGCGATCGCGGGGATCGGGTTCCCGGGCGCTCCGCCCATCACTTGCCCGACGGTTTTCACCACCACGGCGCCCGAATTGACCTGGCCATGCAGCCAGCTGAGGAACGCGGTAAAGACGCTTTGCTTGATGGAATATTCCTCTTGATTGCAGCCGGTGTCCGTATCCGGGCAGACGAAATGAAATTGGAGGAGGACCCAGCCGCCGCTGGGAGCGTACGTCACATAGTTCTCCAGAGTGACGAGCGTTGTGGTATTGACGACGGCTTCCGGCGTCTGGATCCAATAAGGATCGCCCGGAGGGATAGTTTCGTTACAGGCGCCATTGGTTAAATCGTTGTTGCACCAGGCGCCGCGCCCGCTGGTATAACAGCTTTTGACAATCGATTCAGTCGTGGTGGTGGCGGCCCCCTCAGGATAGGCAAAGGAAACGGGCGAAAAGCCCATGCCGATCAGCTGCGTCCGGCCGTCGCAGATTTCATGCTGCTGCTGGGCGGCGGTCAATGTCGTCAGATCGGGATGGGTGATCGTATGGCCCCCGATCTCGTGTCCGTCCGCATAAATGGCCTGGACCTGGGCCACGGACATATAGTAGGAGGGGTCGGTGCCGAGCACGCCGCTGATGATGTAGAACGTCCCCTTCATGCCATACGAGTCCAGAATCGGGGGATAGTTCGAGTCATAGCTCAGGCCGTCGTCGAAGGTCAGGCTGACGGTTGTTTGGGCGAAGGCCGTGGCGCCGGGGACCATGAGTCCCAGCGCCAGCCCGAGAAGCCGGAGTCTTGCGCGCGCCTTCATGGCTTCTCCTCCTGCCTGTTTTCAGCGCTCGGGTGGGTTTGCAAGTTCTTCGAGGTCTCCGCCGGCGCGCCAAATCGCAGGATCAGGGAAAAATATTGAGTGTCTCCGAGGTCCCCGAGGGGGACCCAGGCATAATCGAATTCCTGTCCCCAGAGATGAAGGCCCAGGCCCGTTGTAAAGCCGGACAGGCCCGATAGATTCTTCAGCGTATCCGACCGGAAACCGGCGCGGATCGAAACAAGCTTGGAAGGCATCACTTCAATGCCCGCATGCGCGCTCGTTAATCCCGTAAACCGGTAGACGCCTTCGGCGGTCAGGTTCAGGTACTCCAGGGGGCTGTACAAGGCGCCGGCCCGAAACGCGGAGGGCAAAGCATCTCCCTGGTCCAGAAACTTCAGCTGGGTCCCCACGTTCGCGACGACGGCGGCGAGACGCAGTCGCTGCGTGGCTTGGACCATGGTCCCCACATCAAAGGCGTATGCCTGCGCTGAGACGTCGCTGATGCGGGCATCAATGATTTTTCCGGTCACCCCCAGCGTCATCGCCTCCGTCAGAGTCTGGCCGTAAGCCAGCGAATAAGCGGCGTAATGGCCTGAAAAATCGCCTGTGGGGTCCCCGTTGATGTCGGTTCCTTTGGAACTGCCCGGGCTGAAATATTGCCCGGAGACGCCGATCGAATGGCCGGGGCTTAAGGGGTGGACAAAACTGACGAATTCATCGGAGGTGGTTTCAAGGTAAGAAAGATGCATCCCGGCCAATTGTGTGGAATTCAAGAAACCCAGGCCTGCCGGGTTCCAGATCGGCGCGTAAGCGTCCGATGCCAGCGCGCTGTAGCTGGACCCCAGAGCGGCCGGTCGGCCGCCCACCGGAATATCCAGGAAACTCGCGGCTTCTGTGCCGCCGTCGCCCCACGCTCGACCGGCGACCTGCCAGAGGACAAACATGGGGAGGGTGCAAAACGCCAGGCGGCGTATTCGGGCGATCCAGAGGGAGGAGAACAAGATGCCAATACTATAAGGATTTGTCGTCGATAAGCCAATAGGCCGAAGGGCTAAAAATGAACCAAAAACTAGCGGATGATGGCGAGCGTGCCGCGCGACTTCCCTTGCGGATTGGTGACCAGGTAAATGTAGTAGCCGGATGCCACATTGTCTCCGGAGTCATTCTTGAGGTCCCAGGTGGCGGACCCTGCCGGGGCGCTGAGGGTCCTGACCCAGTGCGCAGAGACGGTGAAGATCTTGATCGTGCTGTCGGCGGGCAGTTCGTCGAACGTGATGAATGCCGCGCCGCTGATGGGCCGCCACGGATTCGGATGCACGCGCACCTGATTGGAACCGATGGTGATGGTCTGGCCGGTTGAATGTCCACCCGTATTCAGGTTGACCACGGTGACGGTGGCGGTGCCCGCCGCGCTCACGAGGCTGGCCGGAATGGCTGCGGTCAACTCGGTGGAGCTGGCCAGAGTCGTCGGCTGAGGCACGCCGTTCCACTCGACCACCACATTGCTGGCGAAATTGGTTCCCGTAATGGTCATCGTGAAGGCCGGCGCTCCCGCGAGAACGGACGTCGGGCTCACCATCGTGAGCGTCGGGTCCGTGAGCGAAGCGATGCCGCCCGAGGCCAGGGACATGCCCGCCGAGAGTCCGCCGCCCGGCGCGGGGTTAAAGACCGTCACAAGCGCGGTGGATGCCGAGGCCAGGTCGGCGGCCGTAATCACCGCGCTGAGGCTTGTGCTGTCGTTATAGGTGGTGGTCCTCGGTGATCCGCTCCACTGAACAAGGGAGCTGTTGACGAAATTTGAGCCCGTGACGGTCAGCATGAAAGAGGAGCTTCCCGCGATGGGGCTAAGCGAAAGGGCCGTCAAGACCGGGACCGGGTTACCGATGGTGAAGGTCAGGCCGGAAGATGTC
>Ga0182027_10009113_pt1 | contig 14319 bp, 7 predicted proteins | sample 712E1DmetaG_FD_121300 | JGI IMG/M metagenome (GOLD analysis project Ga0182027, IMG submission 121300) | Permafrost microbial communities from Stordalen Mire, Sweden - 712E1D metaG (Illumina Assembly) | ecosystem: Environmental > Terrestrial > Soil > Wetlands > Permafrost | place: Sweden...
ACGCGCACGACCCACGTCTGCTGTAATGATGACTGCCAACCTGTTGCTCCTCAGTAGCTCAATGGTAGAGCATTCGGCTGTTAACCGAAGGGTTGTAGGTTCGAGTCCTACCTGAGGAGCCAATTCTATTTCTCCCGAAAAACCAGTCCCCAGTAGTTGACGGCAGCGCCATCCGTGCGCCCGTCCCCGCCTCGCGTAGTATCCCCAATAGTGCCAAACATTTCCGGACGGTCCCGTTCTCTGCGCCGTGCCGTGGAGAGCGGCATGCATCGCCCCGGTGAGTCCGTTTTCTCCCCTTCCCTCCTGACCTCTCCCCGACGCCGGAGAACGCCCGAGGTTGGTTAACGCAACCGTCGTCTCGGTTTACGTTTTTCGAATTCCCTGCGTATGTTTACAGCAGCGTGCCACTCGCACGCTCCACTCGACAGCGGAACGACCGCAAGGCGGACTTTCGCTGTGGTGCCAATCCACAGCGAGGTGAACCGTCTTGAACATTCCAGCCGAGGATTTCCGATCCATCGCCCGCATCCTCGCCGCCGGCTACCTCCGGCTCCGCGAACGCCGCCGACGCGAATCTCCCCTTGATAGTCCGCCGACATCGAGCCCTCATGGACACGAGGTTAACGGCCTTGAGAAAGGAGAAACGCGTGGAGACCGCGATGCAGATGCAGAAAGAGATTGAGGCGCTGAGCCGGATGACCGTCGGCCAGCTCCGCCAGAAGTACAAGGAGGTGTTCGGCGAGGAGTCCCGATCGAACCATAAGCAGTTCCTGTTTCGGAGGATCGCCTGGCGCATTCAGGCGCTGGCCGAAGGCGGCCTCTCCGAACGCGCCCGCCGCCGCGCGCTAGAGATCGCGAACGACGCCGACCTGCGCATCCGGGCGCCCCGGACCATGTTCGGGCAGGATCCTACGCTGAATCCGAAGTTGAGCGTCACGCGCAAGGTGGCCGGCGACCTTGACTCGAGGCTCCCACCGCACGGTGCCTTCCTGGAGCGCGAGTACAAAGGACGGCGGATCATCGTGAAGGTCCTGGCAGATGGATTCGAGTTCGAGGGTCGGGCCTATCGGTCCCTCAGCGCCATTGCCCGCGAGGTGACAGGCACCAAGTGGAACGGCTTCCTCTTCTTTAACTTGTCGCCCACCCAGGAGGCGGCCGATGGCAAGAAGTAGCGCTCCGCGGGCGACCGCCAACGGGTCGAACGAGACTCCCGCTACGCGGGCACTCCGGTGCGCCATCTACACGCGGAAATCCACCGAGGAGGGCCTCCAGCAGGATTTCAACTCTCTGGATGCGCAGCGCGAAGCGGCCGAGGCGTTCATCCTCAGCCAGAAGCGCGAGGGCTGGCAGGTTGTCGCGGATCACTTCGACGACGGCGGATACACCGGGGCCAACATGGACCGGCCCGCTCTCAAGCGGCTTCTGGGCGCCGTGGAGGACCGGTCGGTGGACTGCGTGGTGGTCTACAAGGTCGACCGGCTCAGCCGATCCCTGATGGACTTCGCGCGGATCGTCGAGGTGTTCGACCAGAACGGCGTGAGCTTCGTTTCCGTCACGCAGCAGTTCAACACGACGACGTCGATCGGGCGCCTGACGCTGAACATCCTTCTCTCGTTCGCTCAGTTCGAACGCGAGATCATCTCCGAGCGCACGCGCGACAAAATGTCCGCCGCGCGCCGCAAGGGAAAGTGGATCGGAGGTCATCCCGTCCTGGGCTACGACATCGATCCGAAGGCCAGAAAGCTTATCGTCAATCCGGAGGAGGCAGAGCATGTGCGAACGATCTTCGGCCTTTACCTGGAACTCGGCTCCTTGCTGCCGCTCTTGCAGGAGGCTGACCGGCGCGGCCTGCGGACAAAGCGGTGGACGACGGTGGACGGCAAGGTCCGGGGAGGCGAGCGGATCGCGAAGGGAACGATGCACGGCATCCTCACCAACGCGATCTACACCGGGATGGTCGAGCACAAAGGCTGCCTGTACCCGGGCGAGCACGAGCGGATCATCGATCAGAACACGTGGGATCGGGTACATGAGAACCTGCGGCGGAACAACGGCGACAACGGGGCTAGCCTGAAGAACAAGTTCGGGGCCCTGCTGAAAGGCCTGCTGTTCTGCGTCCCCTGCGGGACGCCGATGATCCACACGTACACGATGCGCAACTCCAAGCGCTACCGCTATTACGTCTGCCACAACGCGCAGCAGAAGGGCTGGAAGAACTGCGAGACGAAGTCCGTGCCGGCGCAGGCGATCGAGTCCGCCGTCCTCGATAGCATCCGCCGCCTTGGGACCGACCCCAAACTGGCCGAGGCGGTCGCCGCCGAAGCCCTCGCCCAGGTGGCACGTCGGCGGCGGGAGGTCGATCAGGAGTCGGAAAACCAGCGGGGAGACCTACGGCAACTCAATCAGAGCCTCGCGCGGGAAGCGGCAGACACCAGCGTGGATACCGGCGCGCGGTTTGAGCGGATCGCCGCGCTCCAACACGAGATCGAGACCACGGAGCGCAGGTTGGCGGAACTCGGCACCGAGCGCGGCGATCTGGACAGGGACCACATCAACGCCAACGACCTCTACCGAACGCTGGCCGAGTTCGACGCCATCTGGTCGTCGCTCACCACCAAGGAACAGGAGCAAATGATCCATCTGCTGGTCGCCAAGGTCGGCTACGACGGGCGGACCGGCAAGGTCACCGTCAATTTCAGCAATGGAGGAGCAAAGGAACTATGCCAAGGAAAGTGCTGACGACAGTAGACCCCATGCCGAGGGCGGAGCCGTCCGTCCAAGTCGAGGTGACGTTGCCAGTGGCCCAGCGTCGTCAGGCCACACGCGGACAGGCTGGTTTGGCCCCGCCCCAAGAACGCCACCCGCGCATCCCCAGGATCACTCGGCTGATGGCCCTCGCCATCAAGTTCCACGAATTGGTCAACTGCGGAGAGGTCCAGGACTACGCCGATCTCGCTCGGCTCGGCTACGTCACGCGCGCCAGGGTGACCCAGATAATGAACTTGCTCCTGCTCGCGCCGGACATTCAGGAAACAATTCTATTCTTTTCAGATGGTTACGGGACTCATTCCCATCTGACAGAACCGGCGGTTCGGACCATTGCGGCGATTCCAACTTGGCCAGAACAACGATCCGCGTTCCGTATCTTAACACTGACATAACATCATTACGATTTCACTTGACGCAGTTTCTCTCTCCTGATAATATCGATCTTGGTGTTAACTAACGAGGCAGAGAGAAAACCGAATTCGGAACCGATCGGCCCGAGAATCAAGGCCCTCCGCGCGAAACTGGGCCTGATACAGGCTCGCCTTGCCGAGCTAATGGGCGTATCCTTCGTGACCGTCAGTCGTTGGGAGAACGGCGCATCTGTCCCTTCCCCATCAGCCCTCGCGACTATCCTCAAAGCCGAGTCCATCGGCATCGAGGCATTTGGCCCGGCAGCAGCGCCATCCGAAGCGCCGGCCCAGATCTCCACCGAGCCGCAGTTTCTGGACTTCTTGGCCGACCCGGAGAAGGTGAAGACGTTCGTTGAAGGCGAGCGCCTGGGCTACGGTCACCTATTCAATCCGGTCTTCGCGACCGAGACGTCTCTGATCGATCCCCTCCCCCACCAAAGAATCGCGGTTTACGAGCACATGCTGCCGCAGAGCCGCTTGCGCTTCCTGCTGGCCGACGATGCCGGTGCCGGGAAGACCATCATGACCGGCATGTACGTCAGGGAGATGCTGGTCCGGCGATTGATCCGGCGTGTGCTGATCGTCCCGCCCGCCGGCCTGGTTGGCAACTGGTATAAGGAGATGCACAAACTGTTCAGTCTCCCCTTCCAGATTGCCTCCGGTGCCGATGCGCGTTCCGGCAACCCGTTCGTCGGCGAGGACAGTGATCTGCGGATTGTGAGCGTCGACACGATGGCCGGCGAGCGGATGTTCGCTCGACTTCAGGAGCCATCCGTTCAGCCCTACGACTTGGTGATCTTCGACGAGTCGCACAAGCTTTCAGCGAACCGCGATCCGGATCTCTACGTTCGAAAGACCGAGCGATACAAGCTGGCCGAGGCCCTGACGGGGCTCGATTCTGGCGACCCGAGGTGGCAGCTCAATTGGTCCGTGACGCACCTACTCCTGCTGACCGCGACACCCCACATGGGCAAGGACTATCCGTACTTCGCTCTGTGGCGCCTGCTGGAGCCCGAGACACTTTCGACGCCCGATGCCTTCGCCGCCTTCCCACGCGAAGCGCGCCGCCGCCACTTTATTCGGCGGGTGAAGGAGGAGATGGTTGACCTGGCGGGCAAGCCCCTCTATCCCAACCGGGAAACGAGTACCCACAGCTACGAGCTGAAAAAGGGGGAGATCAGCGAACAGAGGCTCTACGACGAGACCACGAAATACATCCGGGATTTCTACAACCGGTCGCGCATTCTGAACCGATCCGCCGCAAGGATGGTGATGAGCGTCTTCCAGCGCCGCCTGGCCAGTTCAACTTGGGCCCTGTTCCGTTCCCTGCAACGCCGCCTCGACCGGCTTGAAGAGTTGATCAACAAGATCCAGACCGGCGAGATGGATGAGGAGCAGTTGAAGGCGTTGCAGCGCAAGTCGGAGAAGGACGCCCACGACGTTTTCGAGGAGAAGACGGCGGACGAGGAAAGCTCCGACCGAGAAGAAGAAGAGAACGAGATCGCGGAAACGGCCGTTGTCCGCGGCGTCATCGCCACGTCCCTCGCCGAGTTAGAAGCGGAGCGTACCATCGTTCGGGACCTCACGGCCCTGGCGGAAAAGGTTTACGACCTCGGGGACGAGTCGAAGTTCGAAAAACTGCGGGAACTCCTCGAAGACCCGAAATACAAGAATGAGAAGGTCCTGATCTTCAGCGAGCACAAAGACACTCTCAACTTCCTCGTCCGCCGCCTCGAGGGCATGGGCTACACCGGCCAGGTGGCGAAGATCCACGGCGGCATGCCGTACCAGGATCGGGAAGAGCAAGTTGAGTTCTTCCGCAAGCCTGCGAGCGACGGCGGCGCAACTTATATGGTGGCCACTGACGCGGCAGGTGAGGGCATCAACCTCCAGTTCTGCTGGTTGATGGTCAACTACGACATCCCGTGGAACCCGGCGCGCCTCGAACAGCGCATGGGCCGCGTCCACCGCTACAAACAGAAGCACGACCCGGTGATCATCATCAACCTCGTCGCGGGCAAGACCAGGGAAGGCCGAGTTGTTAAGACGCTCCTCGACAAGCTGGAGCGAATGCGAAAGGAACTGAACTCCGACAAAGTCTTCGATGTGATTGGCCGGCTGTTCGAAGGCGTGTCACTCAAAACCTATCTTGAGGATGCGATCACGGAGGACGGGGCCGAACGCGCGTGCAAGACCATTGAAGGTTCGTTGACACCGGAGCAACTCCGCGCGTACCAATCGAAAGAACTGGCGATCTTCGGAGAAGGCGGGGACGTACGGCGCGAACTCAATCGACTTCGGGAAGAATCCGACCAGGAGATCTACCGCCGCCTTCTGCCCGGCTATGTCCGGCAGTACATCGAGAAGGCTGCTCCTCTGATCGATATTGACCTGCAGGGCGATACCAACCGCTACTTCTCATTCGCCGCCAAGCGGCGCGGCAGCCTCGATGCATTGCTACCGCTTCTGGAGGCGCACACGCCGGAGGAACGCGAAAAACTGACGGTGTACCGCCCATCAGATGACGACGGGGGAATCTGGCTCCATCCGGGCGAATCGCTGTTCGATCGCTTCCGGGCAATCGTCGCTACCCGGCTTTCTCCGGCCGCGCGCCGCGGCGCGACATTTACCGATGCCAACACGGACCGGCCCTACCTGTTCCACGTGGCTCAGGTGAGCATTGTTCGAAAGGCCGACCCGGATCTCCCAGCCTTCAGGACTGATGAAACGTTGCAGGTCAGCCTCGTCGCAATCCGGCAGTACCTGAATGGGGATATCGAGGAATGTCCCATCGAGCAACTGCTTGTTTTGAAGGGTAGCCAGAGCGTCGCACCGCAGTATGGTTCGGTTATCGTCACAGCCAAGGAACGCGTGGACGCCGCAAGGACCTGGATCGAAAAGAGTATCGCGCAAACCAGAGCGGATCAACTGAGTCAGATATTGCGGGATGAGCTGCCGGGCCGGATCGACTTCCTCTCACGCGGCTACGACTACCAGGAAGCCGAGTTGGCGGCACAGCGATCACGTCTCACCGACAAGGCAAGGGCCGGCGACTCCAAAGCGAAGGGCGACCTCACTCGCGTCCGCGAACGGCAGCGCTCGCTTTCGCTGCAGAAGTCGTCCGCAATCCGCGAACGGCAGCGAGAACCTGAGCTGATCACTGCGGGCGAAATCGAGATGCTGGCGCATGCGCTGGTCGTTCCGACCGCTGACCCAGAAGACAAGAAGCGCCAGGACGCGGTCGTTGAGATGATCGCGATGCGGATGGCCGTGGCTTTCGAGGAATCAGAAGGCGCCGAGGTGCAGGACGTTGACACCCCGGAGCTCGCACGCAAGGCTGGCTTGCAGGACAACCCTGGATTTGACCTCCTTTCTAAGCGGCGGAATGGAGAGAAACGGTGTATCGAGGTCAAAGGCAAAGCGCGAATCGGTGACGTTGACGTCAGCGCCAACGAGTGGCCGGCGGCCTGCAACTTAGGGAGCCAGTACTGGTTCTATGTCGTATTCGACTGCGCCAGTGCCCACCCGCAACTACTCCGAGTTCAGGACCCGTTCAACAAACTCCTGGCCCGGTCGCGCAGTTTCCTGATCGACGAGAAGAGTATCTTTACGGCGGCGGAGGCATAACCATGTCCGAATTTGTTTCCTCCTCGCTGTCGATTGACCTGAGCCGAATCGCCGCTATCTGCGAAGAAGAATGGCAGGCGTTTCTGGACGACATCGGCATCGATCCGATCCCCGAGCGGCAAGACTTGCGGGCATTCTTCTTAAATTGGGTCGCCGTGTTTGTGCCGGAGGCGTTCCCCTCGTCGCTCACATCTCGGATGGCTGCATGGATGGAGGAGCATCAAGCCACAGATGAAACGGTCTGGGGCTTCGCGAAGCCGCCGCTGATCGGCGCGGCTTTGTTCGCATTGACGGACAGTCCATATTGGCTCCGCGTCCAAATCCGCAACTTCGATTACGGTGGGTCTCAGCTGCGCAGCTTTCTGCACAACACGCTGGCGCTCGTTGCCCCACGTATGTCCTTCGATTCGGAGTTGATCGCGCGACTCGATCAAGGGCTCAAGATTCCCTATTTCATGATGGACACCCCATTGGTGCTCTATGCAGTGTCGAAGGGCGACGCCGAACTGAAGCTTTCGAATCTCAAGAAGTGGCGAGAATCTTACTTCATGAACACGGCGGAAGAAGAGACGGTCGACCGACTCCTCAAGGGCGATCCGGCAAGAAACCCGCTTCAGTCTTGGTTGCTCAGAAACACATCCTATGCCGCGCTCCGGATCGGCTGTTACCCGAGCGCATCCTGTGCCGAGACAACGCTCCCCCTCGGAGCCGGCCTCTCTGGCATCTGGAAAAGTATAGATCAGCATCCCCTTTTCTCCGCGTACGTAAGGCTGGACCGACCAGCCGAAAGGAATTCAAATGGCAATTAACGACAAGCGATTGATTGAGGTCGCCTTCCCGCTGAAGCAGGCATCGCTTGATTCGGTGCATGAGAAGAACGTTCGGCACGGACACATTTCGACTCTGCACATTTGGCCGGCACGACGGCCGCTGGCTGCCTGTCGGGCGGCTCTGATCGCCACTCTCTTGCCGGATCCCGGCAACAAAGAGGAAAGAGATCACCTCCTCGAAAAGCTCGGTGGGAAGGTCGTTCAAGTTGTAAAGAAAAAGAAACTGCCTAGCGGTAACACTGAAGAAAAACTGATATCTGAAACGGTGGGCGGCGTACTGCATTGGGGCCAAGAAACAAGCCCCGACCTCGAATGGTTTCGCAAAAAGATCCTCGAGGCGAATGGCGGGCAAGCCCCGGTTGTCCTTGATCCGTTCGCCGGGGGAGGGGCGATCCCCTTGGAGGCGATGCGACTTGGCTGCGAGGTCAAGGCTGTGGACATCAACCCGGTCGCGTGGTTCATCCTGAACTGCACACTGGTTTATCCGCAACGACTAGCTGGCCAACATCGCGCCCTCCCGCAGTTCGCTCTAACGTCGACGGAGTTCATGGAGCAGTTCTTCAAGGGCACGAGCAAGTTGACGAAGAAGCAGCTTGAACGCAACCTAAAGGCCGTTCAAGATCGCTTGTTCCCGCCGCCCGAGGTTGATCTTGCCTGGCATGTAAGGGCATGGGGTTGGTGGGTTCTTCAAAAGGCCAAGGAGGCGTTAAAAGAAGTCTACCCTGTGGTCGGGGAGAATGAGACAGTAGCTTACCTCTGGACGCGAACCGTCAGATGCAAAAACTGTCGGGCGACAATCCCCCTGCTCAAGACTAGGTGGCTCTGTAAGAAGGACAATAAGCGGGTGATCCTGACTATGGAGCCAAATGGGGACAGGTCTGGGGTGGTGTTTGGAGTGCAGACCGACGTTCCACAAATCGGGGGCAACGCGGCCCAGCGCCGAGAAAATGATAAACGGCTTGCAGCAGGTACCATGTCCCGCTCCGGGGTAACATGCCCTTGTTGCAGCGGCGCGATCATGACCATGGAGGAACTCCGGGCTGAGGGAATGTCGGGACGCATCGGCGCGGTTATGACGTCGGTCGTTGTTGATGGGGACGAAGGCAAGGAATACCGCTTACCCACGTCAGACGAGATCGCAGCTGCTGATAGCGCCAAGCATCTGTTGGAAAACGTCTACTCGGATGTGCCATTCGGCATGCCCGAGGAAGCGATGCCAGACGGGCGCACGCAGGGAAACTCTGGCTTCAGAGTCCTCCTCTATGGATTTCGCCGGTGGCGAGATTTGTTCGGTGACCGGCAGCTCCTTGGCCTGGGCACGTTAATTCGAGCAACGCGACAAGTAGCCCCTGAACTTCTCAAGATGGGATACCCCGCAGACTGGACGGAGGCGATTCAAGGCTACCTAAGTCTCGCGCTGAGCCGTCTGGCGGACTCTGGTTCAACGCTGGCGCACTGGCAGTTCGGTAACGAGTTCAGCGTCAACACTTTTCAACGGTTTGCCCTACCGATGTCCTGGGACTTTTCGGAGGTCAACTTCGTTTCCGGCTCTACCGGCAGCTACCAGAATGCACTGAACTGGGTCAGCCTCGTGATCGATCACGTTCTGGCTGCGGGCGTCCGCGCGCCCGTTCCAAGTGTGACCTCTGAATCGGCAATCCAGTCCAAGCTCGACAACGAAGTGGACGTCATTCTGACGGATCCGCCCTACTATGACGCGATCGCTTACTCCGATGTGATGGACTTCTTCTACATCTGGTTGAGGCGATGTCTGTTCGGAGTATCGGATGAGATCAATCGGGTCTTCAGCCAATCGCACTCACCAAAATGGGATCCTGACACTCAGGATGGCGAGCTGATCGACGATTCTAGCCGATTTGCTGGCGACAGGGCGACTTCAAAAGATGTGTATGAAGGCGGGATGTCTCGCGCATTCCAAGCTTGTCATAGGGCACTGAAGTCTAACGGGCGACTCGTCGTCGTGTTTGCAAACAAGCAACCCGATGCTTGGGAGACGCTTGCTACTGCCATGATCCGGGCTGGATTCGTTGTCGATGGAAGCTGGCCCATCCAAACTGAACGCGCAGCCAGGACAAACGCGATCTCGACAGCTTCGCTCGCATCCTCTGTTTGGCTGGTATGCAAGAAGAGGCCGGACATCGCCCGTCCTGGATGGGACAACACCGTCCTAAGTGAGATGGTGGAGCGGATTCAGATCCGGCTCAGGGAGTTCTGGGACGCCGGGATCACTGGCCCCGACTTCGTTTGGGCAGCCACGGGCCCCGCGCTTGAAGTGTTCAGCAAGCACCCAGTGGTGAGGAAAGCGAACGTGGCTGGCGGGACGATGTCGGTTTCGGAGTTTCTCGGTCATGTTCGACGCATCACCGTGGATTTCATTGTTGGACAAGTCCTCAGCCATAAAGAAGGAACCGGAGCTGTTTCCGGGCTCGACGATCTCACGACCTACTACATCCTTCATCGACATGACTTTGGGTTCGGTGAAGCTCCAATTGGCGCATGCATTCTTTATGCAGTGTCCTGTGGGTTGACAGACAGGGAGCTAACGGACCGCTACGAACTTCTCGTCCGCACCGGGTCCGGTGAGGTGGAGGAAGATGTGGCGGTCGCTGATGGTGAGGCCGCGGATGAGGACGACGAGGCAGGCGAGAGTTCCGGTGGGAAGGTCAAATTGAAGCCTTGGAACCAGCGGCATCGCAAGAATCTGGGTATCGAGGTTGACGGTAAACCGGCTCCGCTGATCGACCAAATCCACCGTTTGATGGGCCTCTGGAAGTCCGGTGACGTGATCAAGGTGGACGAGTACCTTGACACGAGGGCCCTTCGCCGAAACAGCGTTTTTGGTCAGCTCATTCAAGCCCTGATAGAACTCGCTGCCCCTGGCAGTGAGGAGCGGGCAATTTTGGAGAGCTTGAGCAACCACGTGGCAGCACGGGGCGTTGCGTACGAAGACAAACAGCTTCCCTTGGGTAGTTAAGGAAGGAATTTACGATGAGCAAACTGGCATGGACACCGTGGCATCAAGTCGTTCAATTGCGGGATGACATCAAGTCGGGCGAGTTGTCGATGGCTACCTTCGCCGCGGACCTCTATGACGTGGTGATGGGCAAGGCCAAGCCTGTCTACCAACTCCCTTCGGAGTTCTTCGCGCTTACCTATCCGACCTTCAACTTGCGGGAATTGGCAAAAGACGTCTGCACCCGACTCGCCGGCAAGAATGAGAAGGCTGTGCGCCAGTTGGAGCTGACTTACGGCGGTGGCAAGACGCACACACTGATCACGCTCAACCACCTCGTGGCGGAGCCTTCTTCATTGCCGGACCTCCCTGCCGTGAAGGAGTTTGTCCAGCATATTGGGATGACGCCGCCCAAGGCTCGAGTTGCCGTTTTACCCTTCGACAAGCTCGACCCCGAGAAGGGGATGGAGGTTAAGGGCCCGGCGGGTGAGAAGCGGTGGCTGCGAAATCCCTGGAGCGTGCTGGCGTACCAGATTGGTGGGGACGCCGGGCTCCAACTCCTTCATGCCGACGGCAAGGCCGAGGAGCGCGAGAGTGCGCCTGCCGAGAACCTAATGGTCGAATTGCTGGCTTTGCCGAGCAAGGATAACCTCGCCACCCTCGTGCTCATCGACGAAGTCCTGATGTTTGCCCGTGGCAAAATTGGTATCGATCCGTCGTGGCGGGGAAAGCTGGTCGACTTCTTCCAGTACCTCACCCAAGCGGCTACCAAGGTTGATCGTTGTGCCATCGTTGCGTCGTTGCTGGCAACCGATCCATCCAAGAGCGATACCCTCGGCAAAGAGCTGACGAACGAGCTTTATGCCATTTTCCGCCGCCAAAAGGAAGAGGGCGTACAGCCGGTTCAAAAGGAAGATGTCGCCGAGGTTTTGCGGCGCCGGTTTTTCACGCCGGATTCGATCCGCGACCGGGAGGCATTCCGTTCCCATGTGGTCGCCGCGCTGAAAGGCATCAGCGCGTTGGACGAGCAGACATCCAAAGAAGGAAAGAACGCGGAAGATCGCTTTCTGAAGAGTTATCCCTTCCATCCGGACCTCACCGAGATCTTTTACACGAAGTGGACCAACCTGGAGAGCTTCCAGCGCACCCGTGGCATCCTGCGGACATTTGCTCTCGCCCTCCGCGACACCGAAAAATGGGATCAGTCACCATTGGTGTCCACGAATGCTTTTCTGTCCCTCGATGGCGCAGATTCCATTTCGGAATCTGCTCGCGAACTGACCGGGGTCGCCACCAGTGAAGAGTACGAGGGCAAGAAGCAGGAATGGAGCGCCATTCTTCAAGGCGAACTCAACAAGGCCAAGCAGATCCAGCAGACGTTCCCTGGACTTCGGCATCGGGAAGTGGAACAGGCGGTCCTTGCGACATTCCTGCATTCACAGCCGATCGGCCAGAAAGCCGTGCTGAGGGAACTCTACAGCCTGGTCGGGCACACGCGACCCGACAAAATCGAACTGGAAAAGGCACTCCGGCGCTGGACGGAAGTTTCGTGGTTCCTTGACGAGGGGGCGATTGCGGACGCCGAACTTGGCGGGGACGGAAAGAAGGCGTTGCCCAAGACCTGGCGCCTCGGCTCGCGGCCAAACTTGCGGCAGATGCACAGCGCGGCGTGCGATAACGTCATTCCCGACCTGATCGAAGCGAAGCTCCTCGACGAGATCCAGAAGGTGAAGAGCCTGACCGCCGGCGCAGCCGCCGTCGTCGGCAAAGTCCACAATCTGCCCGAGAAGCCCAAGGACATCGAAGATGACGGCGAATTCCATTACGGCGTTCTCGGCCCGAAGGCAGCTTCCGATTCCGGGAAGCCGAGTGCAGAGGCGCGCCGATTCATCGATGAAAAAACCGGGGCTGATTCGCAGCGGGTGTACCGAAATGCCGTCGTGCTGGCAGCGCCATCGCGCGACGGACTCGACGTGGTGCGGAATGCGATCAAGGAATACCTGGGTTGGGAGGAGGTCTCCACCCAACTGAAGGACCAGGATCTCGATCCCACACGTACGGAACTCCTGTCCATGAACCGCGATGCCGCAAAGAAGCGGATTCCAGATGCGGTGCAGCAGGCGTACTGCATTGTCGTGACTGTCTCGGACAAGAACGATGTCCAGGCTTTCAAGTTGTCGATTGACAACAAGCCGCTCTTCCAAATCATCAAGGAAGACGCCCGATCCCGGATTCAAGACACGGCCATCAGCGCCGAAGCCATGCTTCCGGGCGGTCCGTACGATCTGTGGCGTGAAGGCGAGACTGCCCACCGGGTTAAGGACCTGGTGAACGCATTCGCCCAGAGGCCCCAGCTTCCGAAGATGCTCAACCGGAAGGCCATTTTGGACACGATCATCGACGGATGCGTGAACGGAGCTTTCGTGCTGAAGCTCACCCGTCCTGACAAGTCCGTTAGGACGTTCTGGCGTCAGACGCCCGACGACGTCGCCATCAAGGACCCTAGCCTGGAAGTCGTACTCCCAGAAGCCGCGGAACTCACCGAGGTTTCGCCCGGGCTGTTGTCGCCGCAGATTCTCCCGTCGTTGTGGAGCGGTCAGTCGATCACGGCGAAAGACGTGTTTGATTACTTCGCCGGCGGCAAGGTCGTGAAGGTCCAACGCGAAGGCTACGAAGAACCGGTAGCGATTCCGAAAGTCGCAAAAGCCGCAGTCGAATCGGCCATCGAGACGGCAGTGAAAGAAGGGCGGCTCTGGCTCATTAGCGGCCCGGCCAGCGTGTTCGCCGAGGAGATTCCGACCGGGCTATTGAACGGCGATGCCCAACTCCAGCCCCCGCCGGAGGCGATTTCGCCGATGGCGATCGTGCCCGACGTTCTCACGGACGCGTGGAGCAATGGGACAGCCACGGCTCTCTCAATCTCCGTTGCGCTTTCGAAGAAGGCAGGCAAGCCTCTACCGTGGGCGCCCGTGAGGGACGCCATTGACGGCGCGATTCGCACCCGGATACTGGAGCGGACCGAGGACTCCGGCGCCTGGCCCAGCGACTATTCAAATTCCAAGAACGTGAGGCTTCGGCGCCCGCTGGATGTGCCGCCACCTCCGCCGCCACCTCCGCCGCCACCCAAGCCCGGCGTCCTGGTGGCAAGGGCCGAGCTGCGGTCAAACCAGATCCAGGATCTTGCGGATCAAATCAGCGACATTACGCTGGCCGCTGCAGGATTGGATCTCAAATTCAACATCCAGGTGGAGGTTTCCGGAACGACCTCGGGTTCGACGGACGCCGTCGCAAAACTGAATGAACTTCTGGGGGCGATCGCGGAGGATTTCAAACTTCAATAGGCCCGATCAGGATCGGTAACAAACAAGCAGGGAGGTGAGCCTATGGCAGGCCACTACAGTCCGAAGCACTTTCTTCGTCAGGTTCCGAAGCCGCTGTTGAAGACGTTCTTCGATCGAAGAGGAGAGCTCCAGGAAATTCAATGGAGCGAAGCCGGAGAGATGGACGTCGACCCTATCTTCGAAGCCTGGCAGGATCTGCCAGAGGCGAGCCGGAACGACGTGGAACGGTGGTTCCGCGCGGTAGCGGAGCTCGCCACGCCCGAGGGTCTCCAGACCCTGATCGAGGAGGGGCAGTTTCACCGAGTGGATCTGACGGTCTGCCTTGGTCAGTTGAAGGGTGTTCACGAAAAGGTCTTCTGGGTTTACAT
>Ga0182027_10009114_pt1 | contig 14317 bp, 12 predicted proteins | sample 712E1DmetaG_FD_121300 | JGI IMG/M metagenome (GOLD analysis project Ga0182027, IMG submission 121300) | Permafrost microbial communities from Stordalen Mire, Sweden - 712E1D metaG (Illumina Assembly) | ecosystem: Environmental > Terrestrial > Soil > Wetlands > Permafrost | place: Sweden...
AAGATCATTTTTTGTGGTGCCAGGTGAAAGAGTCTGCTCAAAATTTTCTCCGTTATGACATATTATTCCATCTTTGACTGCATAGGTCAGATTAAGTCCTTTGCCTGTGTTTGCAAGATGTTCAACCACTCGATAGCTGTTCACTTCATGAACAAATGCATTATTTTTCCCAAGAATATTATTTAAAGCATCCTCGCCGTTATGCCCGAAAGGCGCATGACCAAGGTCGTGCCCGAGGCCGATGGCATAAGCCATATCTACATCCAGTTCCCATTTGCCTGAATTGTTCAGTCCCTTGCAAATGCTGGCTGCAATAGTGGCTACGTGCATCACATGTTCAATACGTGTACATACATGATCATTTGAAGGAGCATAAAAAACCTGTGTCTTATGCTTCAGACGACGAAAAGGCATTGAATGGATAATAGCAGTCTGATCCCGAAAATAATTGCCACGGATAGGATAATCTTTTTCCTGCGTGCGCTGTTGATAGGTGTTTTTATCTAAAGGGTTTTGAAACATATCAATAAAAATATTTTTCAAATTTAAACAGAATTTTCCAAACAGGCAAATTCATTAGTGAATCCTGGGTAACTACTCAGCAATTTGGAAGTCAATTAGAAGAAGTTTAAAAAAAATTTACCACATAGGCACAATAGAAACATAGAATAACACATAGAAAAATATGTTGCATTAAATGAAAGTAGTCTATGTGAACCCTATGAACCTATGATACTATGTGGTAAGAAGAAATCAGATATAAAGCTGAGTAGTTGTGAATCCGGCTATCTTAGGACTGCATTGAGAATTTCTTACCTTTGTACTTTTAGAAAACAATTCAATGAATTTTACCGATTTTAATTTTGATGCTAAACTCAATGATGGAATACAAGTGATAGGTTATACAACAGCAACTCCTATCCAGGAACAAGCAATACCAGTTATCCTGCAGGGTAAGGACCTGATTGCGTCAGCACAAACAGGTACAGGAAAAACTGCTGCTTTTCTGCTTCCCCTCATTCATCAGATCATTACCTCTCCTCCGGACGACAATATCAAAGCATTAGTAATCGTTCCTACACGAGAGCTTGCCGTGCAAATCGATCAGCATCTGGAAGGACTCTCCTATTTTACTTCTGTAAGCTCCATTGCTGTATACGGCGGAACAGATGGTGCCACGTTCAACCGCGAACAGATGGCACTGACTGATGGTGCAGACATCGTGATCTGCACTCCCGGGCGCATGATCGCACACCTGAACCAGAATTATGTGAAAGTGGGTGCGCTGAAATGCCTGATACTTGATGAAGCGGATCGTATGCTGGATATGGGATTTTTTGATGATATCATGAAGATCATTTCCTATCTGCCTGAACAAAGACAAACGCTGATGTTCTCTGCAACCATGCCGGATATGATCAGGCACCTGGCAAAAAAAATATTGCACCATCCTGTTGAAATAAATATTGCTCTTTCAAAACCAGTGGACAAAGTTCTGCAGATTGCTTATGTTGTTTACAATCAACAAAAGATTCCGCTGGTAAAATATCTGCTTCATGGGAAAAAACTCAGAAGTGTTTTGATCTTCTGTTCAACCAAAAGCAGCACCAAAGCATTGAGTTCTGAATTAAAGCATGCAGGACTTGCAGTGGAAGATATTCATTCGGATCTCGAACAGGTAAAAAGAGAAAAAGTGTTATCAATGTTCAAAGCACGGCAACTTCAGATATTGGTAGCCACGGATGTCCTTTCGAGAGGAATTGATATTGAAGATATTGATCTGGTTATTAATTTTGATGTGCCTAATGATGCCGAAGATTATATTCATCGTATAGGACGCACTGCACGTGCAGAAGCAGATGGAGTCGCCATTACTTTAATCAATGAAAAAGAACAGAAAAGTTTTCTTGAAATTGAAGAGATGCTGGGAAAGCCCGTACACAAGGCACAACTGCCAGCTGAACTGGGGAAAGCTCCAGCTTATGATCCCAAAAAGCCTTCAGGCGGAAGAGATAAGTTTAGAAGAAGAAGTAAAAAGTAAGATTTATGATTTGTGATTTAGGAATTAGGATTATAAATTCCTGGATTAAATGAGATCACTGATGATGCTGATTGGACTGATTTTCGCGAATATAAAGGAAACGATATAAAAAGTACTTTCAATTTATGGATTAGGCACAGATAAATCATCTTTCCATCAAATTAAAAACATTTACAATGAAAAAAATAATGATTCCTGCAATTGTTGTATTGGTTTGCATAACTTTTTTTAATCAGGGAAATGCAAATAAAACCGATGCATATAGTCCCACTGATACCAGTCTTGTCAGGGTTTATAAGTTTAAAAATAAAATTCTTAATCTGGATCTACTAAAAATTCAGGATGTAAGCGCGCTGAAAAATTTCGTTGAAATCAAAAGAGAAAGCCTTCATTCCGATTATTTCGATCAGAATTTAAATGATAAAAAAATTACTTATAAAAACTTCATTTTCGAACTGAAGGAAAACAGGGAGATCAGCATTTCAGACAATAACGGGAAATTCATCAAAACCATTCCCGATCCTGATAAAAATATTTCCTCTGATAAAACCAGCGGCAATGCTATTATTTTTTCCGTGTCAACCGGAATCATCAGTGTAATCAGGCTTAGTGAAGAGAACGGTTATCATATCCATAAATATGACGAAAAGGGAAATGTAATGAACTCATGGACCATCGCACATACTATTTATAAGAAATATGACAATACCGTGGAGAGTATTCCCTATTTGTGTTATTTCGCACACACAGACAAAGAAGTTGTTTTTTCCAGCATGAATTACGGTGATCCGCATGAAACCATTATCCTGAATATCATTGACGGGACTCAAAAGAAAATTACAAATTCAACAGGAGGTATTATTATTGATCCCAAAAATAATTCTCTGGCAGGAACCATAAATTTTAATGATGACAAAAAAATTATGGAAGTCACCATGGGAAGCAAAACATGGAAAACAGAAAATGACGGATCGGATAATTCCGCAAAAGTTGTGTTAAAGGACAGTGTTCTTTTTGTAGCAAGATATCACAACATTGCCACAGGAAGTCATGTAAATGCCTATAATGCATACACAGGAAAGCTTTTATGGAAAGGCGATGTAAAGCAACTGAATGTGGGACATTCTGAATATTATAATTCAGTATTTCTTACTCTGTATAAAGACAAATTAATTCTTGAAGGCAATGAAGCTGGCGGAGATTATCTTCAGGTGCTGGATACAAAAACAGGGAAAAATTTGTTTGAATTAATGCCTGATGCAAAATATTAATAGCATTACAAATGATGCTTATCGTAGGGATTGCATTTTCGCATTTTATTTGCTTTCAATGTTAGTCACAGACTAACTTTTATTCAGTGCGAAGAAACATTCTTCGCACAACTGGGCAGGCGGAGATTATCTTCAGGTGCTGGATACAAAAACAGGGAAAAATTTGTTTGAATTAATGCCGGATACAAAATACTAATAGTACTACAAATGATGATTAACGCTGGGTTTGCCAATGTATGGCATCGTATTTTACATTTACTTCTTTTCCGGAATATGGTAGGTAAAGCTATATAAAAAAAGTATTGAATTTAAGCTTATTCTTGATCTTTTTGCAGGAGGGTTAATAGCATGCTTAAAAACTTTTCTTGAACTAAGATATGTTAAATTCATATTATCTCTAGCTTCAAATGACATATCATATTTTTTCCCTATAGGAATATTAGCGCCTAAACCAGCTGCAAGCCCTAAATTAAACTTTTTAATATCTTTTGTTCCTTTTATTATCACAGTTTCATTATTAATATCATTCTGAAAACTGAATTCGCCTTTCAATAATATATCCAAATAAGGTCCTGCATCAATATAAAATCTGTTCTTTCTAAGGTTTAATTTTGCAAGCACAGGAACATTTATATAATCATATTTGAAACGCCACGGTGAATATTCGTTTTTATTATCAATATAACTAAAGTGGTATAATTGATCAGCTATTATTTTTTTTTCAAAATCAATATTAGTCTGGAATGAAATACAAGAATTCAAATTGTATTGAAAAATCACACCACCGAAATAACCCATTTTATATTCATGAATTCTTTCAACTCCACCATACATATCACCATTTATAAAATTAGTTAAACTGGGTCCTAATTCTATGCCGATATTATATTTGTCTTGTTGTCCGAAAGCAGTTATATTAAATAAAATAGTAAATATAAATAAAAATATAAAGTCTAATTTTTTCATTAACAAAATGTATATTCCACATCAAAACTAAGAATAATTGGTAATTATAAATAATTTCATAAATCTAAAATCCCAATTCCTAAATAACTTTCACTTTTTCACCTTAATCCCCTTTTTCTCCAGCGCTTTTTTATTTGAAAGAATTCTAAGGAACCAGAAAATTCTGCGTTCCTGATAGAACTCATTGCTGCCCGCTATCTGGCGCTTCACGGAATTATAAAAATAAAAGAACAGCGATAATGTTTTATTGCCATTGCTTTGTTTTGAATAATAATACAAAGGGAATAAACTTCGCTCTACATTTCCGTCCTTCTTCACATTGGCGAAAAGCAGATACAGTAAACGGGTTTCGTAATCTTTGTTTGCATAGCGATCCCAGTAGAATGTCTTCCAGATAATATTTCTTGATTTCTTAATTCCGGTTTGATTTTTATACACAAAAAACTCCCAGCAAAAACGATAGGTTTCTTCATCTGCACTTTTCCAGTGGTAGTAAAATGGCTGTATTGAAAAGTATTGTGATGTCGGGGATTTCCTGTACCATATTAAAGGAACAAAATGGAAGTATTTATAATTATCAGATTTTGCATATTTACATATTGGCCACAGGAAATTAAATGTTTCCAAAGCATCGTTTTTTTCATACTTAAACAAAAAGTAGAGCAAATCAAACCGCTTTATCTGCTTCATGTCCGTATAATAATTAATCAGCGGGAAAAGAATCACACGATGCATTCACGGCCTGTAGATGTTCCAATAAAATGGAGTGATCACTGTATGCCTGAAATTATTTTTCGGATCAAGAGAATGCCCGAATGAACATAATGGAAATATTGTGAATGACTTATAAGAACTATTATTTAAGCTCCATACTAAAGGGAAAATAATTGTGTTATTTCTATGCGAATTCTTAAACGACCATAATATCGGGAATAAAATGTTTGAATATCTATCCTTATTCTTGAAATGCCAGAACAATGGTGTCAGCATCAGATGATTTTTACTTTTATCATTTGCACTGCCATAAGAAAAAATAGGAAAGAAAGTAAATGATTTTGACTGCTTGTTTTTATAGCGCCATGAGAATGGGAACAGAATTGTCTGTTTATTATCTAAATATTTTTTCGACCAATACAAAGGAAAGATGTAATTGGTATAGCATACATTTTTCCCAATAGTATCAGTATTGTTCCACCATATCGGAAATAAAATGTTGGAGCGGCCCAAAGGGGTTTTGAAATGCCAGAACAGAGGCAGAATGATTAATTGATTCTTTGAATTTGTGAATGTACGTTCATAAGAAAATAGAGGAAGAAATGTAAACGCTTTCTCACGTTGGTTTTTATGACTCCACACTAAAGGGAAAATGGTGAAACTGCTTTTGTAATTGCTTTTATAATACCAAAGTAGTGGAAATAAAACATGCGAATATTTAATATCGTCACTTGAAATTTGTTTCTTATTCCAAAGAATCGGAAAGAGAGTGTTCCAGTTTCCATCAGGTCGCTTAAAATACCAATAGAGAGGACTGACAGCAAAGTGCGAATGTTTATTATCAAATGAATGTCCTGTAGAGAAGAAGGGCATAAATGTGAATGATTCCGCATATTTGTTTTTTAATTTCCAGATCAATGGGAATAGTACCTGATTATTTCTTTCATTATCCTTAAATGACCAGAACACCGGAAATAAAGCATTTAAATAACTTATATTATCACCATGAACTCTCTTTGTATTCCAGATCAAAGGAAAAATAGTATTGGTGTATTCATTGTGTTTTTCGAAATGCCAGATAAGAGGAGTAAAAGCAAAATGTTTTTTATCGCTGTTATCAGCATGTCCTGTGGAGAAGAATGGAAATAAAGTGAAAGACTGATAATGATTTTTTTTCACGTTCCACAACAAAGGAAATAATGTGGTGGTCTCACTGTCTTTTGTTTTATACGACCAGTACAAAGGAAAAATCACATTCGATATGCTTGTATTGTCTCCATTGCCCGTCTTGCGATACCACCATAAGGGAAGTATGGTATTCGAATAACTATCCCTGTTTCTGAAATGCCAGAACAAAGGTGTAACGGCTACATGACTTTTTAAACTATCGTTTGAAACGCCTTGTGAAAAAAGAGGAAATAAAGTGAAAGAATGATAACGCTTACTTTTTAAACTATAGACCAGTGGGAAGAATATTTTATTGTCAATGTATTTATCCCTGTAAAACCAAAGCACAGGAAAAAGTGTGGTTGAGTATTGTCTGTTCTCTCCCTTACCCTTTTTCGATTCCCACAAGAGGGGGAAAAAGGTATTTGAAGAATTATCTCCATCTTTAAAATGCCAGTAAAGAGGCGTGACAGCTACATGACGTCTTGTGCTATCATTAGAATTTCCTATGGAGAAAAAAGGAAAAAAAGTAAAAGATTTATAATCCTCATCTTTAATATTCCAGAGGAAAGGAAATAACACCTTATAATTTACGTAATGGTCATTATACAACCATAGCAAGGGAAAGAAAATATTTGTATATCGTGTATATTCTCCCTGACCTCCTTTCGAGTTCCACCACAGTGGAAAGAAAACATTTACAAAATCATCCTTGTTTTTAAAATGCCATATCAGCGGTGTGAGTATAAGATGTTTCTTATCTCCGTTTGATGATGAGCCTTCAGAGAATAGCGGGAAGATAGTAAAGGAGCTGTAACTGGTATCCCTCATGCTCCAGATTAGAGGAAACAATATTTTGTTATTGGTATATTTGTCTTTATATGAAAGATAAACCGGAAATAATATATTTGTTGTATGGGCATCATCACCAATGCCTTTTGTCCAGTTCCACCATAAAGGAAACAAGGTGTTAGATCGGGAATTTTCTTTTTTAAAATGCCAGAACAATGGAGTGACCATAAGATGATTTTTACCATTCACTAAAGAATAGCCATAAGAAAAAACAGGAAATAAAGTGCTGGATTGATAAAAGGGATTCTGAAACCTCCATACAAAAGGAAACAGAATTTTATTATTTCTTATTTCATTTTTAAATGACCAGTAGATCGGAAAAAATATATTGGTATTGGATACAATTTCACCACTGCCCTTTTTCCGTTTCCAATAAAGTGGAAATAAAGTGCTGAATGTTTTATCCTGATGATGGAAGGACCAATAGAAAGGAAAAAAAACGAAATGTGATTTATCAAATGCATGATCGTTTTTATACCAGAGGAAGAAAAAGAAATTATTATTTACATAAAGTCCGTCGCTGGACCTGCTCAGCTCGAGCAAATTGATTTCAGGGGCCAGTTCAAGAAAACTTACCGAATGAGTGTTGGTTGTTTTATTATTACTGACATGCAGCAACGAAGGATAATAAAGCGAGAACAAACGCAGATCGCGCTTGGATGCGCTGCTGTCGCTGAAATAAAACGGAATTAATCGTGAATCTTTTCTTGAATGTTTTAAATCGTGATGACGGCGGTATAACGGGAAAATAATCTGCAGATCCTTTTCATCTTTGTTGTTTGCATATTTAAGCAGGGGCCAAAAATTAATATTTTTATCTCTGGTAAAACCCAGATCCAATGACATTTTAGTCTTGGTGGAATCTCTTTGCGGATAGGCCGCAGCGCAAATAAGAAATGTAAAGATAAAAATAAAAAGGCTATTCTTCATTTATCTGCTTTGTAAAAAAGTTATTTAGCACGAAGAAACATTCTTCGCACAAATGGAATTATTATACTTTTCATTTCCTTCACCAAAAGTACGTAATTTGATCAATCGATGCAAATTATTTTGTTTTTCCTCACATTGTAATCAATCAAAACTATTATTGCTAAAGAATACGTCACGGAAGTTGAAGCTTGAGATACGGAAGCTAGGGCTTGAGACACTATTGCGAAGAAATCAGCTTTATGGTATGAGCTAATGCCACACCCGTCTTTTCGCTGAGAAAGGTAAAGAGGCTTTTTGTTCTGTATACAGAGGAAGGATTTTAACAAAAAATTAACATTTGCAGGCAGCTTATTTTCATACCTTTGTATTTTATTAACAACTTTAATAATTAATACATATTTTATGAAGAAAATAATTTTAGTATTAATGATCGGATTGGCAGTAAGCCTATCCTGTGCGCAAGCTCAAAAAACAAAAACAGCATCAAAAACACAAACAAAAACAAAAGCAAAAACCAAGAAAACAGAGGTAAAGGTAGCTAATCTGCCGAAGGCAATCACTGAAAATATTGCTACTGATTACGCGGACTACAAAATATTGAAAGCAAACAAGTGTGATGACAGTGGTGTGATTTCTTATCAGGTATGCACGGCAAAAGGTTCATCCAATGTGGATCTCTATTATGATAAGGATGGAAAGTATCTGCGTAAAGCACTATTACCAGCAAAGACAACCAAAAGTACAAAATCAAAAACTTCTACTAAAACAACTAAGAAATAACCATCAGGAAGGTTAATATAGTAGAAGAAGAAGAATATGCTATATTGACCCAGCTATTTACTTTATCTAGAAATACACTGCTATACGCAATCATTAAAATAAAAAAAATTGTGGTTTCGTTAAAGAGTGTTCGATTTAACAATTTTTAACTTTGGCATATCGTTTGTTCAAATACTTTTGCAATCATAAAAAAATGCTATTAAAAGAAATTTATTCACTTAAAAACTAAAATTTATGAAAAAATTAATGTTAGTATTAATCATTGGATTGATAGTAAATCTTTCCTACGCACAAACACAACCTCAAAAACAAACACAATCTCAAACACAAGCACAAAAACCACAACCGGTAAAAAGTAATCGAACAGCGATAAAGCTTACTGATTTGCCAAAACCAATCACTGACAGCATTGCTAAAAATTATTCCGGCTATAAAACATTGGAAGCATTCAAGATAGATAACAAAGGTGTTAATACTTATCAGGTAATTGTAGCAATAGATGCTAATAAGTTGCAACTCTATTATGATAAGGATGGAAAATTTTTACGCAAGGCGGTAGTGCCTGTTAAGCCTGCCAACACTGCGACAACACAGCCAAAAGCCACCACAACAACACAACCAAAAACTTCAACAAACACACAAACTACTACACCTAATAAAACAACAACTCCTCAGAAATAGAATCAGTGATAATTAATCAAAAGGCAACATAAAATACTATATAGAGTAAGCCGAATGATTTAAAAAAAAGGCACATGGTGAATGTGCTTTTTTTTTATCTGAATGATGACTACTGCAAAATATTTCTAACTAAGAAATTGATTAATCCTTTTTAACAAAGGCTATTTCTTATACCGGTCAAACATCTTAAGCATTTCAATGGGTTTATCTGTTTGAACAATATCAGGATTTTTCGCAATGGCTTCTTTATTCTCGGCATTGGTTTGCATTCCCCACATCATCACATGCAATCCTTTATTATGTGCTGCTTTTACATCTTCTTTGGTTACGTTTTTAGCAGAACATGCCACACCGTATGCTCCCATCTCAGCGGCCTGCTCACTACTTGTATAAATATCAACACCACTATTGATAAATATTTTGTTTTGCAAACCTGCATCCCTGAAGGCATTTAATAAATATTGTTGACCTTCGACAAACACCTGTTCTGTCATATTATATTTCGCGCATATATTTTGGATCGCCCTGCTAAATGTTCCGAAATAGACAACCGGATCAGTAACACCATCCGCAATTTTCACATCAAAAGAAAAATATTTGCTCTTTACATCCGGCAATCGGCTGAATAAATTGTCCACAGAAATAAGATAAATATTATCCATGGAGGAATAATAAGTACAACCACTGATCTCAGACCAGTTATGGCTATAAATAGTACTGTCGCAATTTGTCTTATCTTCAAGATAGGTGTCATGATAGAGAACCAGCACACTGTCCTTTGTCATCTGAATATCCACTTCGCAACCATCCACGCCAATTTCAATAGCTGGAGCAATGCTTTCCCAGGTATTTCCCGGATATTTATATAATTCCCCCATACCGCGATGTCCGAGGATGATCACATTTCCATCAAATAAATTGTCAACAACAGGAGGATCTTTTTTGCAAGAATTTATAGTACTAAAAATCATCAGGGAGCATAATAAAACCAAACAGCATCGAAGAGATGTGATCTTTGAAAAATTATATTTCCGGACTTTAAACATAAAATCAAAATTTATAACCAATATCAATTCCTGCCCAGGGCTGATAAAGAAAATGAGGCTGTACTCTTAAAAGAAAGGGGGTAAAACCAATTGAAGCATAATATCCCTTTTTAAACTGATACCGGTACATAATCCTTAGCGCTCCCTGTATCTTTTCTGTCAGCCTGACCCCTGCTCCCACTTCAAGGTAATGATGATTCCTGCCTAAAAAATAATCAATCAAAATGGGCATTCCATTTGGACTGGCTCCTGTTCTTATACCGAGTTGATGCATGTTATGATGGAATAAAATTCTTTCATAGTTAAGAGAACAATAATAAGTGTTTCCTCCCGCTTCAATAAATACATCGTTTAAAGGATTCTTTTTTGTAGTGTCACGAGGTGTTTGCGCGAATATCAATAATGAAACTGTAATGAAAATAACACATAAAATATTCATTCTAATTATTTTCATTATTAATTTCAGAAATTAATATGGGTTTTATTTAGGTACAAATTTAGCGCTGAAGCAATTCATAAAATCATTAATGATTTTTTCGCTATCCGCATCACTGATTGATAAACACATATTGCTGGGCTCATAACCGGTGGGGTTGCCATAAAGATTAGTCAGGGAATATTGTCCTATCACAAAAAGATGATTTTCTTCTTTTACAAATTTCAACCGGTAAGCAAGCTTCATTTGCAACATTAGAAAAACACGCAACTCGATATTTACAATATCAGAAACGTCAGCTTTTTTCGTGATCTCCACTTTTGCAGTAAGATCCTGATATGAGCCTATTACAGAAGCGAGCTGCTGAAACGAAGGTTTAATAATGGTTTCCAGATACTCTTGAATAAGTTTTTCGTCTTCCCGGTTAAGGGGTTGAATTTTACTTGCATCGTCGCTCAATACTACCGTTTTTTTTATGCCTTTATTACTTAACAGGCTATCTAATTCATCTTTCCAGTCATTCATTTTATGTTTTTTTATTTATATTTATAAATCAGTTCATGGAGATATGGTTCCAGCATATGAATCATTTGCCAGTCCTTGTTTTCGGGATTATCGAAATACCTCATATCCTTTTCTTCACCATATTGAAATAGTTTAATCTGATTGCCATTTACAGTGACATAAATGCTTTCGAACATCATTTGCTCGCGTATTGACATTTCCTCTGTGTTTGTTGGTTCCTCAAGAATTACCATATCATTACCACGATGTAAAATACCATATTTTTCAATATCATCATTGGCATGTGCAAATAAAGCAAAATCCACTTCCTCGTTATGCAGAATTATTTTAGCATCCTGATCATGTTCATTGTTTTTGCAAAACCAGGTACCGTTGAAATACACACCTTCGCTGATCAAACTTCCAAAGTAAATATCAGGTTTAATATCATGAAGTCGCTGATTCAGTATCTGGATGAAATGCTCACTGACTCTGTTGGAATCAATAATGGGAACGCGCCCATAACCCGGTTTAAAGAAATGCGATTTCAAAATAAATTCAGCATTCTGCTCCTTTGTCTGAACCAACATAGTATTCAGTTCCGCAATTTGATTCTCAAGACGTACTTTTTCAGCAAGAATATCTTCGAATTCTGGATTTGGAGCGGATTCCTGAGACTGACATTCAGTATCTTTTACTGCTGTTTCATGCTGTTCTTTCAATAAAATAATTTCATTTTCCAATGACTTGCATTGTGATTCTTCTTTTTCAAACAGTTCCTTTAGTTCAGCCAGCATCTGCAGATCGCTTTCCTTCTCGCCTTTCAGTTGTTCGATTTGCTTTGTTTTTAATTCAATATCATTTTGTAAAACTTTCAATTCATTATCCTGATTCACATTTGTTGATGCTTCGTGCAGTTTTGTCTCATATTCGATTTTTAACTTGTTCATCTTTGTTTCAAAGGACGATTCATTTAAAGTTTTTTCGCGCAACTGATTTTCAATTTTGGATTTTTCCATCATCATATCAGTATTCTTAAGCTTTAATGCAGCAATTTCTTTATCATAGCCGTCTTTTACGGTTGTCGTTTCTTTTTTTACTATTTCTTTTTGTTTTTCAATATCTGCTTTCATAGTAGCAGATTCTTTTTGAAAATCCGCTTTCATTTTATCGACTTCCTTCATTTTTGATTTGGCTTTTTTAGTTTTGCCCATCTGAAGAATCCATAAAATCAGAAATGCTGCAAATAAAAGAAACAACACTCCACCTCCAATATAATAGTACATGAACATTGCTTCCTTCTTTTTCAGGTCTGTTTCTGTTTTTTCTTTTTCATCCTGAATATCTTTTAGTTTTTTCTCTCCTTCTTTTATTTTACTTAGCTTAGAAGGCAAAAAATCATTGATAATGCCATTATCAGCGCTGATCACATCAGCTTGGGCAGTGGCAAGTTGCTTCATGTTATCCAGCGTGGTATCCACAATCTGATTTTTCACAGAAATGTAATTCTGATAAACTGTTTCTCTTTGCTTCAGGTTTGTATCGCTGCTATCCTGTGCATGAATTGATGTGATGCTTATAAGAAGCATACCGCAGATAAAGAATAATTGTTTCTTCATAACAAAAATAATTTTACAAAATATCCAAAAATAAACTAATGCTAAATTACAAAAAAAATTGGGTGAGGATCAAAAATAAAAAAGTAAAAATTATCATAAGATCAGCCCCCTGATTTCTTGACTTTATAACCTTCTTCTGTGAGCAAATTCATGATCTTATCTCTGAAATCGCCCTGAATTAGTATCTCACCATCTTTCACGGTACCACCCACACCGCACTTTGTTTTCAAAACTTTCCCCAGTTCTTTTAAATCATTTTCATTTCCCCTGAAACCGGTAATTAGCGTCACAGATTTTCCGCCACGATGCTTTTTATCCAGCATTACCCGAAGATCCTGCTGTTGCGGCGGAGGTGTAGAAACTACAACTTTTTCAGTATGAAATTTAAAGTCTTTATTGGTTGAATAAACAATTCCAGATGAATAGTCAATTTGTTTTTTCATGGGAAAACATATTTATGGAACGATAACCTTGAGTGAAGATGGATTTACTTTAAGAACCAGTTCTCCGGGCATCTCAAAAGGATCACCGTCTATATGAACGGTTCTGTTTTTTTTGCTGATGATCCTTGCTTCTTTCACTTTAATCACCTCCATGAAAGGTGTTTCATCAATTTTCTTAATAAACATCATACTGGCAAGATATGGAGCCAAAAAAATCGGCACCTTCCTGAAAATACAAATATCAATTAATCCGTCGTTTATCACTGCTTTAGGTGCAATTGATGCGTTGTAACCAAACTGATCGCTGTTTGCAAAACTTATTAATAATGCTTTTCGTTTCAATACTTTACCATCCGTGATTATCTTATAACGCTTGGGTTTGTATAACATATATTCCTTTAAGGCAACTCTCAGATAAGAAAAGAACCCACGTTTTTTGGTTTTAGCAAATTCATGGGCCACCAAGGCATCGAAGCCGACACCGGCAATACTTACAAACATGTGTCCATTAATTGATGCAGTATCAATATCAAGAATCTTTCCCTGATTAATAATAGTAATTGCATCTGAAATATTTAACGGTACGTTAAGATGATGCGCCAGTCCATTTCCTGAACCCACTGCAATAATTCCCAATGCTGTATTTGTTCCTATCAACCCCTTGGCAACATCATTTACCGATCCGTCTCCTCCAACAGCCACCACCATCTTATATTTTTTCTCAGCAGCATCTTCACTCAGTTCAGCTGCATGATTTGCAGTTTTTGTATAAGCTATCTCATACGAATATTTTTCTAAATCCAAATGTTCTTCCAGTAGCTTCTCGACCCTTTTCTGCCGACCAACACCCGAAATAGGATTTATAAG
>Ga0182027_10009115_pt1 | contig 14316 bp, 14 predicted proteins | sample 712E1DmetaG_FD_121300 | JGI IMG/M metagenome (GOLD analysis project Ga0182027, IMG submission 121300) | Permafrost microbial communities from Stordalen Mire, Sweden - 712E1D metaG (Illumina Assembly) | ecosystem: Environmental > Terrestrial > Soil > Wetlands > Permafrost | place: Sweden...
GAGCCTGTTGAAATATCCCACCGAACGCCGCGTGAGGGCACGCGGCCTGCATGATTTTCTTGGAAATCACGGGGCATGTAGGCCCGGTGCCCTCACCGGGCGAGTTTTTCAACAGGCTGCTAGGGTCAGATGTGACCCTGTTCCTTTTTTTGACCCTGTTTCTTTTTTCTTCCAAGGCGCAAAGACGCAAAGAAGGAAAGAACTCTTTGCGGCTTCGCGCCTTTGCGTTAAAAGGAACCGCAAATTTTTGCCGTGGCTTGCGGACGGGTTTGGACTAACTTACCCCGCCGAATGTATTTGGGCTTTTACAGTTTTTACAAGCACTACAACCGCAATCGCTTGCTCGATGACCCGACCGGGCCAATCGGGGACGACATCCTGTACGGGTTCTTTTTCGCCGGTTGCGCGCCCGTCTCTTGGGGCGCGCCGGATGTGGCCGATTTCATCCCCGCGCGCGCCTTCATTGACATGAGGAACTTCAAGGGCTGCGACGAACTTTACCGCTATCTTAAGGCCATGCCGGAGCCGGAATACCAATCGTACCTGGCCGCCATCGAAGACTTCGTGCGGGACGGCCGGATAAAGCCCTTCACCGGCGGAAGTTTCGCAAACGTCATGCTGCAACACATCCTCCAACCCAGAAAGACCGCGTGAACCCGCCCCTGGTTTCCATCTGCATTCCCACTTACCACCGCCCCGTCCTGCTGGAGCGGGCCATCCGTTCGGTCCTGGCGCAGACCGTCCAGGACTTCGAGATCGTCATCACCGACAACAGCGAGAATGACGAGTCGGCCCAAGTCGTCCGCCGCCTCAACGACCCGCGCATCCGCTATTATCGCAATAGCGGGAACATCGGCGCCCTCAACAACATCAAGAAAGTCGCGTCCCTGGCCGAAGGCAAATTCCTGGTCGTCCTGCTGGATGACGACCTGCTCAAGCCCCGGTCGCTGGAATTGATGCTTGCCGCCTTCGCCGCGCATCCCTCCGTCGGCATCGTCATGGCCCCGATGGAATTGATTGATCCGGACGACCGCCGCATTTTCCCCCGCTTTTACCTCTTCCGCAAAATGCACTACCGCTACCGCTTTCAAGTCGGCGACGGCTTGGTCGGGGGCGTCCGGGTGCTCCGGGAATTTCTGGTGCATGATTATCCCTGCTGCGTTCCCAGCGGACTGATGTATCGCGCCGAGGCCTTCCGGCAGGCGGGCGGATTCGACACCAAAAGCGGTTTCGCCCTGGATGTGGACCTGGCCATGCGCATTGCCGCCCGGCACGATTTTTACTACATTGACCAGGTTCTTTCCTCCTTCCGATACACGCCGATTTCCTTGACTGCGGCGATGCACTCCGGCGGTTCCGATGTCGCCGTGTTCTATTACATCACCCACAAAACCCTGGACGACGCGGAGGCCATGAAGCTGTTTCCCGCGTCGGAACAGGGGAAATTGGAGCGGGACAGCCTGTTTTTCTGTTCCTGCCGCGCCCTGGCGCTCAACGGCATGGCCGGAGTGCGCGCGCGCAACGGGAAAATCATCCGGGAAACCCTTCGCCTGATTTTCCGCGAGGATCCTTATTGGTGGAACAAAATTCGCCTGCCCTGGTTCTTCGCGCGCGAAATCTGCCTGTCCTTCGTCCCGCCCGCCAAACCCCTACCGCGGCAGTAAGATGCGGCATTCTTGGACGGTAGGGCGAGACTCTGTCGAGCCGAAACTCGATTTCCCGGGGGAAAAGTCACGGCTCGAAAATGACAAAAATACGGGTTGACAAGTTGGGGACAAGGGCGGATAGCAGGGGTTGATCCAGAAAAGCTGTGTTATGAATACGAGCCAAATCAAATGCTGGCGTCCGGTTCTTTTCATTGTTGCGGTTTTGCTCGGCATCAGTGCCGGGTGGCCTTGTCCTGGTGGCGATGCCCAGGGGCCTGACGGTGCGCAAAACCAAGCGCCGTCGGTCAAGCCTGCACCAAGCCCAAACCCTCTGGAACAAGCCCTGGCCGCCAAGTCAGCCGCCGAACCCGCTGCATCCTCGAACCCTTTCGAGCGGGCTGCTGCCGCCCCGGAGAATCCTTTCGAAAAAGCCGACAGGCTGGCGCGCGCGGAAAAGGCGAGTCCGGCGCTTAATCCATTCGAGCGGGCCGCTGCCCATCCAGTGCTGAACCCTTTCGAGCGGGCCGCTGCCACCATGGAGAATCCTTTCGAAAAAGCCGACAGACTGGCGCGCGAGGAAATTGCCAGACAAGCAGAAGCTGCGCGCCAGCTTGCCGCCGAACAGGCGCTTGCCGCCGAACAAGCACGCCAGCTTGCCGATGAACAGGCAGGGGAGGTTGCCGCCGAACAGGCAGGCCAATCCAGGAACACCCAGGGACTGGGGTCCTTTTTTGCAAGCCCCCCTCAAACATATTACATTGACAAGCCCAACACCTATCACCAGCAGCTTATTGCGCAAGAGAAAAGAATCAGCGCGGACATCGAGAAACGTAACCGTGAGATGTTGGAAAGCAATATCAAGGCGCTAGAGAAATCCAATCGGGAAGCGGAGCAACGTAGAGAGGACCAAGCCAATAAGTTGGCTGACAAGTGGTGGCAGGAACTGCAAGATCGGAGTAATAAACCTAAGCCTCCTAGCATGTGGAAACGGTGAAGAGGACTGAAGAGACGACTGAAGGCGACCTCACACATTTTTGTCCCGCCTGAGCGATGGCGCGGCTTTGCCTCCGCCAGCCGCGTTGCCGTTGCGCTTGTCGCCGTGTTCGTCGGCGCCGCACGCGCGCAGACCGTGCCGGCTGGCAAATCAGCACCGTCGGTTAATCCCGCCGCCGTCTCCGCCGAAAATCCCTTTGCGCAAGCAGCCAGAGAGCAGGTGGCAGCCTATACCGGACGCTTCCGGGGGCAAGGGTATGTGGCGCAGCAGGGTGAAAAAATTGAACAATCCGTCGAGGTGCGACTCAAGCCCGACGCGGGCCGATGGAAAGGAACCATTGTACTCATGGGCGAGTCCTGCAACTTGAGCGCCGAAACCAAGGCTGGCCGCGTCGAAGGCCTCTTCGTCGAGGCCGGCCAAGCCGCACCGTTCACTGCCACGGTCGAGGGAGACAAACTCCATTTCACTTCCGGCAAATTTGAGGCCACCTTGGCACGCCAATCCCTTCCCAAATTCGACGGCTCTTGGGGGTCCAAGAAAGTGATCATTGGCTTCGATGGCAGCGGCCCGCGCTACACGGGCCGCATCAAGTATGGCGGCTTGGGATTCACTTTTGCCGCCGAAGAAATTGCGGGCGACCTCGAAGGGGTCTTCAAGATCGGCCAGACGAGCTATCCGTTCACCCTGGCCAACGAGCAGCGCGGAATTGTCTTCGAGACCGGCGATTTTTCAGAGTTGATCCATCCACTGGCGGCCCGCTACAAGGCCCTTCCGCTGGGCAGCCGGCAGACCTGGACCAACACGCTGGGCATGGTCTTTCGCACGGTGCCGGGCGTCGGCGTCCTCTTCTCCATCTGGGATACGCGGGTTCGGGATTACACCGCCTACGACGAAGTGAATGAAAAGGTGGACGACGCTTGGCGGAACGTGGAATGGAGTGGAGTTCGGGTGAGCGGCGGACCGGACCACCCGGTAACGATGGTAAGCTGGGAGGATGCCACGGCCTTCTGCAAGTGGCTGACCGCGCAGGAGCAAGCCGATGGGATACTCACCGCCACCCAGTCGTACCGCCTGCCCACTGATGCCGAATGGAGCGCTGCGGTGGGATTGCAGGGCGAGACCGGCGCCATGCCCAAGGACAAGGACATGAAGGTCAAGGGTGTTTATCCGTGGGGGACGAATTGGCCGCCGACCGGACGCGTGGGAAATTATGCGGATGCGACGGCGAAGCGGTCCTTCAGCGGTTGCACAGTCATCGAAGGCTACGATGACGGGTATGCGACGACGTCGCCGGTTGGGAGTTTCAACGCAAACCGGTTTGGCCTTTATGACATGGGTGGGAATGTGTGGCAGTGGTGCGAGGATTGGTATGACAACGATCAGAAATACCGCGTGTTGCGCGGCGCCTCGTGGGACAACTGCGACCCCGACAACTTGTTGTCCTCGTGCCGCTTCAACGGAACGCCCGACGGTCGCCGCAACTACATTGGTTTTCGGTGTGTGTTGGTGGGTGGTTCCTCCCGCTAGGCTGGACAATCCTTAACCCTTATGCCCTTAGGTCTTAGTCCTTAAAACTTGTCACTTAAAAATCCGCGCGTAGCGCGGTCGAAAAAAAATTGGAAAATCGTCCTCCAGCTTCCGACAAGAAAACGCCGGCACGGCCACCCCTTTACACGCTGCTGTGCGAGGTGGCCGGTTGGACGATGGACCGGACGGCAGATATCCCCAAGAACGCGCGGTTCACCTTTGGGCAGCGGCTGGACAATCTGGCCCTGGATGCGTTGCAGAGCGTGCCCAAGCCGACTGCAAGTCGGCGCTCCGGACTGCCGGCATTCGCGCGGCGCGTGAAATATCCGGGTGAACCCGCATATTTCATATCCTGGTAGGGCGAAGCTGCTGCTTCGCCCTAATTTGGGCGGCGCAGCAGCGCCGCCCTACCGTTCAGGGTGTGGCATGTTGCCGCAGAGATATGAAATATCCGGGTTAACCCTTAACCCCTTGGCCCGCACATTTCACACATTCGCGTCTGGAGCGCCGATTTTCAATCGGCTTTCAGCGTCATTGCGATCCCCAAGCCGACTGCAAGTCGGCGCTCCGGACTATTGGCGTTTCGTGCGGCGCGTGAAATACCCGCGTGACGCGTTCGGAGCGCCGGCATGTTGCCGGCATACACCGTCCGAACGTCCAAAGCCGACTGCAAGTCGGCGCTCCGGACTGCCGACATTCGCGCGGCGCGTGAAATTATCAGGCTCAGGCCGCCTATGCGTGGACCTTGGAACGGAGCGTCTGTCCCGGCTTGGCCCGCCCGCGCGCCGGGCGCAGATGGGTCTTCTCTTTCGCCTCCAGGACGTAGCTGGGGGCGCCGCGCAGGCGGCGGTGATAGTTTAGGCGCACGCGCATCCGCTCGCGGGCCTTGATGGTGTGCTCAAGACAATAGACGCCGATGGCCGGCTTGCCGCAGGTCAGGCATATACCGCGCGCCTTTTTTCTGAGCATGTGGATTTGTTGCCGCGACATCGGGGCGCCATCCGACTTGGTCATCCCGGTAAATTTGTCGCGTATCTTTTTTCTACTCCAGGTTGCTTTCATGTATTTTACATTAACTGTATGCTTCACTGTAAACTACTTCCGGCAGAAACGCGAGTGCCTATCGCAATTATTTTTTCCCTGGGTGCAGGACAGAATTCTCCGTCTCTTCGGTAGGGCGGCGCTGCTGCGCCGCCCAAAAATTCAGGGCAGAGCAGCAGCTCTGCCCTACTAGGAATGTGAAGAATTCTGTCGTGCGCCCTTATTCCCTTATGTTGCCGGAATGTAGCGCTGCAACAACAGGGCGAGCACGAACCAGAGCAGGAAAAGCCCGGCCTCCGGCCGCGTCAGGTCCCCCACCGCCAGCAGGTCCACCAGCGTGATGCCGGCCAGCAGCCGCGCCACCGCGTAACCCACCATTGGCTCCGCGCGCCAAAAGGCGTGCCGCAGCGCCCAGAGCATCCAGACCGCCAGCACCAGCGACAGGACGCAGCCCGTCTGCCGCGCGGCGCCGTCGTCGCTCAATCCCGCCAGCAGCAACGGCGCCGTCAGGAACATGGACGGCCAATACGGGGCCGGCCCGCGCCCGTTTTCCTTCCGCGCCAGCAAGCTCAGACCCAGCACGTAAGACCCCAGCGCCAGCCCGCACCACAGCACATTCCCCGTCACCCCCTGGTGCGCCACCGAGGCGGCCGCCAGATAGACCAGCAGGCGGCAGGCCCCCATCAACACCGCCGACACTTCCGCCAGTTTGTGAATGAGGTTGTAAAGAAGAATGCAACCCGTCAGCAGCAGCGTGAAAACCGCCGTGGTTCTCCCCGCGAAAACCAGCGCTCCCGCGCCCAGGCCGAGCAGGGAAAACCCCCATTGCCAGGTCTCCTTTTCCGTGATCGCGCCCGACGGAATGGGCCGCAACCGGCGGTTTTGCCGGTCATAGTCCGCGTCAAAAGCGTCGTTCAGAAACATCCCGCCCAGGTAAAGCAGGGTCATCGCCACGACGAGCCGGACCCATTGCCATCCGCCGCCGCCGCCGCCGAGCCACCAGCCGGCCAGGCAGTTGGACCAGAGGGTGGGCGCGTTGGAAACGCGCCCCAAAATCAGGAGCGTCCGAAATTTCGATGGCGAAGGAAGGAAATTCACAATTTGCCCCCGCTCAGGAGGTGATTCTCAATAGCCTCATCAGGCCAGGCCGCGCCTCCGCAGTTCGCGCAAAACCCATTCATATTCCGCCGCCAACTGGTCCGCCACGCTCCGGCTCTTCAATTCCGGCGGCAAAACTTCCCAAGTATAGGTTTCCATCTCCAGATGCGAACACAGTTTCGGGCCGGCTTGCAAGGCATCCAGCACCCCCAGCAGATGATCGCGCGTCGTGTCGAACCCCTCCGCCGGCGGGGTGTGCAGCGGAACGTGGAAATGAACGCGCGCCTCCGACCATTGCGGATTGCGGATTTCCAATTGCGGATTGCGGATTGCGGATTGCGGATTGTGGAGCGCGGGCGTCCCGCCCGCCGTGGCAGGCGTCCCGCCTGGCACTGTCCACGTTTGCGAATTGCGGATTGCGGATTGGGGAGCGCGGGCGTCCCGCCCGCCGTGACAGGCGTCCCGCCTGGCACTGTCCACGTTTGCGGATTGCGGATTGCGGATTGCGGATTGCGGATTTAGGAGAGCATCGAGGTCGCGGTAGCGAGTGAGTTGCCCCGCTGCACTGCGGAGGACCACTTGATGCAAGTAAGTGTCGTCGGCAAATGCCTTCAATCCGCAATCCGCAATCCGCAATCCGCAATCCGCAATCCGCAATTTCAACGCATTGCTAAGGTGAATCTTGCACACCTTCACCCGGTGCTTTTGCAGCAGCGCCAGCGCCTCCGCAGGCTCCTCAAATTCCACGGCCAGATGGCAAGTGTCGTAGTTGACCCCCAGAAACTCCTCCAGGCGCCCGTCGCCGGGATGTTCCGCGCGCAGGCGGTCCAGGAAATCCACCGTTTCGCGCGTGGTTTCCAGCAGGCAAAGCGGCTCCGGCTCCAGCCCCAGGCACAGCTCGCGCCCCGCGCGCGCGGACGTCTCTGAAATATGTTTGACACATGCGTGGAAATTTCCGCGAATGGCGTCAAGCTGCCCCGGCGACGTGATAAATTCCTTGAACGAACCCGGCACGGTGCTGACGCTTCCGGCCACCCCTTCGGGCAGCAACTGGGCCAGCAAGTCAAACAAACGGTTCGTATATTCCAGCCGCTCCGGCGATGTCCAGTCCGGCAAATAAACCCGCTCCTTGACCCGCCCGCCGTGAAACCGGCCGAAGGGAAAACCATTGAGGGTGAAGACGTAGCAATCATGTCTCTCCAGCCAGCGGCGAAAATGCAGGAGCGCGGACGGCTCAGTCAATTCCCGCGAAGCCCGGTCGCTGAGGCGCAACCCGATGGCAAAGGGCCGGCCCGGACAAACCCGCGCGCGCACCGCCAGCGTGTATTCCTCCAGCGCGGCCAGCGTTTCCGCCCACGTTTCAGCCGGGTGAATGTTCGTGCAGTAAGCGAGATGATGGCCGCGGGAAAGGCGCATTGGAAACGGGCTGGCTCTTAATCCGCCGCCAACTTGAACTTGGGCGATTGGCCGAGGAATTTCGCCGGGTTCCCGTGCAACATCCGGTCCACCTCAGCCGCGCTGTGGCCGCGCCGCCGCATCTCCAGCGCCGCGCGCGGCACCGCCAGCGGCACGCTCACCCCCCAATCGCACGCGCTGTTCATCCACAACCGCTCCGGCCCGTAAGCCTCGATCATGTCAATCGCCCGCGCCGCCGTGCATTTGGATTCCGGGTACAGCGTCATCCCCGCCCAGAACCCGGCGTCCAGCGCCAGCGCGATGGTGTGTTCCTCGACATGGTCAATAATGACCCGCTCCGGGGCGATCCGCCCGTCGCTTTTCAGCGCGTCAATAATCAGCCGCGTGCCCTTGAGCTTGTCCTCCAGATGCGGCGTGTGAACCAGGATGAGTTGCCGGTAACGCGCCGCCAAGTCCACCTGCTGCTCCAACACCTTCAACTCGTTGCGGCTGTTCCGGTTCAACCCGATCTCCCCTATCCCCAGCACATTGGGACATTCCAGAAACTCCGGTATCATCTCAATCACCTCCGCCGCCAACTGCAAATCCTCCGCCTCCTTGGGATTCAGGCAGAGCCAGGTGAAGTGCGGCAGGCCGAATTTCGCCGCGCGCCGCGGCTCATGCACGGTCAACTGGCAAAAATAATCATGAAAACCCTCCACCGAGCCGCGATCAAACCCCGCCCAAAACGCCGGCTCGCATACCGCCTCGCAGCCCGCCGCCGCCAGCGACAAATAATCGTCCGTCGTCCGGCTGACCATGTGAGCGTGGGGTTCGATGAAACGCATAATTCAATTGCGGATTGCGGATTGCGGATTTCCATTCGGCAGGGCGAGACTCCGGTAGGGCGAGACTCCGTCGAGCCCTAATATCTTCTTATCCCCCCTCCTTCTTCTTGATTTTCGTTCCCTTCGAGCCTGCCCACGCCCCGCAGGCGTTCTGGTTCCCGGCGGCTTCGATGGGCTTGGCGGTGGGATCGCTCAGACGCAACAGCACGCGCCGCGCGCGGTCCGGCCCGCCGGAGCGCAACTGGCCCAGCGCGGCGCGAAAAGACTTGAGGCGGAATTCATCCGCCCCTTCCGCCCGTTGCGCGCGATCCAGAAAAGCGGCGACATCCACCAACTTCGACCGCGCCTCGACAAAATAAAGATCCAGAACCTGACGGCGTGTCATAATTTTCAAAACAGGATTAAATTTCACAAAACACGATTCAATCCGGTGTCAGCATACAATTCCCGCCGCCCGCTGGCAACGACGATGAATGCGCGGGCGCATGACGAGGTTCCGGAAAAATTCCCCACCTCCCTGGGTGCCCCCTTTTCATTTTTGACTGCTTTTCTGCCTGAGGAACCTGCCGCCGAACCCAATTATCCGCCCGTAATCTCGTGGAGCGCGGTCCAGATATTCTCCATGGTTGTATGAGAAACTGCGCCGAGCCGCGAACCAAGGAACCGCCGGTCAACCGCCGTCATTTGAAATACAAGCGCCACAGAAGCATGGCGCAAGCCATTGGAACCATCAGGCTCCACGAGCGCTGTGCCGGGAAATCGCAGTGCATCTTGCTGAGTGGTCAGCGGGACAAGCAATACGGTGGGCAACCGATCTGAAGCGACGGCCGTTTGCGCGATGATCGCCGGACGCCGCCCCGCTTGAGCGCGACCCGCGCGAGGTGGAAAGTCAACCCAGACTACATCGCCGGCGTTCATCAGATGCCAGGTTGATCCTCAAACATTTCCCAGGCCGAAGCCGCCAGGGATTGCCACTCGTCCAGTTCCCGCGCCAATTCGGCAGACATGGGAGCGTCGGTCAAAGGGATCAAAAGGACGCCATTCCGCGTCTCAACCACCCGGACGCTCGTCTCTTCGCGAAAGCCGTACCGCTGCCGCAATTCCTCCGGCAGCGTAATTTTCCCGCTGGGTTCCACATTTACGTTTGGCATATTTGTTTCGAGACAAACATCCTCCGATTAAGGACAAAGTCAAGGACTGCTTTGGCCCGCGCTCATCCAGGATGCCCCGCCAGTACAAAACCGCCGTGTGTTTCGGACTCAGAACCTCGCGGCGCTCGGACTGCGCTGAAGAGGGAACAGAAGCACACAAAGGAAACGAAGAATCCTGATTCAGAATCGGGACTTCGTTTCCTTCGTTCTCTTATGTATAAATCCTCAATGCAAAATCGAGTCCCGGCTCGATCCAGATGCATCGGAACACTACCGTCAGGAGCAACTCGCACTTTCGAGAATAAGAATTTTTGAACAGGAGGAAACAGAGATCACAGAGAGGAGAAATCCAGCTTCTTTCTCTCCGTTGCCTCTGTTTTCTCCTGTTCAAAAATCCGAAATCCGCAATCCGCAATGGGGAACTACTTCGCCATGACCATTTCGTTGGACTCGTCGCGCGACTCCGGCTTGTCCGGCTCGGACGCGCCGGGGGCGGCGTTTTCGGGGGCGGGTTCGGAGGCTTCGAGCGGCCGCAACGGGGCCTCGCCGTCCGCGTCGTCGGTTTTGTGGAATTTGACGCTGACGATCTTGCTGATGCCGTGTTCCTGCATCGTCACTCCGTAAAGCACGTCGGCCATCGCAATGGTCCGCTTGCTGTGGGTGATGATGATGAACTGGGAGTGAACCAAAAATCGCTGCAACACCTGGATGAAGCGGTTGATGTTCGCCTCGTCCAGCGGCGCGTCCAGTTCGTCCAGCACGCAAAACGGGCTGGGCTTGACCTGGTAAATGGAAAACAGCAGCGCCACCGCCGTCATGGTTTGTTCGCCGCCGGAGAGCAGCGAGATGCTCTGCAACGGCTTGCCCGGCGGCCGCGCCACGATGTCAATGCCGCATTCCAGAACATCGCCCTCGTCCACCAGGATGAGGTCCGCCTTGCCGCCGCCAAAAACTTCCGTGAACATGGCGCGGAAATTCTCGCGGATTTTCTCGAAGGTCTCGATGAACATCTGGCGCGTCTGCGTGTTGATGCGGTTGATGACTTCGAGCAACTGCGTTTTGGCCTGGAGCAAATCGTCGTTCTGCGTGGTTAGGAATTGATGCCGCTGCTCGGTTTCCTCGTATTCGTCAATCGCCACGAGGTTGACCGGCCCGATTTCCTCGATGCGCTTTTGGAGCACGCCCACCTGTTCGGCCACCGCCGCCCAATCGGTCGCCACCCCGCTGGCGGCCATTTCCGCCGGGGTGAGAGTGTGGACTTTCGGCGGCCCTTCCTCGGCCAGCGTGATGGTGATGCACTCGCTGCGGATGTCGTCCAGGTTCAACTGGTACTTCTCGGTCACGCGCTGGCGCAAGTTTTGAACGGCCATGTCTTTTTGGGCCAGCTCCACTTCCAGCGTGCTGCGTTGCTGCTGCAACTCTGTCAACGAATGTCGCTGCCCGCGCAACGCCTCGTCCACCCGCGCGATTTCCTCCTCCTCCGTCCTCTTTTGCTCCAGCATTTCCGCGATCCGCCCGTTGACCTGCTCGCGTTTCTGTCCCACCGCTTCAATCTTCAGCCGCGATTCCGCGATCTCCGCCTCGGCCTGCCCGTTGCGCTCGAGAAAGGACTGAATATCGCGCCGCCGCTGTTCCACCAAATTCGCCAGCTCGACAAGGCGCAATTCCAGCGGCTTTTTTTGGCTGGCGAACGACGCGCACAACTGCTCCTCCGTGGCCAGCGCCACCTTGGTTTCCGTCAACACGGCGTTGGCCGCCTCGCGCTGCTGGCGGAAATTCTCCAGCGCGGCCGTCCATTCCGTCAAGCCGGCCTGGGCCTGACGCTCGCGGGTTTCCAGGGCGGCGGCCTGGGCGGCCAAAGTCTGCCTCTTGGCGGCGCCTTCCTCCTCCTGCGCGGCCAGGCTGCCGATCTCATAGACGACGGTTTCAATCTTCTGTTCGAGCACGCGCGCGGAATTTTGCAGGGCGTTGAATTCGCCCTGGCGCGTGGCGATGGCCACCTCCTGCGTGCGCAAGTCCGTCTGGGCCTGGTGCAATCCCGCCTGCAACTGCGTCTGTTCGCTGAGCAGCGCCCCCTTGCCCCGGCTGGCCTGCGTCACGCTCTCCTGCAAAGCCGCCGCCGTGCCGCGCAATTCGGCGATCTGATTCTTCCGCCCCAGAATCGAAGCCGGCGCCTTGCCCGAGCCGTTCCCGTCCGCGCAACCGCCGGTGAAAATTCCATGCCGGTCGAGCAATTCCCCCGCCGGCGTCACAAAATCAAACGCCCCGCCGCACTCCCTCCACGCCGTCCCGGCCGCCGCCAAGTCGGGCGCGATGACCGTTCGCCCCAGCAAATGCTCCAGCAGCGGACGCACCGTTTCCTCGGTCTCGACGACGCTGAGGACCGGGATCATGCCGGCCGGAAGCGCCGGGACCGGGGCGCCGTTGCTATGGTGCAAATCCAGCGCGGCGACGCTGGCCCGGCCGGAATTGCCGGCGCGCAAGTTGTCCAGTATTTGCCGGGCCGACTCCTCGCGCGAAGTCAACACTAATTGCAAATGCCGGCCCAGCGCCGCTTCCACCGCCACCACATGCGGCTCCGGCGCCCGCATCCCGTCGGCCAGCAATCCGAGCACCTGCTCCGCGTTTTTCAGCGCCGACAGCGCCCCCGCTCCGAAGCCTTCCCGCTCCGCGTCCAGTTGTTCGAGCAGATGGAGGCGCGAGCGGTTCTCGGCCTGCTGGCGCAGCCATTCGTCCATCTCCCGGGTTGCCCGGGCCAGTTCCTCCTCAAGGGCGCGCAGACGCTGCTGCCGCTCCTCCAGCGTGCCGCGATGCGCCTGCGCGTTGAGTTTCTCCGCTTCCACGCATGCGGAAAATTGTTGCAGCCGCGCCGCCAAACCCGTCCGCTCCTCTTCCAACTGGGCCTTTTCCGCCGAAAGTTTTTCCAGCCGCGCCGCGTTGCCCTCTTTTTGGAGGTCGAGGGAAACGATTTCATTGCGCGCCCGGCTCAATTGCTGGGCGGCGGAAAAGGACTCCGCCTGCGCCTGGCGCAGGGCCTCCTGCGCGGCGCGCAACTGGGTTTCCACGGCTTGCAGCGCCTCGCCCTTGGCCTTCATGGCCTGTTGATGCGACTGCACCGCGGCGGTGGAAGCCGCCAACCGTTGGGTTGCCTGCTCCAATTCCTCTTGCGCGATGAGCCGGCGTTCCTCCGCCTGGGCGATCTCGCTGCCGGCCCGCGTGTTTTGCGCCTGCCAGTCGCGCATCCGGTCCTCGTTGAACTGGATGCGGTGCTCGTGCCGTTCCATTTCCCCCTTCAGTTCCATCCCCTGCTGCTGCGTCTGGCTGATCTCCTGTTCCCTTTCCGAAAGCGCGTCCCGCCGCCGTCCGATTTCCGTCTCCCGCCTCATCACGTCCTCCGCGATCAATTCCGCGTCCGCGCGCGATTTTTCCGCCTGGGCCTGGCGCACCTGGATTTCGACCTGTAACAGATCGAACTGGTGGCGGGCCAGTTGGGTGTCCAAATGCTGCAATTCGAGCATGAGTTGCTTGTAGCGGCGGGCCTTGCCGGCCTGGCGCTGAAGCGAGCCGATCTGCCTCTTGACCTCGCGAATCAAATCGGCCACCCGCACCAAATTCTGCTCCGTCGCCTCCAGCTTGCGCAGCGCCTCCTTCTTTTGCGTCTTGAATTTCGTGATGCCCGCCGCCTCCTCAAATACCAGCCGCCGGTCCTCCGGTTTGCTTGACAATATCTGCGTGATATTCCCCTGGGCCATGATGCTGTAACTGGTCCGCCCAACGCCCGTCCCCATGAACAACTGCTGAATGTCCTTGAGCCGGCACGGCGTCTTGTTCAGAAAATACTCGCTGGACCCGTCCCGGAAAATCCGCCGGGTCAGCGTCACCTCATTGTAAGCGATCTCCACGCCCGCCGCCGACAGGTGTTCGTCATCTATCCCGCCAATCGTCAGCGACACTTCCGCCATGCTCAACGATTTCCGGGAGTCGGTGCCGTTAAATATCACATCCGCCATTTCCCCGCCGCGCAACGCCTTGGCCGATTGTTCGCCCAGCACCCACCGGATGGCGTCGGACACATTGGATTTGCCGCAGCCGTTCGGGCCGACGATGGCCGTGACGCCCGGCTGAAAATTCAACGAAGTCCTATCGGCAAACGACTTGAATCCCAAAACCGTTAAATTCTTTAAGTACATAAAATAGATTATGCTTTGCGTGAGTGAACCACATCCGCAACCGAAGTAAAGCAAAAACCACCATATAAAGTGGTTCCCCTTTCAAAATATGCAAGTAATGGACAGTCTTATTCACAGTTCCGCGGGTTGTTTCCGTACGAGCGTTCCCTCCCGAAGCAGATTGCGGATCGCTTCCGCAAGGAGCCGCTCGGCGGCTTCCGACCGCGTATTTCCAAAATAACCTGTCGCCACCACCTTGTTCAGATCTTCCAACAGGGTTGGAGACGTGGAAATGGTGACTTTCACCGTCGGCTGCGCATTGGGTGATCGTGGCATGGCCTATTATTGATTTATAATTGAAGTATATTTAGACCATATTTATGGAATTGCAAGCTCTTTTTTGCAGGAATTATTAGCCTTGTTCCCAGACTCCGCTGGGCGGAAACC
>Ga0182027_10009116_pt1 | contig 14315 bp, 2 predicted proteins | sample 712E1DmetaG_FD_121300 | JGI IMG/M metagenome (GOLD analysis project Ga0182027, IMG submission 121300) | Permafrost microbial communities from Stordalen Mire, Sweden - 712E1D metaG (Illumina Assembly) | ecosystem: Environmental > Terrestrial > Soil > Wetlands > Permafrost | place: Sweden...
CGATTACACTTCCTGTTGCTCCCGTTGTAGTTATTGCAGCTCCATTTGTATAGGCACTGTAACCAATTCCACCATTAATACTGTACTGATATTCATCGGCTGCTCCTGTAGAACCTCCTGAACCTACTGTTCCTGTTACCGTACCTGTGTTAAAGCCGGCACAAATCATACTCCCTGTTGCCGGTGATGCCACGCTTAATGCAGGCGCTGTCGGAGTTGAGCCTATTGTCCAGGTGCAAATGGTACTCCAAGATGAAGCTGTGCAGCCGTAACTGCCACCTGTCCGGCGGGACTGAACGATTACACTTCCTGTTGCTCCTGTTGTAGTTATTGCAGCTCCATTGGTATAGGCACTATAACCAGTTCCACCATTAATACTGTACTGATATTCATCGGCTGATCCTGTAGACCCTCCTGAACCTCCTGTTCCTGTCACCGTACCTGTGTTAAAGCCGGCACAAATCGTACTCCCTGATGCCGGTGATGCCACGCTTAATGCAGGCGCTGTCGGGGTTGAACCTACTGTCCAGGTGCAAATGGTACTCCATGATGAAGTTGTGCAGCCGTAACTGCCCCCTGTCCGGCGGGACTGTATGATTACACTTCCTGTTGCTCCCGTAGTAGTTATTGCAGCTCCATTGGTATAGGCACTATAACCAGTTCCACCATTAATACTGTACTGATATTCATCGGCTGCTCCTGTAGAACCTCCTGAACCTCCTGTTCCTGTTACCGTACCTGTGTTAAAGCCGGCACAAATCGTACTCCCTGATGCCGGTGATGCCACGCTTAGTGCAGGCGCTGTCGGGGTTGAGCCTATTGTCCAGGTGCTAATGGTACTCCATGATGAAGTCGTACAGCCGTAACTGCCACCTGTACGGCGGGACTGAACGATTACACTTCCTGTTGCTCCCGTAGTAGTTATTGCAGCTCCATTGGTATAGGTATTATAACCAGTTCCACCATTAATACTGTACTGATATTCATTTGCTGCACCTGTGGAACCTCCTGAACCTCCTGTTCCTGTCACCGTACCTGTGTTAAACCCGGCACAAATCGTACTCGATGATGCCGGTGATGCCACGCTTAGTGTAGGTGCTGTCGGGGCTGAACCTACTGTCCAGGTGCAAAGTGTACTCCATGCTGAATTTGTGCAGCCGTAGCTGCCTCCTGTCCGGCGGGCCTGAACGATTACACTTCCTGTTGCTCCCGTAGTAGTTATTGCAGCTCCATTGGTATAGGCATTATAACCAGTTCCACCATTAATGCTGTACTGATATTCATTTGCTGCACCTGTAGAACCTCCTGAACCTCCTGTTCCTGTTACCGTACCTGTGTTAAAGCCTGCACAAATCGTAGTCCCCGTTGCCGGTGATGCTACGCTTAGTGTAGGCGCTGTAGGGGTTGAACCTACTGTCCAGGTGCAAATGGTACTCCATGCCGAAGTCGTACAGCCGTAACTGCCACCTGTCCGGCGGGACTGAATGATTACACTTCCTGTTGCTCCCGTCGTATTTATTGCAGCTCCATTGGTATAGGCATTATAACCAGTTCCACCATTAATACTGTACTGGTATTCATCGGCTGCTCCTGTAGAACCTCCTGAACCTCCTGTTCCTGTTACCGTACCTGTGTTAAAACCTGCACAAATCGTACTCCCCGTTGCGGGTGATGCCACGCTTAGTGTAGGCGCTGTCGGGGTTGAGCCATAAGTCCAAATTGTATAGGTATTATATGCAGATGCAGTACATGTTCCTCCGCTTCTTCTTGCCCTTACCTGTACTGATGTTGTTCCACCAGTTGTTGTAATTGCTGCACTATTGGTATATGTTGACCAGGTTGTACCACCGTCAATGCTATACTGATATTCATTACTACCACCTCCGGAACCGCCGGTAAAAGTTGCTGTACCGGAATTATAACCCACACAAATAACACTACTGCTTGCAGGTGAAGCAGAACTTAAAGTAGGCGATCCAGGAATAGCATCTATCGTTATCAATACGGATGCTGAATTAGCTGAACTGCAGACACCACTCTGAACAACGGTCCTGAAATAGGTGTTAACGGTGAGGTTTCCGATGGTGGCGCCTGACAATGTCGTTGACGTTACTGCAATGTCGGTCGGCGAAGAGAACCCGGCATCAGTTGATTTCTGCCATTTTACAACAGTGCCTGTATTGCCGCTAAGTGTGAGGTCTGCCGGAGAAGTACCGGAGCAGATCGTTTGAGCCGGAGTTACTGTCCCGCCAATGGAGGTAGGATCAACAGCCATTGTCACTGTATTGGAAGTTGCCGGGCTTCCTGTTGGACAGGTGGCGTTCGAAGTCATGTGTACCGTAATAACAGCACCATTGGTTAATGTGGTTGAGGTAAAAGTTGGACTGGTTGCTCCGCCGATCGGGGTTGCTCCGTTGTACCATTGGTAGGTAGGGGTGGTTCCTCCATTAGTAGGTGTGGCTGTAAAGGTCACGCTGGTGCCAGCGCATATTGTGCCCGACGGAACAGCCCCAATGCTCACACTGGCAGGAAGGTTGGGGTTCACCGTCATCGTAATTCCATTGCTGGTAGAAGGAGAACCGGTAGCACATGCCAAACTTGTTGTCATGACACAAGTAATAACATCGCCTTGAACCAATGTACTTGACGTATAAATATTAGAAACAGCACCATAAATATCAGAACCATTGTTTTTCCATTGGTAATTCGGAGTAGATCCGCCATTAACCGGTACTGCTGTAAAAGACACACTCGTCCCCTGACAGATTGTATTTCCCGGATTAGCGGAAATACTGACACTGGCCGGCATGTTTGTTCCAACAATCATTGTAATGGTATTTGATGTGGCAGGGGAACCGGTAATACAACTTGAAATACTCGAAGTCATTACACAACTAATAAAATCACCATTAACCAGCGTATTATTTGAATAAGTAGGACCTGTTCCAACATTTGATCCATTTAATTTCCATTGATAAGATGGAGTGGTCCCTCCGTTTGTGGGAGTTGCAGTAAAGGTAACGTTGGTGCCACTACAAATTGAATTTCCGGTACTGGCCGATATACTTACACTTGCAATAACACTGATGTTTACTGTTGCAATGACAGAAGTACGCGGGTTACTTATACATCCGGCATTGGTCGCTTGAACATAATATGTGGTTGTGGAGGATATTGTTGGGGTTGTATAGCTATTTCCGGTTCCTAATGAAGTCCCTCCTGTTAAGTTGGCATACCAGTTAATAGTTGAACCTGAATTAGCAGTAGCCCCCAGTGTAACTGTTCCAGAACCACAAACCGAACCTGGAGTTGTTCCTGTAATACCCGCAGTGGTAGTAATACTTACAGGGTTGGAGGCAACGCTGCAATTTGGATTGCTTAAACTCCCGGTAGTTTCACCTACAATAAACCGAAACTCATCGCCATATGCCGGATTAACACTCGTATAAGTAGAATCATTTGCTCCGGGTATATTGTTCCATGTCACTCCGTTATCGGTACTTTTTTGCCATTGATATTCAGGGGTTACATAATCAGTGGCAATTAAATCAGCGGTCATGGTTACAGGTATACCAGGACATACAGGCAATGATGTATTAATTGTAATATCTATCTCCGGTCCACATGCACGCATTATTATATTATCAAGCGCAATGTCATTACCAATTCCTCCGGTAGAATTATTTCGCATCGAAAGGGTAATAGAAGTCTGGCCAGTTGCCGTTCTGAAAGTAAAACCAAACGTTTTCCATGTGCCATCATTCATTATATTCCCGGTATTTAAAGCAACTTTTCCATCCAGCATGAAGTCGACATTTGGTAGAATGGAATAGTAGTTTCCTTGTCCATCTTTCGGGAAGTAATTTAAATAACCGGAACCATTAGGCACCCAATTGGCTGCATATAAATTAATCATCTCAGCCCTGAACTCATACCTGGTATTTTCACATAGATTGTTAAGTGTTTCAGTATAGAACTCACCCGGAGTGTTACTGGCATTGACAATATACATATCGCCGGTTCCGTTGTTGAGTGGTAAACTGCGGTCATAGGTAAATAGCCAGACATCCTGACCGTTAATTTGCTGAGGAGTACGATACATTCCTGCTGTTGAGTTTGCTATTATATAATTTCCATCAGGAATTGCATTATTAACAAAACCATAGGTATAATTTGTATATGCACCAAGAGGCCATCCCAAAATTACTCCGGGAAATAATGCTTGATCAGGAGTCTGATAGTTATTAGTATAAATTGTTTTAAAATCGCTGTTGGTGAAAAAATTTAAACCCGGTTGCCCATTACAGGTTGTTAACTGAATGATAATTCCCGTTTCATTAACAATCACGGTCTTGGTATCGGTAATCTGAGCGCTACATCCGCCGGAAGTGGTAGTCGCCATAACATTATATTGCGTTGAGCTAGTAGGGTTAACAGAGGCAAAAGTTATTGAACTTCCCGTTCCTGCAACCGGTGAACCGATTGGTGTTGTTCCCGTTCTAAGCTGGTAATTAACTCCCGTTTGACTGCCGGAAAGAGTGAGTGTACTGCTTCCGCTAACATCAACAAGTCCCGGGCTGGCGCTTAAAGTGTAGGATATATTGATAATTTGCAGGGTCAAAGTAGCTGCATTGGAGGTTTGGCCACATCCCCCGCTTAAAACACACCGGTATTGATAGCCATTATTTGAAGGAATAGTACCTGTTAAAGTCAGCGTTGAAGTTGTCCAATTGGCATAACCAGGCTCTGCTCCCGCTGCGGTAATGTTAGTCCATGATCCCCCACTGTTGATGCTTACTTGCCATTGGTAGGTAGGACTGCCGGTAGCCACAACAGAGAATGAAGTACCTGTCCCCGAGCAGATGGTGACATTCGAGGGTTGGGATGTAATACAGGTTGATAAACTGACATTCAGAATGCCAGTTGCTGCCGCGAAGTAGGTAGTATTTATATGAGTTGCTCCCGACCCAGTGCCACCCCAGGAACCGGAAGGTTGCCCAATCCCCCCGAGTGTAAGCGTGGCGGAAGAAGAAGTGAAAGTACCCAGATTGGCTATTGTGCCACTTGTTATTGACAAGTCTCCATTAATGTTTATTGCAGAACCCAATGTCTTTGTGCCGGAAGTTGAGAATATGAGGTTGTTAAATGTGGTAGTTGTTGCAGAAAGCGTTTGACCACCCCCGGCGCCAAAATTCACCGTTCCCGTACCCGCATTGAACACTGTTCCCGTTCCATTCCATGCCGTCGTACTTATAGCGTTTTCGTTCAGTATGCTGGAACCACCGTTCAACGTACCGGCTGTAAGGGTTACTACACCTGTAAATGTATGTGTTAATGCAAGACCAAGATTTAATGTTCCTCCTGATCCATTAATTGTAAGACCGGCGCCACCCACATTGCCCTGGAATGTTGCCATACCTCCGGTTTTTGTCATTGAAACAGTACCGGTTGTAGTGAATCCGGCAATACTTTGGGTTGCGGTCCCGGAAATTGTAATGTTTGAAGAACCGGCAGTGAAGGTCCCACCACTATTGACAAAGTCCCCACCCAAAGTCAATGCATTATTTGAAGTGGCTAACGTAACACTATTAATGGTAAGTGTTCCGTTGGCGATCGTGGCAGAATTCAATGTCTTGGTGCCTGAGTTGGAGAATGTGAGGTTGTTGAATGTTGTTGCTGATGCAGAAAGAGTTTGAGCACCCGCCGCACCGAAATTCACAGTTCCGGTCCCTGCACTGAAATTTGATCCTGTTCCGCCCCACGCTGTTCCGCTGACATTATTTTCATTGAGTGTGCTGGAACCACCGTTCAATGTACCTGCTGTAAGGGTTATGTCACCAGTAAATGTGTGCGTTAAGGCAGTACCAAGGCTCAGTGTTCCGCCGCTGCCATTGATGGTCAACCCGACCCCATTCACATTGCTGGTGAATGTTGCGGTACCGGCTGTCTTTGTCATAGATATGAGACCCGTCGTTGTGAACCCGGCGATGCTTTGGGTTGCAGTGCCAGGACCGATGACAATCGGGGATGCGTTTGCAGTAAATGTACCGCCATTATTGACAAAGTTGCCACCGAAGGTCAATTGATAATTGCTTGCTGAAGTATTTAATGTTGCACCACTATTTATGGTAAGCGGAACTGAAGCATTAAAGACTTTGGCTGAATTTAGAGTAATCGTTCCGATATTGGCAATTATCACACCACCTGTTGCAGCGAATGAGGCTATCCATTCAACGCCGGCAATGCGCGAAGTAGCTGTGTTGTACTGAAGGGTAGCCGCTGAACCGTAAGTGGGAGCTGCTGACGCTGTCGCAGTTCCTTCCATCGAAAGGATTCCGCTAATTGTCGGTGTAGTAGTAAATGTTTTTAAACCGGATCCCGACAATGTAAGATTGTTAAATGTTGTTCCAGAACTCCCGCTGATTGCTTGTGCACCACTGGCGTTTAAAACAACTGTTCCCGTATTGGGTGTGAATGTTCCGCCATTGTTTGTCCAGGTACCATTTACAAGAAGGTTATTTGCACCGCTATTGGTAAGTGTGCTTCCGCTTGCAATTGTAATGGAACTTGCTGTCTGATTATTCTGATCTATCGTAACATTATTCGGACTTTGAATGGTAATTAATGTGGCCGAACTTGTAGGAGTAAGTGTTGCCGGACCCCATTTAACATTATCAGGCGAACTTTGCCAGGTTGACACATTGCTCCAGTTGCCTGTTGCAACTGATCTGAAATAATCAGAAGCATTTGAACCGAATGCTTCGCCCACCACAAAGTCACCATAAGTAGTCTGTCCTGTAACATTAGTAGTATAGGGGCCGGTACCTGCATTTACCACCGGAATTGGCGATGTCCATGCTGATGCAGAATATTTACCAATAATAAACGAAGTTTGAGAAGCCCCTCCGATAATATCACCTGAATTATAAGTAAAGGTCGGAGCATAACTTGTACAAGTAACACCGGAATTAGTCAAAGTCCAATACAAGTTAACATCTTTTGCTGTATTTACCGGTGAGCCATTATTAGGTTCTTGTCCGGAAGTAACGTTAACAGTCAGGTTTCCTGCAACACTGAGGGTTGTAAAAGCAATATTAACCGGGGTATAGCTTGTAGCTGTTCCAACATCAAAAGTATAGGTAGGAGATCCTGAACCGGCAATTGCTCTTTGCAGATTTCCTACTACCTGCCCGCTTGTGTGTGATACAGCACCGGTTGCATTATTTGAGATAATAAGTGTGTTAGCTCCTGTAGTAATATTACCGGAAGTTAAAGTGAAAGTGCCTCCAACAGTAATTGCGCCTGTAAGAGTTTTTGTTCCACCGCCTGAACTGGTTAAATTATTGTACGTACCAGCCATTGCAGTTTGTGCTGCAGTTGCTGCATAAATTATTGTTCCACCCCATGTTTTTCCTGTAGGTATCGGTACAGCACTGGTAGTGGTTTGCACTGCTGTGCTGATGGTACCACTATTTGTTATCGTTGATAAGGTACCGCCAAGGGTATTGGCAGTTCCCATGTCGAGCATTCCACCCGCAGTTGTGATAAGTGTTCCATTCACTACCAAATTACCTCCTGCTGTATTGGTGCCACTGGTATTACTTAAAGTTAAATTATTATAAGAAATAGCAGAGACAATAGTTTGCAATCCTGCAGTTGCAGCATAAATTATTGTTCCACCCCATGTTTTCCCGGCAGGTATCGGTATAGTACTCGTAGTAGTTGGCACTGCAGTGCTGATTGTGCCATTATTTGTTATCGTTGATAATGTACCGCTGAGAGTATAGGCAGCCGTCATGTCAAGCGTTCCACCCGCAGTCGTGGTGAGTGTTCCATTCACCACCAGATTACCTCCTGCTGTATTTGTTCCGCTTGTATTACTTAAAGTTAAATTATTATAAGAAGTGGCAGAAACAACAGTTTGTACTCCTGCAGTTGCAGCATAAATTATTGTTCCACCCCATGTTTTTCCTGTGGGAATTGGAACAGTACTGGTAGAGGTTGGAACTGCTGTGCTGATGGTACCATTGTTTGTTATCGTTGATAAAGTACCGCTGAGAGTATAGGCAGCCGTCATATTTAATGTACCACCCGCAGCTGTAGTGAGTGTTCCATTCACTGCCAAATTACCTCCTGCTGAATTTGTTCCGCTTGTATTGCTCAGGGTTAAATTATTATATGCCGGGGAAGAATATATTGTTTGGCCTCCACCCGTTATGTAATATTCTACCGTACCTCCCGTCATTGTCAGCGTTGAAAAATTCGTCGGGAAATTACTTCCTGTTTGTCCGCCGCTTGTCCCGCCCAGCCGCAATGTGCCTGCAACAGTAAGCGTACCACCTGAAGATGACCGGTTTGCTGTATAAGTCCCAAGATCGAGAGTCCCTGTTGTAATGAATAAATTTCCTGCAACTGTTTGGTTTATACCTAAAGTTGCTGTGCCACTTGATTTATTTATTGTAAGGTTGTTAAATGTAGTACCTGAAGAACCACCAATGGCTTGAGCGGAAGTGCTGTTAAATGTAACTGTCCCTGTAGCCGGAGTGAATGTTCCGCCATTGTTTGCCCAGTCGCCGCTTACAGTCAAGCTGTATGCACCGCCCATCGTTAAAGTAGCGCCACTATTAATCGTAATATTACGACACAATCCACCGGCTGAACCAATATTCGGTTGATTTGTAGGACCGGAGGGAATAGTAACATCAGTTGTTGCAGTTGGTATGCCGCCACACCAGTTAGAGGCAGTATTCCAATCCGTGCTCGTAGTGCCCAACCATGTACCAATGGTACATGATCCTGTATTGACTGTTACAATACCTGTAGTTGCACCAAAGTAAGTATTATTTTGGTAAGTTGCAGAGGAAGTAGTGCTTCCCCAGGTCCCTGAACTTTGACCAACTCCGCCAAGCGTAAGCGTGTTCGCGGTAGTATTAGAGCCTGCAACCAGCGTGGCTGAAACACCTGAATTTATTGACAGATTATTGCCTATTGCAGTTGTGCCTGACTGAAAGGTCTTTGCGCCACTGCCACTAAGGGTTAGATTAGAATAATTAACTCCAATAAGTGTCTGTGTCCCTGCATAACCATAGCTAACAGTATTACCTGCTGTTGTAGCAGCTAGCGTTGTAAGTCCTGGTGTACCTGTAAAGTTAATATTCAAAGTGCCTGTTGCACCGTTTGTTAAGGTGCCTGATCCTGCAAGTGCCGTTGTTACTGTCAGTGTATTGTTATTAGTTGTGGCAGAACTGACGGTCATCGTTCCGTTGACCACTGTAGCTCCCCCGATTGTAGCAGTGCCGGTGCCATTTATCGTGAGATTACTGTAAGTAGTAGCTAAAACTGCTGCGCTTGCACCGGTATATGTAACTGTATTGGTATTAGTATGTGCATCAAAAGTTCCACCGCCGCTAAATGGACTTGCTTGAGTCAGGCTTAAGGTAGAACCAGTTCCTTGAGTCCAGTTTCCTGTAAGAGTCAAGGTAGTAGTGATGATAACAGTTGTCGGATTAGTATTGGTTACTGTAAATGTGCCGTTGACAGTCAAACCTCCACCGAAAGTAATAGCGCTATTACCAGCAATATTTTTAGAAGCAGTAAAAGTCACAAGACCAGTACCCGTGCTAACAAGGCTCCCGCTATTGTTTGTGAAGTCACCGCCAAATGAAATTGTGGGATTGCCGGCAGTCGTAAAAGTTCCCGAAAGATTAATTGTTAATCCTCCGGTAAAAGTGAGTCCTCCGGAACCGGCGCTCGTTATGTGCCCGGTGGAGCTTACTGTTACAAGACCGGTAAATGATTTGGTCCCAGTATTGGATAAAGCCAAAGTCCCGCTTGCGTCTGTCGTCCCTGTTACTGACAAAGTAAAATTAGCACCGGTGGTAAAAGTTGTGCCCGAACCAACAGTAAGATTGCCGCTTATTGTCATATTCGCTCCGGTAGTCAGACTTGCAGTACCGCTCAAAGTCACAGCGGCAATTGTGCCGGTAATTGCATCTGTTGACCAAACCGTGTTTCCGCTCATAGTTAAAGTTCCGGTAACGCTGGTGACAGCCCCCGTGGCAGTGCCTCCTCCGCTTAATGTCAAACTTGAGTAATTAGCTACTTTTATCGTAGCAGCTGAGCCGGTATAGTTTACTGTATTGGCATTGGTACTTGCATTAAAAGTTCCTAAACCGCTAAATGGATTTGCTTGAGGCAGGCTTAATGTAGAACTAGCTCCCTGAGTCCAGTTTCCTGTAAGAGTCAAGGTAGTAGTGATTATAACAGTTGACGTGTTAGTATTGGTTAATGTAAATGTGTTATTGACAGTTAAACCTCCGCCGAAAGTAATAGCGCTATTACCAGCAATATTTTTAGAAGCAGTAAATGTTACAAGACCAGTACCTGTACTAATAAGGCTCCCGCTGTTGTTTGTGAAGTCACCGCCAAAAGAAATTGTGGGATTGCCGGCAGTCGTAAAAGTTCCCGAAGAAATTGTTAATCCTCCGGTAAAAGTGAGTCCTCCGGAACCGGCACTCGTTATGCTCCCGGAGGAGCTTACTGTTACAAGTCCGGTAAATGTTTTGGTGGATGTGCCACCAAGATTTACTGTCCCAATGACAGATGTAGTTCCTGTAACTCCGAAGGTATAATTTCCAGTTGTAGCAAATATAGCTCCACTGTTTACCGTAAGATTGCCTGTAATTACTCTACCCGCTCCGAGAGTCCACGTCTTTGTTCCGGAACCGGAAATTGTTAAATTACCAGGGTAGGCGACATCATTTATGGCTTGAACAAGTCCGTCATACTCAATTGTCCCTCCTGCCGGTTCGGTAATGGCGCCGTTATAATTGTTTGCCCATGTCGCGCCACCCACTCTCAAGGTCCCGGCAGTGAATGTACGCGTGGTGGCTGTAAGTAAGTATGTGCTTGGATCAAAAGTGCCGAGTGTAAGAGTAAACGTACCACCGGTACCAGTAGTAATTGCACTGCCAAGAGTCACTATACCACTTGTTTTGTTAATAATGAGAAAAGCAGGATCAGTGCCATTAGATATAACACCTGACAATGTCTGGTCGCCTGCTCCATTCATAGTTAACGATATGTCATCACCTGCAGTAATAGTCCCACTGAAAGTCCAATTGCCTGTCACGTTAAAAATTCTTTGTGCAGTACCGGCTGTTATTGTCCCTGTCGTCCCGCTGACATCGCCGTTAATGGTAAATGCGCCGCCGCCGCCATTGGTGCTAGTTCCATTAATAACAAGCCCTCCGCAAGTTATATTATTAGTTCCCCTGGCAAGAGTACCTCCAGAATTTACAGTAATGGCCCCGGTAACATTCCAAGTCGTACTTGCTGTCATGTTGTCGCCAGTCTGAATAGTAAAAACATCTCCAACAGTTGTAAAATTAGCAGGATGTGACCCTGTGCCATTGGTATTGGTCCACCAACTAGCAACTAAAGTGGGGTCACTATTTACATTAGTGTAATAATTTGTTGCCTGCACAAACGATACTGAAAACAGGAATAACAGTATCGTTAAGATTCTGTAAAATATTAATTTTTTATTTATCAGATCTGTTTTCATGCTGAATTCATCTGCTAATTATCTATTTTCTTCTTGATGAAACTCCCCTACATATGAAGCAAGATGTCTTTGTGAATTATTTCCTTTGCCCTATAACCAATACAACATTAATCCCTTAAGAGATTAAAATTTTGAAATAAAAAATATTTTTACGCCACCAGCAATTTTCATTCTAAAGATAACACCGCATCAGCAAGCTTCACAGCCTTATCTTCTGTCGGGGTTGATAAGGTCACATGCAATTTCCCCGTATGGTAATCAATCCCAACGGTTTTAGTTAAATCGACCCAAACCCGTCGTAACAAATTCGGTGTGTAAACAGCAATTCCTTTGATACTTCCGACAGTTGTGCTTTTCCCATCGGGGGCGATATAATCAGCGGTAATATCTCCATAAACAGACATGTTCCCGGAGCGGTTGATAGTGAAACTGATCCTTGGCACGGTATCCACTGGTAAGGCAAAGGAAAGATCTGAAATAGATGCCTGCGTATTGGAAGGACCAACCCGGATAATTACCGGAATCGTTATCCCGAATATCGGAGTCAGCTTTATTGCAATAGTAGTGGAGTCTTTGGGTGCTTCTTCACCAAGTGGTTTCTCATCAGGAACAGCCCTGAAGTAAATATGTGACCGGTATTCGCCAGGCTGAAGTTGATTTGTTTTTGTAAGTTGTATTTTAATCACCTGTGCTTCATTCGGTCCAAGGGTTACCATTCTTGGAAAAAAACGAAGGAATTTATCAGCAAAATTCTGACCGGAATCAGGTTCTGTGATGGTCTGAAAACCACCATCTTCTTTCATCCGAATCTGGACAAAGGAGATTACATACTTTGCAGTATCCTTCCCTGTATTTGCAAGGTTAAGTTCCTGTGATTTTTTTTGTCCCTCAAATACTAGACGGCGAGGTGTGATTAAAAGGTTCCCCTGTGCCATTGTAAATGACGAAATAATGACAAAAAACAAAACCAGAAAAGAGATGATTGAAACAGAGGAAAAAAGTCTCGCTGAAGGATGCGGGATGTGAGTAAATTCTTTTCTCATAAGTTTTTAATTAGGTAAAACATTACAAAGTTAAGAGATTTTTTACCAATCAAGCAAAAACTTATGAATAAACTCCTTAATATACAACAAAGATTCTATAAGTTCAGTAATTTTTGACCTTAAGTTTACTGATAAACAAGAAATATGATTTTTTATCTATTTTTCCCTAACTAATTATAACTGAAGGTTATATTATAGTTGCCGGTGTACATGCCAATAGGGTTATCACTAATATTTCCTACGATCAGGGTTGCACCTATATTTACCGATTGGCCTCCGCTTGCTGGAATGGCCTTATTGCTATATTGGGGAGGGTCTGATATCCAGTTGGTTACCGTCATCATTCCAGCGTTAGCAGAATTTGTAAGCGTAGTAGGACCTGATGGCAATTGTATTGAGATAAGTGCGCCCGGTTCACCGGTTACTAAGAAACTTCCCAGATTATACATTCCACCGACAACTTTCACAGCTCCGGTGGAAGACCTGATTCCCTGCGGTGTTAAAATAATTTGTCCGCCGGCGTTTTCAGGAAAGAATTGACCAAAACTCAATTGTGCTGTTTCGGTTGCTGTAAGTGATGAAACTATTTCTGCCGTGACATGACCAACTACCATAACCTGTGCCTGAAGGTAAACAGCGACAGCAAAGAAAAAAGTTAAAATGATCAAAGGAATTTTAAACTTTTTCATCTTTTTTGGTATTTAGGATCATAAATAAGGATTGGCATAAATATGTTATTCAATAGACTTGGTCTTTAAGATAAAAATCATTACAACTCTGCTAGACTTTAAACGAAAATGCCACCGGACAAACAAATACGCAAATGGAGTGCCAGAAAAAACTAAAGGAGAATTAAAATAACGGAAATTTTATCTAACAAATTGATATTATGCACATTATAAAAGATGTTAGATATAGCAATTGTTTTATTCCGGAAGGAATAAGGGTTTAACAGGTAAATAAAAATCGAATAATCGCACAGTTGTGCGATTATGATGCCTTCGTTACTTCCCCCAATTGTCGCGGTCGAGACTTCGGTATTGAATCGCTTCTGCGAGATGTTCAGCCCGGATGTCGGGTTGTTTATCGATATCTGCGATCGTCCTTGAAACTTTCAGGATGCGGTCGAATGCACGGGCAGAAAGGCCAAGTTTTTCCATTGCATTCTTCAGCATTAGATTTGAAGCATTATCAAGTTGGCAAACTTTCCGCAAAATTTTTACCGACATCTGCGCATTGCAATAGATGCCGGGTTGTTCTTCAAACCTTTTTTCCTGGATCTGCCGTGCCTCGATAACCCTTGCACGTACAATCTCACTCTTCTCAGTAGGACGTGCATCACTCAGTTCACGAAACGGCACCGGAATGACTTCCACATGAATATCGATCCGGTCAAAAAGAGGGCCTGATATCTTACTCAGGTACTTCTGAACATTTCCCGCACCACATTTGCATTCGATCTTCGGATGGTTATAATAACCGCACGGACAAGGATTCATAGCTGCCACGAGCATGAAGCTTGCCGGGAAATCGACCGAGAATTTCGCCCGGGAGATGGTTACCACCCGGTCTTCTAATGGCTGACGTAAAACCTCCAGCACTGTTCGTTTAAATTCGGGAAGTTCATCCAGGAATAAAACCCCGTTATGGGCCATAGAGATTTCACCAGGCTGAGGTATACTTCCTCCTCCCACCAGGGCCACATC
>Ga0182027_10009117_pt1 | contig 14315 bp, 8 predicted proteins | sample 712E1DmetaG_FD_121300 | JGI IMG/M metagenome (GOLD analysis project Ga0182027, IMG submission 121300) | Permafrost microbial communities from Stordalen Mire, Sweden - 712E1D metaG (Illumina Assembly) | ecosystem: Environmental > Terrestrial > Soil > Wetlands > Permafrost | place: Sweden...
TATATTCAGAATCTGAATGGCATCATCATCGGCAACACCACCAGTACTCCGACGAGGCGGGTGACCCGCATAGTGCGCGCGATGGCTTCTTTTGGAGCCACGTCCTGTGGATGTTTTGGACGCCCAATGTGAAAGACTTTAGCGAACTCACCGAACGTTATACGCCGGACCTGCTACGCCAGCCCTTTTATCGTTTCCTGGGCCGCTATTATCTGGGACTCTCCATCGTTTTGGCCGTCGTGCTATACCTCGTGGGCGGCTGGCCCTTTGTTGTGTGGGGCATGTGCGTCCGGTTGGTCATCACCTATCACAGCACCTGGTTGGTAAACTCCGCCAGCCACAAATTCGGTTACCGGAATTTCGATGTCTCCGACCTCTCCACGAATTGCTGGTGGGTAGCCCTGGTGACCTATGGAGAGGGCTGGCACAACAATCATCACGCTTTCCCCACCTCGGCGCGCACCGGACTTCGCCTCTGGGAAGTCGATCCTGCCTATGGCTTCATCCGCCTATTGAAATCTGTAGGCCTGGCATGGGATGTGCGCATCCCCCCTGCCGAAAAACTCAAGTTCGAATCACCTCGCGCTGCCTGAGTGCGGTGCCGTGTTGAGCAAAGGATTTTACCCCATGGCGCACGCACAGAAATAATGCCAGGGCTCGGCATGGGCCAACCGGTGTTGAGCGTCGTGGCGGATTGAACCAAAAATCAAGACTCCTGCTCCGCCCCGGCGCTGGAGATCGTGTAGCCTCTCCCCTGGTAAATCAATTTTTCCAATTTGGCAAATGGGTCAAAATCTTTAAGACGCGAATTGACTTGAATGCCGCTGTCCAGAGTCAAATCCGCCCCAAAGATGGCGTCGATTACCAGGTTCATAAAGCTGCCCCCCGCCACTTCGTACCAGCCACCCACCGGGTCTTTGCGCGCACCGCCGGTATCCGTGGGAAAAGTTGTATCTACAAAATGCGCTTGGCCGTAAGTTCCCTGGTTGGCTGTTTTGGCGAATCCTTTCACCCACGCCGCCAACCGATTGGAGGGATCGATTTTGTACAAACCCCTGGCGGTCATGGGTGGCCAGGCGATATAGGCGCCGATCCAAGTGTGGTCGGACCGAAGCCCGCGCGAGGCCCCGGGTTTCCAACTGGCATCGGCATCCCCTGGAGATAGGGCGTGCATCCATAATGGTGTGTAGAGTTCGTTCCAGAAGAAGTTCGCCATCTCCTTCTTTTGCCGATCGCTAAGATCCTCAAACATGGTGTCAAGAACCGTTAGCAGGTCGAAGCAATGGCGCACTTCCGTAAAGGTTCCATCGCTCTGTCCGCATTTCCACCAACCTTTGCCCTCAACATAAAGCAGGCGGTTGATGCGCCCCGCCAGGTCCTTGGCCTCCGCCCGGTACTGCGTGGCCCGGGAAGAATCCCCGCGGCGGTCAAGCAGCGAGGCGACGAACCGCATGCCATAAACGTTGCCCGCATTCATCGCCGCCACTTCATGGATATAAGTGCTTACAGCCTCTAGCAGGTTATCCATACCGCCGTAATCGCCGAGCCCGTGTCCGAACCGATCCAGTTGCTTCCAACGGAGGGCGCGGGCGGCCAGGTGCTCCAGCACAATCTTTCCGTCGATTGACTTGTCCAGCCACTTGATGTCGCGGGTTACCCGTAAATAATCGTGTGCGCAGCGCAGGATGCCCATGTCATTGGCGGCGTACCAGGGCCCCATGGCCTTTCCCGAAAGATAATCCGTTCCGTAGTGCTCATCCATACCGGCAACAAACCACGTCTCCAGCAGGGAACGGAGGGCGCTGGGGTCAAGCAGAGCCATTCCCAGTGAAGCCAGCGCGGTGTCCCAAACGTAACTCAACGTCGAAGTGCCGCGCGGGACCGTAATGTAGGTCGGTCCGTACACGGAGGCGGAAGAGACGCGTCGCGCCAGGAGAAGGTCCAGAAATCCTGCATAGTAGATTTTCCAGAGCGCCGGATCGCGCGTCACAAGTTGGGGCAGGGATCCTGAAAACTCCGAGTTCCCCGGCGTGAAAGCGGCCCGAATTCGAGAGTTGTAAATGGCTTCATTCTCTTCGAGTGACTTACGGAATCCCGCCTGTTGGCGCGTGTAGGCCTCTATCACGGCGGTGCGATCATCACCGATCACATTGATGTATTGGAAGACGCGCTCCTCACCAGGGTTCAGGGTGAACTCATAGGTCAACATGCGCCCTTGTTCAATGCGATCAGGCTTGGGAGTTATGCCTTGAATGGAAACCGCCCGGCTGTGGAGAGACTCAAAGACAATGTAACCCTGCGACGCGCTTGCCGTGAGACGATTATCCGCCTCGGCGGGGTCTCCCATATACCAAGGTCCTTCCTTATAGGTAACGCCAGCGCGCAGATCGAACCCCAGTGAAAGCTTGCGGTGTTCCCCGCTTTCGTTTTTGACGGTAATCATCTCCGCCACAGCTCGCTGCTTGGCTGGCACAAAAGTTTGAGTGATGAACCCTATCCCCTGGACCTGCGCCTCCCGCACAATGCCGTGGGGATACCACGTGTATGCCACTCTTGCTTCTGGCTGCGGATAGGATGACAGTATCCGCCCGTTCAGAAAAACTTCGCAGGTGATGAGATTTCCGGGGGAAATTTCCCCGCCGGGAGTGGGAATTGAAGGAGGCCCGCAACATGAAAATGGAGGGAAGAGAACAGATGTGACTCCGGCGACAGATCGCGTTGCCTGGCAAAAACCCCATTCGTTCTGAGCCGGAGGTGGATTGAAAAGTTCACTGTATTCGTAAACCAAACGATGGCTCGCTAGGTCCCTTGACTCTGGAATCCCCGGAAGAGCTCGTTGCTTTGCCGAAACTGTCTCACCCTGCGGCGACGCCGCGGCGGGCTTTTCCCCCAAGAGCCTGCTTGCCGGTGAAGGGGCCACGGGCAGAGCCGCACTCACTGCCCCCACCTTTAAGAACGATCTCCGATTCATACGATTTTCTCCTTCGAATTTCAGAATATCAGAAAACACCAAAGAGAATATCAGACGCCTTGCGGCTCTTGCCGGGTTGCGGTATACTCCAATTTCGATGTTCGCAACCTACGCCAACTCGTTTACGTGCTTTAGTTACCGGTATTGGAGCTTTACTCCAAACCGGTAGAGTGGCGTTGGTCCCAACTAAAAAGGCATCTTCGAAAGGCCAGCCCACTCCCAATGAGTGGGCTTTTTCATTTACAGGATAGGGAGGAATGGCGCCATGATCATTTCCATGAAACCGGATGCGACGCAGGAGCAAATCGAACATGTTTGCGAACGCATCCGGGAGTTTGGGTACAAGGTCCACTCCATTCAGGGTGAAGAGCGCGTGGTGATTGGAGTGATCGGAGTAGGCGACGTGAGCGCATGCCTGGAAGCGATTGAAGTGGCTCCCGGCGTCGCCAGCGCCGTCCGGCTTTCCTCGCCTTATAAATTCGTGAGCAGGGAATTCAAGCAGGAGCGCACGCGGATCACGATTAACGGCGTTTCCATTGGCGGCGACCAATTCGTCGTCATGGCAGGCCCCTGTTCGGTGGAGAGCGAGAAACAGATTATGGAAGCGGCAGAGTTCGTGGCTTCCGTGGGCGGGAAGATTCTGCGCGGCGGCGCCTTCAAACCCCGCACTTCCCCCTACGACTTCCAGGGCATGGAGGAGGAAGGACTGAAGTTGCTCGCCAAGGCGCGTGCCGCAACAGGTCTCGCCATCGTCACCGAGGTCATGAGCGAGCAGGACGTTCAACTGATCTCCGAGTACGCTGACATTATGCAAGTGGGCGCGCGTAACATGCAGAACTTCGCGCTGCTCAAGGCGCTGGGGCGCTGCCCACGGCCGGTGCTGCTGAAGCGCGGCATGAGCTCGACCATCAAAGAGTTATTGATGTCGGCTGAGTACATCACCGCGCACGGCAACCCCAACGTCATCTTGTGCGAGCGCGGCATTCGTACTTTTGAGACTGCCACGCGCAACACGTGCGATATCTCCGCCGTGCCGGTGCTGAATGAGCTGACTCACCTGCCGGTCATCGTGGACCCAAGCCACGCCGCCGGCCGGCAAAGCCTGGTGCCCGCCCTCTGCCGCGCGGCCGTTGCCATCGGCGCCGACGGCTTGATTGTGGAAATGCATCCCTGCCCGGAAAAAGCCATGAGCGACGGGGCGCAGTCCCTTAACTTCCCGCAGTTCCGCTCCATGATGCAGGAGCTCAAACCATACCTCGACATTTGGAAGGAGATGCGCCGCCAACGGGACATTGCCGCCCAAGCAGCCATTTAGATGGGATCGACTTTCACAGAACTCGATGTGTGGAAATGAAACCATAACTTTGGCGTCCCAGCTCCGCGCCTCCAGCTTCTTCCCTAGAGAATCAGGAACTGCACTACGAACAGCACGGCGAAGACATAAGTAAGCGGAGGGCATTCGCGCCAGCGGCCAGTAGCAAGCTTGGCGATGGAGTATGAAATGAGCCCGAAAGCGATACCATCCGCGATGCTGAAGGTCAGCGGAATTCCCACCAACACCAGAAAGGCCGGCAAGTATTCCGTGGGGTCATCCCAGTGGAGCTCGCGCAAGGGCCTGAGCATCATCGAGCCCACCACGATGAGGGCTGGGGCCAGCGTAGGATAAAGAACGGCTTGGCCCAATTTGACACCACCTCCGATCATGGAAGCCAGCGGGCTGAAGAATAGCGAAGCAGCAAGCAATAGTCCCGTGACCACACTTGCCAGGCCGGTGCGCGCGCCGTCGGAAACGCCTGCCGCGGATTCGATGTAGCAGGTGATGGTGGAAGTCCCCAGGGCCGCGCCCACGGTTGTCCCCACGGCATCGGCAAAGAGGGCGCGATCCACACGCGGCAACTTCCCTTCCCGCACCAACCCCGCTTGTTGACCTACACCCACCAATGTTCCCACCGTATCGAAGAGTGCAAGGTAGAAAAGCACAAAAATCGCCGACCCCAGGCGCGCCAGCGGAACCTTGAGCAGGCCCGCCAAATCGAATTTCCAGAATGTGGGGGCCATGTGGAGCTGCATGGAGAACAGTCCCTGATAATGGACTAGACCCAGCAGCGCGCAAATCGCGGTACTGGATAGGATGCCCAGCAAGATAGCGCCACGGACCCGGAAGCTCAACAGCACCACGATGAGAAGAAGGCCCGAAACGGTGGCGAGCACCACCGGCTGGCGCAGATCGCCCATGCGCACCAGGGTGCCGGGCGAGGCCGCCACCAGCCCCCCGTATTGGAGCCCGATAAAGGTAATAAACAAGCCGATTCCCGCCGCGATGCTGCATTTCAAAGAATGGGGAATTGAATTCACAATCTGCGCGCGCAGGCCCGTCAGGGTGATGGCGATGAAGAAAATACCCGCCAGGAGCACCGCCGCCAGCGCCTGCTGCCAGGTGAGGCCGAATCCCCCCAGAGAGACGGCGCCGCAGAGCGTGTACACAAAGAAGAAGTTCTCACCCATGCCGGGCGCCAGCGCTACGGGGTAGTTGGCTGCGAGCCCCATCAGCAATGTGGCGGCGGCGGCCGCAAGACAAGTGGCCGTGAGCACGGCGTGGAAGTCCATGCCCGCAGCCGATAGCACCCCCGGCTGGACGAAGATGATGTACGACATCGCGAGGAAGGTGGTGATGCCCCCCAGAATTTCGCGTTGGAAGGTCGTGCCGTGCTCTTGCAGCTTGAAGAATTGTGCGATGCGGTTCATAGAAGTGGTCAGTTGTCCGTTGTCCGTGGTCAGTTATCAGCAAAGCCCAAAAGGAACCAACTCGTAGTCCTTACGGAAACCCGACCACTGACCACTGACAACGGACAAAGGACAGCAGTCTACTCTTCCTGAAATAGCCGTTTCAATGCTTCTCTTTGCCCGGGATTCTTCCGTAACATGATCCGGTGCAATCGGCGGAACTCATCGGCGTCGATTCTTTGTATCGTGCCGCGGCCGCGTTGAGGGCTGAAAGCGAGGATATGGTCAAGGTCGGGCTTGCGTGCGAGAGGATTTTCCAGGCGTACGGCCTGGCGCGGCGGACAGAAATCGATGAGCGAACCTTGGCCTGCGTCACGGCCATCGGAGGCGGCGCAGGCCACCCCCACCACCTGCTTGTGGTCAACTTCGTAGCAGAGGAAGAGGTCGCCGCGCTTCACTTCTTCGCGAAGGTAACGCAGGCTTGCGGCGCTGCGAATCCAGCCTTCGTCACCCATCGCGTATATTCCGCGCGTGCGGGCGTGGAAGTAATTATCAAATTCCCATCCGCGCTTGGTATTGATCTTGAAAACCCAGATCCGCATGGCTGCGGCTCCGATCCTTCCTCACGATGCCAACGAAACCGATGTTGCAGCGCCATGCTCCCAGCGCTTAGCCCGAATTTCTCACCACGCTCGGAGGGGTTACCGGAAGGGCGGGTCTTGACGGGCTGCGGATGAACTCGTAGCGCTGTCATTCTGAGCCCCTTTTTTGGGCGAAGAACCCCCGTAGTTTGCTCTTTTCATCGCCCCCCGCGAACTGCCGAGGTCCTTCGCCCCAAAAGCGGGCTCAGGATGACAGTTTTGGACAGTGGTTCTGTTCATCGAGTTTCTGCCCATCATGGACAGCCGCAAGGGTGTCCATGCTCAGGATGACAGATTGGAGCATTTTTCCGCAGCCTGTAAAGCCCCGCCCTTGCAGACCCGTGGTGACAGATTCGGTTCAGACCTCCACCACTCGCGCGGTGGTGACAGCGGGAATAGTACGAATTTCCTGAAGCACCTCGTCGGGCACCTGGTTGTCAACATTAACCAAAGCGATGGCCTGTTGGGTTTGCGTATTGCGCCCCAAGGTAAAGGTGGCGATGTTGATCTTGCGGTCGCCAAGAATGGTGCCCACCCTGCCGATGACGCCGGGCACATCCTGATTACGGATAAAGATGATGACGCCGCGCAAGGGTGCTTCGATATCAATGTCGTTGAGTCCCAGGATGCGCAATGTGCCCCGCACGCCCACCATGCCCACACCCGTTGCGGATTCACCCTCGGTGTAAATTCCGATACCCAGTGAGTTGGAGAAATTGGCGCGCCGCGCGCTGCGCAACTCCGCTACGTCCACGCCGCGCGTCTGGGCCAGGGCTCCGGCGTTAATGAGGTTCACCTGCTCGGAGAGCGCGGGCGTCAGGATTCCCTTCAGCACAGCGTTCTTTACCAGGTGAGTGTTCAGCTCCGCCAGTCCGCCGTCGTAGCTGATGCGCACCTGACGGATTCTTTCCCCCGCAAGTTGGGCCAGGAACGCCCCCAGTTTTTCACCGAGCTGAATGTAGGGCTCCAGCTTCTTGAATTCGTCGGGAGAAACCGCCGGCATGTTGACGGCACTGCGCGCCACGCCGGAGATCAGGAAATCGCGCACTTGCTCCGCGATGCGGATTCCCACGATTTCCTGCGCCTCTTCGGTGGAGCCGGCAATATGCGGAGTGGCAATCACGCCCGGGTGGCTCACGAGTTTCAAATCCTTGGGAGGCTCTGTCTCAAAAACGTCGAGCCCCGCGCCGGCCACCAGCCCGCATTCCAGCGCCGACAACAGATCCGCTTCATTGATCAGCTCGCCGCGGGCGCAGTTCACAATGCGCAAACCGGGCTGGGCGAGTGCCAGATTCCGGGCATTGACAAGGTGGCGAGTCTCGGGCGTGGCGGAGCAGTGCAAACTGATGAAGTCCGCCGACTTGAAAACGTCCTCGATGGAGCCCAGCTTCACGTCCAACTCTCCGGCCAGCAGGGAGGAAACATAGGGATCGTAGGCGATGATCTCCATTTGGAAGGCTTTCGCCAGGCGCGCCACGTCCGAACCGATCTGGCCCAGGCCAATCAAGCCCAACGTCTTCCCGCGCAATTCCATTCCTTCGAGCTTCTTCTTTTCCCACTTGCCCTGCTTCATCAAGGCATCGGCCTGCGGTATGCGCCGGGCCAGCGACAACAACAGCGCCAGGGTGTGCTCGGCCACGCTTACGGCGTTGCCCCCCGGCGTGTTCATCACCACCACGCCTTTCTGCGTGGCGGCATCAAGGTCCACATTATCAACGCCCGTGCCGGCGCGGCCGATCACCCGCAGGCGCTCTGCCTTGGCCAGCAGTTGCGAGGTAACTTTGGTGGCGCTGCGCACGATCAGTGCGTCGGCGTCTTGAATTTCTTCGGCAACATTGGCCCCCGTCTTCTTCGGCAGGAAGACCACATCCCAGGATTCCTGCTCGCGCAATATTTCCACGGCCCGTTCTGAAACGCTGTCAGCAACCAGAATTTTCATAGGTAGTTGTCAGTAGTCAATTGTCGGTGGTCAGTTGTACGACCACTACTTGACCCGCTCCTTGTTCCTCAGGCTTTTACAACGCGCGGCGGGGCCGCAACCAAAATCGAACCCTCCGTGTCCTTAAGGATTTAACACAGAGTTCACGGAGCACCTCAGTGACCTCTGCGTTTCGTCTTTTCCGGCCACGGAGAACACAGAGAAAACCTGCCCGGCGCTGAAAAATCCCGCATATTGAATACCGGCGCTAAATATGCTGCGGAAATCCCGCCCAAGCTGTCATTCTGAGCCCGCTCTTTGGGCGAAGAACCCCGGTAGTTTACTTCGCTCACCAACCCCAGCGAACTGCCGGGGTCCTTCGCTCCGCTCAGGATGACAGCGTTGAGGCATTTTTCCGCAACTTGTAATGCCCCGCGCTCTGACAAATTTCCGTCACCCCGCGTGGGAAAGGTAAACTTCCTGCACAGCCCGCACGCCGGAACCGAGTTCGACCTTGTGACCCAGCTTCAGCAGGGCGATTTCCAGCGCGGCGAAAACGGCGAACAGATCCGCGATATCGTAATAACCCAGGTGCGCCAGGCGGAAAATCTGGCCCTTCATGCTGCCCTGGCCGTTGGCAATAATGGCTCCGAAGCGGGTGCGCAGTTCTTTGACGATGGCGCCGGAATCCAAACCCGCCGGCGCACAGACCGCCGTGGCGGCATTGGCGGGCGAAGATTCAGCAAAGAGCTTCAGCCCCAGCGCCTGGGCGCCGGCGCGCGAGGCTTCCGCCAGCAGCGCGGCATTGGCGATCAGGTTTTCGCGTCCTAGCTTCTTGATGTATTCAAGCGCGGCATGAAGGCCGATGACGAGCGTAGTGGCGGGAGTGTAAGCGGTCTCGCCTTTCGCCTGGTTCTTGCGTTCCTTGGCAAAGTCGAAATAGAAGCGCGGCAGCTTGGACTTGGCAATCAGTCCCCAGGCTTTTTCGCTGATGCTGGCAAAGGCCAGGCCGGGCGGAATCATCACGGCTTTTTGCGAACCGCCAATCACGATGTCGAGCCCCCACTCCTCGATGCGCAAGTCGGAGGTGCCGAGCCCGGTGATGGCATCGACGACCAGAGCGGTCTCCGGGTAATTCTTCACAGCCTCGCCGAGCGCGCGCACATCGTTCATCACGGCCGTCGAGGTTTCCGTAGCCTGGATGTACACGGCGCGGAACGGCCCGTCGTTCACCAGCTTCTGCTTGATCGCCTCAATGTTCACCGGCTGGCCGTAGGGAGACTCCACCTTCACCGCTTCGATGCCATACGCCTGTGCCAGCCCCAACCAGCGCTCGCCGAATTTCCCGGCCGTGCCCACCAGCATGCGCTCGCCGGGCGAAACCAGGTTGGACACGGAGCCCTCCATGGCGCCGGTGCCGGAACTTGCGAAAATCAGCACATCGTTCTGGGTATCGTAGTAATACTTCAGCAAGGCGAGCGTTTCCGTCATGATCTTGCGAAACGCTTCCGTGCGATGGTGAACATTGCCCGCCGCCAGCGTGCGCACTTGCGCATCCATCAGCAGCGGAGTGGGGCCGGGAGTGAAGAGACGCTCTTTAATGATGCCAGGCATGATCATTATCCTTTTTTGGATTTTAGACGGCTCCGGGAAAACCAGGGCGGAACTTACAGGGTTTGCCGTGAGTCCTGAGTAATTGAGCCGAAGCATTTCAGCATAGAAAAGTGACCTCTGATTGTCAAATCAAATCCCCCATGGATCGGCTCATCGGGTCATTGGAAGATCGGTTCATCGAGTCATCTGGCCATCGGGTCATTGAAAACCTTCAAATTTAACATCTTTCTTATAGGTCAACGCCCCGTTCCGGCCCCTGACCTCCACCTTGCTGAGCCGCCACAATTGGCGCAAGCTGGAATCTTCCGTCTATCGCATGAGCATGGCATTTTCTTCCTGGGGAGCCATCAGCACCGCCAGCTTCATTCCTGTCATTCCTGGTTTCTTGACTGCCGACATTGATACCTCGCTGCCCTTCCTCGCGGGAAAGCCTGCCGGGGAAGCGAACACCCTCAGCAGTCAGCGTTCAGATTTCTGCCTACTGCCTACTGCTTATTGCCTACTGATCGAGTATGGGTTGCGCCGACCCCTCGAACAGGTCTGCACTATGCTTTTATTCTACGCAGGGGTCAACGACATTCTACGCACAAATTGCGTCGAATGAGCGGGATATTCACCGCAAGGTTCCGAATCTGCTATCCGTCGCGTCAGGCGGGGTTGGGTGCGAGCAACTTGCGGAGGGCCTCGGGGGCTTGCACTGGCGGGTGGCAGGCTGAGCCTTCGCAGACCAGGGCCACGGGAACCCCATCGAAGGGCAGCGCTGGCAATGTGGCAATGAGGCCAGCGGGCAGGTCGCGGGCCTTAACGATGTCGGGCTCGAAGGCGAAGACGCGTTTGCCGGCGCGTGGCGTTTCGTATGCGGCGCGGAGAAGATTAATGGTGCGGTCATCGTCGGCGCGTCCCACCACCACCACGTCCACCGGCGCACGCAGGTGATGAACCAGCGCCAGGCCGTAGGTGGCCGCAAACAGCCCGTACTGGCCCGCCTTGGCCGCAAAAAGCCCTAGAGTGGCTTCCGCCTTTTCGCCAAAATCTTCGCGATCCGCCAGCACGTCCAGGCGATCGAGGACAATCGCGGCCACCGCATTCGGCGCCGCCGTGGGTGAATCCTGGAAGGGCTTGCGCTGAGTGGTAAGGCTGCCGTGGCGGTCGTCCAGGTCCCGGGCGGTGTCGAAGAATCCTCCCTCTTTCTCATCCCAAAAGCGCCGAATAGTAATTTCCATCAGCTCCAGCGCCCGGTCGAAGTAGAGGCGTGTTCCAGTAATCTCGTACGCATCCAGAAGCGCGGCTATGATGAACACCTGGTCTTCCAGCAAGCCCTCGATGCGCGGCGCGCCATCCACCAGAGTGTGGTACATGCCTTTTTCGCGGTCGTAAGCTTTGTTCACCAACAGGTCGAGAGTGGCCAGAGCACGGTCGCGCTCGCCCCTTAACCCAAGAACCCGGTACGCCTCCAACAGGGCGGAAATCAGCATTCCATTCCAGTTCGTATAGATCGACTTATCGATGAAGGGCGTCTGCCGCCGGGCGCGAGCTTCGGCCATCTTGCGCCGGGCGCTGGCCAGGAGTTTCGCAACATTGGCTTCGTCAAGTTTCAGGCGCGCGGCAATGGCATCAAGGGGCTGGTCAATGAACAGCACGTTTTTCGCGGGGTTGTGGTGCATCTCGCCCTGGGCTTCAATATGATAAAAAAGGGCCGCAACGCTCGCCTCCGGTCCGTCGAGCACCGCGTTCAATTCATCCAGCGTCCAGGTGAAATAGTCGCCGTCATCCTCAAGGTTGATGTCCGCGTCCTGGCTGGCGTAAAAACCGGCCTCCGGATGCGACAGCACTTTCTCAAGAAAACCAATAATACCCAAAGCAATTTCGCAAAAGAACTTGTTGCCGGTTAGTTGGAAGGCGCGCAGGTAATTTTCCAGGAGGCCGGCGTTGTCGTAAGACATTTTCTCGAAGTGGGGCACAATCCATCGCTCATCCACCGAGTAGCGGTGAAAGCCGCCGCCGATCTGGTCATACACACCGCCCCGCCCCATATGTTCAAGGATGTTGGTAACCATATTCAGCGGCCAGTCCTGGCGTGTCTCGAGATAGACCTCGAGGAGGAGATCGATTGCGGTGGGGTGGGGAAACTTGGGGGCGCCGCCGAAGCCACCATTCTGCGAATCGAACATGCCGCTGATGCTTTCCACGATCGCCTTCACAACCTTTTCGTCGGCCGCCTCCCCGCCTTCCTTGAAGTGTTCCACCTCGCGGAGAGCCTCGGCAATCTTCGCGGCGCTGTCGAGAATCTGGCGGCGTTGCGTGCGATAATTGTGCGCGATGGCTTCCAGCAAGCGCGTCATGCCCGGGCGGCCGCCGCGGTCGTCGGGCGGGAAGTAAGTGCCTCCAAAGAACGGCTTGCCGTCAGGAGTTAGAAAAGCCGTGAGCGGCCATCCTCCCTGGCCGGTCAAGGCGCTCACCGCCACCTGGTAGCGGGCGTCAATGTCGGGGCGCTCGTCGCGATCGACTTTTACAGGGATGAACGACTCATTGATGATGCGCGCCACCTCGGCATTTTCGTAACTCTCGCGGTCCATGACGTGGCACCAGTGGCACCACACGGCGCCGATGTCGAGCAGGATGGGCTTGTCCTGTGCTTGCGCCTGCGCAAAGGCGTCGGCATTCCATTCACGCCAAAGCACCGGTTGATGCGCGGCGGAACGCAGATAGGCGCTCGCAGCCTTCGCCAGTTCGTTGCCGGGGTTCTCAGAACTCATTGAAATTCTCGCCTTCTGCAAAGTTCAGGCCCATTGAAAACAAACCTCTCCGCTTCGAAGGACCGGATATCCCAATCCTCTTTCCGGCCATCGCGGCGGCACGTGGTCACAGGAATTCGTAACCCACCTTGCCGCGGTGTTCTATTGCAACCGGGGACCTTGTGGCGGTGTGCGCCCGGTTTCGGGTTTGTCGATGGGCTTGCGGCCAGTGAATCCCTCGTCGATGCCGTGCCAGTAGGCGATGTGTTCTTCACCCAGTTTCCAACACAGGTAAATCTCTTCCCCTTCGAGCAGACTGGGGAAATCCACCAAGCCGACGTCGAGATCCTTCACCAGGACGCCGGCTTCCTGAATGCGGTCGATAATCTCCACCAAGTGCTCGGCTGCCTCGTCGTGCTCGGTTTTTTTCCGCAACAAATCCGCGAGGGGAGGAGAGGTGCCGCCCAACACCATAATGCGTGAGGCCACCTGCGCCAATTCGTTCTTGAAGGCCTCAATTTTCTGCTTCTCGCCCCGCGCCTCCTCAAGCCAGGGCGCGATGGTGATGAGAAGTTCTTCCGCTTCTCGGCGATCAAAATATTTGTCTGCCATATTGAGCCCACAGCTTACAGCCGACAGCCGCTAGAAACCGTAAGCTGTCTCTTTCCCCGCACGGTTCGACATTTGCTACCCACAACCCACAGCCGGCAGTTGACGTTTACTGTCGGCTGTAAGCTGTCAGCTACTTGATCTCCAACATCCGATTCAGGGCAACCAGCGCCCAGCGTTTAGTCTCGGGATCAACGCTGATGCGGTTCACCACCTGGCCGGAGCACAAACTTTCAAGCGTCCAGCAAAGATGCTGGGGCGAGATCCGAAACATGGTGCTGCACATGCAAACGCAATCGTCGAGCGAAACGACAAGCTGGTCAGGGTGCTCATGTGCCAGGCGGCGAATCATGTGAATTTCTGTGCCCACGGCCCACGCGCTTCCCGCGGGAGTTTCCACGATACGCTTCATAATGTATTCCGTCGAGCCCACTTCATCCGCCGCCTGGCAGACTTCCCATGAGCATTCCGGGTGCGCGATCACCCGAATGCCGGGGTGGCTCCGGCGCACGCGCTCCACGTGTTCGGTGCGAAAACGCATGTGAACGGAGCAGTGGCCTTTCCACAAATAGATCCGCGCATCGCGAATTTGATCGTCAGTGATCCCTCCATTTTCCTCATGCGGATTCCATACCACCATCTTTTCGAGGGGAATTCCCAATCCGTAGCCGGTGTTGCGGCCCAGGTGTTCATCAGGCAGGAACAATGCCTTTTCACCCCGGGCAAGCGCCCACTCCATGACTTTGCGGGCGTTGGAAGAGGTGCAGACAGCGCCGCCGTTCCTGCCCACAAAAGCCTTGATGGCCGCGGTGGAGTTGATGTAGGTGACGGGTACGACCCTGCCGCTGTTCGCCGCCGTGAGCGCTTCCCAGCAAACCTCAACTTGCTCAAGGTTCGCCATGTCAGCCATGGAACAGCCGGCGTGCAGGTCAGGAAGAATCACCGTCTGGTCATCGCCGCTCAGAATGTCGGCGCTCTCCGCCATGAAGTGTACGCCGCAGAAAACGATGTACTCCGCTTCGGGGCGGCGGGCGGCGAGCTGCGAAAGTCGCAACGAATCACCGCGGTAGTCGGCGAACTTCACCACCTCATCACGTTGATAA
>Ga0182027_10009118_pt1 | contig 14312 bp, 11 predicted proteins | sample 712E1DmetaG_FD_121300 | JGI IMG/M metagenome (GOLD analysis project Ga0182027, IMG submission 121300) | Permafrost microbial communities from Stordalen Mire, Sweden - 712E1D metaG (Illumina Assembly) | ecosystem: Environmental > Terrestrial > Soil > Wetlands > Permafrost | place: Sweden...
AATGACAGCGATCCGAACGGTCTGGCGATGACCGTGGTCGCAGTGACGACTCCGCTCAATGGCACGGCTGTCATCAACCCCGACAACACGGTCCAGTACACTGCCGGCGCCAATTTCACCGGCGTCGACACTTTTGACTACACGATCACCGATGCCTTCGGCGGATTGGCCATTGCCCAGGTCAGCGTGACCGTCTACGGACCGGTATTTTCCTCCGCGGCTCCCACCCAAGCCGGCCAGGGCGTCGTCTATACCTACAACGCGGTGGCGCCGGATACGTACGGACCGTCGCCGTTGACCTGGTCCGTCGCTCCATCCGACACCTGTGGTGGAAGCATGACAGGAAACGAGTACACGTTTACGCCGGGCGCGATCGCCTCGTGTGTGGTCGCCGTGCAGGTCTGCGACGCCGGTTCACCCCCCGGTTGCGCAACTCAGCAGACGACGGTGGTCGTCAATCAGGCACCCGTGATTTCCACAATCCCGGCGAGCCAGGTCGCGGTTGGCGGGACCTATAACTACGCGCCGATCAACGTCGATCCGGATGGTCCCAGTGCCACCTGGTCCATACTCAACACGGACAGCTGTGGCGGCTCCATCAACGCAACTACGGGCGAGTACACTTTTGCCGCCGTGGCCTCGCTGGGCGCGATCTGCACGATGGCGATTCAAATATGCGACGAGGGCACCCCGTATGACGAATGCACCCTGCAACAAACCACGGTCACCTACGTCGCCAATGCGCCGCCGCTTGCCGAAAATGATTCAGCGACGGTGTACGCGGGCTCGTCCATCGATATCGACGTGCTGGCGAACGATAGCGATCCAAACGGCTTGCCGATGATGATCGTCAGCATAACCGCCGCGCCGCATGGCACGGCTACCATCAATTCCAACAATACGGTGCACTACACGCCCGACATCGTCTTTATGGGCGTCGATACGTTCACCTACACCGTCGCCGATGCGGATGGGGGCTCGGCAACGGCCAGTGTGAGCGTAACCGTAAAGAGCCACACTCCAGGCTTTGTGCCCGGAGTCGCGGTCGTCGGTGGCGGGTGCGCCGCGTCGTCGCAAGGCTCGCCACTGGCCGCAGTGCTGCTGCTCGGCTGGGGTGTGCTGGTGTTCGTGCGCAGACGGCGGGGCTGATGGCGACGGTGGATTTGTAAAATCAGCGCGCCGGTGTGCAGCTGACGGATGGTTCCAAGTTGGCACACGAATGGCCAGCTCGCCGATGACCCCGAGGCGCACCGTTGGAGAATTGACTTGTCACAGTTCTTGCTCTGCGCCGGGTCGTGCCATCCGACGCGCCGTTCATCTACCGCCGAAGAGAACCCGAGCACGAGGTCCTTCGCCAATGCGTTGTGGAGCATTTGCCCGCTTTCTTGACGAAGATCGAGGAGGCAGGTCGAACCCTTCCTGAATGACCTCTTGGCTCAGACCGAACCAGCCCTGGCGCAACTGTACAGCGCGTCGATCTCGGGAACTTTGCTCATGGGACCCAATGCGGACCAGCGCCAGATGCGGCTATTTGGTACGCCGGCCCATCAGGACGAGGATGGCAAGATCAAGAACGCATACGGCTTCGACGTCGGGTCAGGTGCGCGAGCACCTGATCAAAGCGCTCCAGCTCGATCCTGAAATTCCCTCAACCTATGAAAAGCTTTGCCGAGTGGATCCCCGGTTTCGCGAGCTTCCTGACGGTTGGACCGACTACTCGTCGCTTTTAAAGTAGCTTACGGGGGGCCTTGCTCCCTCACCGCTTGCGCGGTTTGCGCTGCTCGGCCGCTTGCAACACACTCGATAGGTCGTCGTCCGCGTCGTCCAGAATCAACACAGGGGCATCGTCGTGGGGTGATACGCCGGGTGCAGGGACGACTGGGGGCAGCGGTTTTGATCTCTCATCCGGTACCGGCGTTGGCCTCGTCATTGGGGTGACGAACCTGGGGATATTTGGCCCCGGCATCGCTGCCGCCGCGGGCTCAGACTCCTCGTTGGCCTTGTCGGGGCTGCGCATCCAGTCCTGTTTGGCCTCCAGCCATGCACGGTAACGGGCCAGACTCCAACAGCCATCCGCCGCGCCGCTCTCGATAACGGTGGGCAGCTTGAAGAACTGTCCCTGCCGGATGAGGCTGCGCGCACCGGTCGAGGCCATCAGGACCTCGCATTCGGGCACCCTCATGGCCAGATCTTCGCGGTAGACCAGACGCTGCGCGAGCGCGCCTACCAGAGAGTCGCCGAGCTGCCCGCAGATGCCGGCCTGCACCTCGGCAGGAAAGGCGGCGACGATGCGCTGCAAAGCCTCGGCGACGCTGGCCGAATGCATGGTCGCCAAAACCAGATGGCCGGTCTCGGCGGCGTTCAGGGTGGAGCGCATGACCTCCGGCTCGCGCATTTCGCCAACCATCAGGACATCGGGATCTTCGCGCATGGCGTCGTAGAGACCTTGGGCAAATGAAGGTGTATCGCGGCCAACCTCGCGCTGGCGCACTAGAGAGACGCGCGGGGTGATGGCATATTCGATGGGGCTCTCCAACGTGATGATGTGGCGCGCTTCGTTGAGATTGATTTCTTGCAGCAGCGCGGCGACGGTCGAGGTCTTGCCCGAGCCGGTCGGGCCGCTGATGAGCACGAGCCCATGGCTAGACTGCACCAGGCGAGAGAGAGATGGGTGAAGGTTGAGCAGCTTGAGAGTTGCCACCGGTGCGCTCAACAGGCGAACTGCCAGGCCCACACCGCGAGCACTCCGGAGGATGTTGATGCGGCAACGCACCCCGGCCATGGTGCGCGCCAGATCTGCGCTGCCCTGGTGCAAGAACTGTGACCATTGGTCTTGATCGAGCAGCTCGCGCGCGAGCGACGTCAGCAGCGGGGCCTGGACCTTTTCACCCAGCGCGCGCAACTCGCCGCGCACACGGACGGTCGCCGGCAGGCCGGCTTCGAGGTGCAAATCACTCGCTTTCTGTTCGTATGCCCAGGTGATCCAATGTTCGAGCTCCATGACGGTTCCTCAACAAGCCTTGGCGAAGGGTGTCTATTTCCCAACGGCTGCGTATACGATCGGTTTCAATTTCATTTCCAGGGATAGATCAAAAGGCTGGACCTGTTGGAGTCCGATGAAGATCAACTCCTCGTTCGGGGCGACCCAGAAGGAAGTACTTGCCGAGCCGCTCCATCCATATTCACCTTCCTCTTGCACCATCACTCTCAGACCAAAGCCTCGTCGAGGCAGCCTAAGACCCCCGAGAGTCATCGGTAGCGCCGAGGGCGGTAGCTGATTGGTTGTCATTTGCCGGATCGTGTCGCTCCGCAGGATGCGCGCGCCTTGCAGTGTTCCGCCAGAGAGCAACATCTGCGCGAAACGCAAATAGTCTCGGGCTGTCGAGAAAAGACCGCCGCCGCCCGATACGTGCTGCGGTTTCCTATCGTGCCGACGGCCGAGCTCATCTTCGGCTAGGGCGAGCATCCCATTGTTGTCTCTGCGGTAGAGGGCGGCAAGACGGCTGCGCTTTATTTCCGGCACGAAGAAATCGGTGTCCCTCATGTCGAGCGGAGCAAAGATGCGCTCGCGCAAAAAGACATCCAACGCCTCTCCGGAGGCGACCTCGACAACGCGCCCGAGTACTTCCGTCGAGATTCCATAGTCGAAGCGTGTGCCGGGTTGATCTTTGAGGGGAAGCTTGGCGACTGCGCGCACCCAGTCGGAGAGGTTGATGTCCGGTCTATCCAACGTCTCGAAGCGTTTGCCATCCGTTGTCTGGTTGGTGAGACCGGAGGTGTGGCGCATCAAATCGCGAATCGTTACGGGTCGCAGGGGAGCCACGAGCGTATTTGTGACGGCAGCAAAAACCTGTTGACCGACGAGCTCGGGCAGGTACTTCACAACCGGTTCATCCAGACCCAGGCGGCCCTGCTCGACGAGCATTAGGGCTGCCACAGTGGTGATGGGCTTGGTCATGGAGTGGATGCGGAAAATAGCGTCGGGTCGCATTGGTGTGCCTGCAGTCGCGTTCATCTGGCCAAAGGTCAACAGCCGCACGACTTTGCCGTAGCGGGCAACGAGCACGATGGCCCCGGCCGTCTTTTGCTTGTCCAACAGGCTTTGCACCACAAAGGGGATTCGCTCCAGCTCGGCCCGTGACATGCCTGCTTCTTCAGGACTCGCCTGGGGCAATTCCTCGTGCGTGTGTACTATTTGCGAGGCCATCATGCTTACGACTACGGTGACTACCCAAATCAGGTTTCCCATGCCATTTCCTGCCGCCCAACGATATCACAATAGACAGGCCCACACAGTTTCCGCGAAGTCGCGCGTTGCGCGCCAGTCCACGTTTGCTAGTTGCCGCAGCGTTGGATGGGTCAAGAGGCGCCGGTGTGCCTTGTTCGGGTCGATGAATGGTGCAATGGTAATTTGCAGGCTGACATGCGATTAGCGATTTCTTTGATAGGGAAAAGGCTAGCGTTGCTCATTTCGACCGCTCTGTCGTTGTCGTGGCTTTGCGCTTGTGTCGATGCCTGCCTGGTGACGTGCTGATAGCCATGGGATTTCCCATATCAATCCGAGGCGAAGTGACGATCGCGGGCGCGAGCGCTGAAGACGTTCTATGAATCTCAGGTTGAAGACGTTGCGAGCGCGGGCCTTGCGAGAAGACTGCTCCCAAGGCTTGTCCCCTGCACCTTGGGGTAACGCAAACCGCTTCCTTGCGGGCCTCGGTGTGGCGGACGCATTACCGCCCATGTAGACTTCTGGCCGGATGGACGTGCGCCTTGCGAACTGGTAGAATGGACGCAGCCATCTATTCCTTGCGTGGAGGATATCATGACGAATTTTTACAAGCTTTCGACCGACAATACAGTGAGGGAAAATCTCAACGTCGCGGTCAATAAAGGTGTCGTGACCACCGAGCGGGCTGCTGAGCTCGTCGATTTCTACAAGAAACACGGAGGCGTTTCGCACGGGCAGATCGAGAGCGCAAAAGAGATTTTCACGTCGGTGAGCAGTGTTGCGCATGGCGAGTACTTCCGTGGCAAGGATAATGATTTCGAGCGCTTTGCTCATGCGATCATCAATGGCGACGCCATGTCAGATGAGGTCATGGCCCAGCTCGCGCCGGAATATTTCAAGGCCGTCAAGGATTATCGCGAAAGGCGCCGCGACCTGCAAAATAACGTCGACATGGGCTCGCGCTTTGACCTGGATATGGACGCTGCGAATAAGGCGGCTGACGCAAATGAAAAGCTCGTGAACGCCAAGACGTCCTTTGTCAACTACTTCGCGGCCAAGCAGATCCTCGAGGGGTTCAGTAGCATCTACGCAGGTGAGGACGCTATGCAACGGCTAGCAGCCTGGTGGCACGGCCAGGGTTGGATTGGCGAGCAGTAGACCTCAGTTCTGATCAGCATTTCCCGTTTGCTCTCATTGCACGGATCTCTTGGCGCCGCTCAGCGCTTGCGACGGGGCTTTGCACCGCCCCCGGTGGGCAACGCAAGACCACGTACCGGGCTCGCAGGCTTGGGATTGGCTTTTTCCACCAGCTTCTTGGCGAGACTGGGGTCGATGCCGGCATTGGCAAGCGCAGCCGCAGCGTTGGCGGCGCCGATCGTGATAGCTGCCAATACCACGAGGTCGCGGGTCGTGAACCGGCACCCTTCGTCGCTGAATGATTTGGCGAGCGCAATCAGTTGGATGGCGAGGGCTTGCTTGTCGCGGTGCACGCTCAGCGCTGCCGCCCATTTGCGTCCGTTTTTGTCGCTGAGCACGGCGCCGCCGGGCTTGGGCTCGAGGTCGGACAGAATCTTCTGGATTACGGGGTGAAATGGCACCATGTCCCTGGAGTCTTTCATTCGTGACTCTCCCTTCATTGCGACCTGATCGACTAGACAACAAACGACGGCGTGAAATTAGCGGGCCTCGGGAAATGACGCAAGCATGCGGTCAGCCTGTGGCTGCGCGCTCGCTCCGGAGCCGAGTCCACGGACAAGCAGATCTCGCGCCGCGGCAAGCGGTAGTCGAAAAATGGCGATTACCTGCAACGCCCCGCCCCCCGGCCCGTCCAGTCGTTTGTGGATGCGATGCTCGGCCGGTGGCAACCCGCTAATGAACGCCTGCGCCACTTCCGCCCCAAACCGCGTCACTTCCTGGCCGTCTGTGCGCGCGATGTCGAGCTCCAGCGTGGCCACGGCCACCGCAATGGCCTTGGCCAGCTCGTTGCGCGCGGCCGCGTCTGCTGCGGCTTGCGCAAGTTGCAGGCGCGAGCCCAGGGGAACTTCGATCTCCCCGACAATTTCGAGTAGGTCACCTCGCCGCGATACCGGCGCTGCAGGGTAGCCCCGGGAAGCACCGACGTCGCCCGCGGTTGGGGAGCTTGATGGTGTTGAAGCAATGGCACTGGCTGGGGGTGCCTCGTGCCTGCATCCTCCCACCGCGCTCAGCCACATGAATGCCAAGACAAATCGACGCATGCTCACTCACAATGAATCGGCTGCACCTGCCGATCTGAATTGAGCGCCGCGAGCTCCCCCTCGCCGCGTAGCTCCCACGCGATGAAACGTGCGCCGTCCTGACAAAAACCGACGCCATCGACCATCTCCTCAGCCTTCGCGTGGTCCGTGTGCACAAAGATGTCATAGAAGCCGTTCTCTGCGCTGCGGGCCTCGCCTTCGCTCTTGCCTTGATAAAAGTGCACACCGAGTCGCGAAGATTCGTCTTTCATTGCGCAGGCCAGCCAGGTGGGGTCGATCGTGAGCGAAAAACGTACTTTCTTTTCTGCAAACGGAGTGTAGTGCCGTGGCGTCTCACCCCTTTTCCAATCGAAGACCACGTTGGCGTGCGTCGTGGCGGGGTTGTAGGGACAACGGCAGCCTAGCTTGTGGGCAAGGCTGCGCGCGACAATCACCTGCTTGGCGTGATAGCGATCCGACATCGTTTTCATGGCCCCATTGAGACACCAACACAGCATCGGATCGGCGGCTGTAAGCCCCGGTGCTCCGGCCTTTTCGAGCTGGCCGAGACGGTCGTCTAGGTGGTCACAGTAATCACGCTCATTTTCGGTCACGGGCTTCTGCGCCAGCGCCTCAGCGAATCGCTTGGCAACTCTCTTCTTCGACTCTTCGTCGCCGTTGCGTTCGGCCTCGCGCCACATGGCTTCGAGCATGCGGCCATCGAACCACGTTTGCATCGCGGCCGGCAATTTCTTTTCGTTGCGCAGCAGGAAGGCGCTGTCGCCGATCGGCATGAAGTGCTGAAAGAGATGATTGAGCGACCCTGGCTTTTCGCGGTCCGAGAGCGTCTCATAGGCAAAAACCAGTCGCTGCAGGCGTATCTCATCGGTGCCGTGGTCTTTGGCCGCGACGAGATTGCGCAGACAGCCCACGCAGGGCGTGAGTTGGTGCGCGGCCACGATGTATTTCCACTCGGCCTCACTGACCTTGCCGTCGCTGGCAAAAAAGCGGGCGAGGCAACCGTCCTGACCCAGAAAATTTCCCGACCGCAGCAGTTTTGCTGGAGGATAGGCTTGGCGCAGATAGTCCCCAATCACGGTGGTATCGGACTTCACCTTGTCGAGCTTGAAAAGAAACGCGATGTGCACATCGTCGGCGGCACCATAGCGCACGCCGGGAGCATAGGCGCCCAGCGCATGCAGCAGACGCTGGACGCCGGCGGGAGTATCCATATCCGGCGCTCTCACTGCGTCGTAGATTGAAAACACAAAAAACCGATCGGCCACGTAGTCGCGCACGAGCTGAATGCGCTCGACGAGCGTTTTGGATTCACTGATCTGTTTGCGCAAGCCTTTTGGGGCACGCAACCACTCGATGGCCTGGCTCACGCTCGGCTCGAAGGCCTCCTGGCCCGCGCCGAGCTTGGCATCGAGGGCCATGATGGCCGGCGTTGGCCGCACGTCGATCTCCTTGCAGTCGCCAAGGGCCGCATCCAGAAGCGCGCGTCGCTTGGCAAAGCTCTCGGCGCTGTAGCCTGGGATGTTGGCAAAGGCGTCGATCTCTTTCTCACAGCGCTCGGGATCGGCGAACTTTTCGTCGGAATAGCGCGGACATTCGGCTTGTTCGTCTTCCTTGGAATACGTGACCTGCACCCACGCCTTACAGCCGTCGGGCCCGCAATCCACGGACTTGTAGTCGATTTTTGGCTCGCGTTTGCGCACGCGCCGGCAGCGCTCTACGACCTCGTGCTGTACGTCGATACCGGTGAGGGTCTCCTTGGTGTTGAGCGTGGAAATGACCTCGACGCCGCAAACCTTGCACACCTTGTCGCTGCAGATTCCCAAGGCGGAGGCCAGCGCGTCGTTTTCATTCTTGCCCTCGCCTGCACAGACGAAAACGTGACCGTGATCATCCGCACGGTCGCCTTTGCCTGCCCAGCTCGGATCGGCCCACGCCTCACCGGGAGCCAGCAGAAAAAACAAGACAAACGTCTTCACGGCCAACCTTCGCTTTCTTGCGCGCGAGGCTAGCCGCTCCTGCCCGTGCTCGTCAATTTGAGCCGCGAGCCAATCCTGCCAAGACAATCGCTTCAAACAGTTGCTTGACGTCAAAGGGCTTGCTCAATACGCCCGCCGCTCCGCGACCGATCAGGTCATTGGCGCCCTGGCCCAGACCAAAGCCGGTGCTGATGGGCACGCGCACTTCCGCATCGATTTCCGTCCGCTATTTGCCGTAGATTGCTTTTCCGACCCGCGGCATCCAGGCGATCTCGATGGCCGGGGTCGGCGTCTGGAAGGAAGTGCTCAGGCCGAGCCGTCCAACATGGAGGCCGCGGCGGCCCAGGGTCGTGGGCTCTTTCCAATTCGTTGTTTGGGCAGCTCCATGCGCCACCACACGTCGCTTTTGCCGACAGCGCGCGACGAAACTTCCTTATAGTCGGGCGCCCCGAAAAGACGCAGATTTCCCGGCATTCGAGGAGTAGCTTTTGGGAGCGCGTAAACCATGGAGAAAGAAAAATGAAGTTTATACCATTGCAAGACAGGATCCTCATTCGCCGCATCGACGAGCAGAACAAGACCTCGGGCGGAATCATCATCCCGGACACCGCCAAAGAGAAACCTCAGGAGGGCGAAGTCGTAGCCGTCGGTAAAGGCAAACGAGACGAAAATGGCACGGTGCAGCCGATAGATGTCAAGAAGGGCGACCGGATTCTGTTCGGCAAGTATACGGGATCGGACTTCAAGCTGGACGGCGTGGAACACCTGATTCTCCGCGAGGATGAGGTGTTGGGCGTCCTGGAAGGGCAATCAAAATGACACCTAAAGAAATCGTTTTCGGTCAACGTGCCCGCGAACAGATCCTCGCCGGAATCAACATCCTGGCCAACACGGTCAAGGTCACACTCGGCCCCAAGGGCCGCAATGTCATCCTCGATAAAAGCTACGGCTCCCCAACTATCACCAAGGACGGGGTGACGGTGGCCAAGGAGATCGAGATCGAGAACCACTTCCAGAACATGGGCGCCCAGATGGTCAAGGAAGTCGCGTCCAAGACCTCGGACGTCGCTGGCGACGGCACCACTACGGCCACCGTCCTGGCACAGGCCATTTACCGGGAAGGCGTGAAGCTTCTGGCCGCTGGTGCGAGCCCCATGGACCTGAAGCGCGGCATCGACAAGTCCGTCGAGACCGTCATCCAGCATTTGAAGGAAATGTCGAAGGCCACCAAGGATCCGAGCGAGATCGCCCAGGTAGGCACCATCTCTGCCAACGGCGACACGACCATCGGCACGATCCTCTCTAATGCCATGGAGAAGGTGGGCAAAGAGGGCGTCATCACCGTCGAAGAAGCCAAGTCGATGGAGACCGAGCTCGAGGTCGTGGAAGGCATGCAGTTCGACCGTGGCTACCTTTCACCATACTTCGTCACCGATCCGGAACGCATGGAAGTTGCGCTCGCAGATCCCTACATCCTCATCTACGAGAAGAAGATCTCGAACATGAAGGATATGGTGCCGTTGCTCGAGAGCATTGCTGGCAGCAGCAAGCCCCTCCTCATCATTGCTGAAGATGTTGAGGGCGAGGCGCTCGCGACGCTGGTCGTCAACAAGCTCCGGGGCACTCTGCACATCGCTGCCGTCAAGGCTCCTGGGTATGGCGACCGCCGCAAGGCCATGCTGGAGGACATCGCCATCTTGACCGGCGGCCAGATGATCTCCGAAGACATCGGTGTCAAGCTAGAGAACATAACACTAAAAGATCTTGGCCAAGCCAAGCGCATCACCATCGACAAGGACAACACGACGATCATTGATGGCAGCGGCAAGAAGAAGGAGATCGAAGGGCGGGTCGCTCAGATCCGCGCCCAGATCGAAGACACTACCTCTGACTATGACCGCGAGAAGCTGCAAGAGCGGTTGGCGAAGCTCGTGGGCGGCGTGGCGGTGATCCGAGTCGGGGCCGCGACCGAAACAGAAATGAAGGAGAAGAAGGCCCGAGTAGAAGACGCACTGCACGCAACCCGCGCGGCGATCGAGGAAGGCATCCTTCCAGGCGGCGGCGTAGCGTTGATTCGCTGCTTACCGGCGCTCGCTGGCCTGAATCTCGGCGGCGATATGCAGTTTGGCGTCAACATCGTCAAAAAGGCTCTCGAGGAGCCGATCCGCCAGATCGTTGGAAACTCCGGCCTCGACGCCTCTATCGTTTTCGAGAAGGTTCGGGAAGGCACGGGAGCGTTTGGCTACAACGCCCAGTCCGACGAGTACGGCGACCTGATGAAGATGGGCGTCATCGACCCGACCAAGGTAGTGCGAACGGCGCTGCAGAACGCTGCCTCAGTGGCGGCTCTCATGCTGACCACGGATTGCATGGTGGCGGAGTTGCCGAAGCAAGAGAAGGAGATGCCGGCGGGTGGGCATGGCATGGGCGGCATGGACTATTAGGTTGACGACCTGAATGACCCCTTGACACCGGACCAATCCGTGACAACCTTAGGGGCAAGGCGTTCTCGAGTCAAATCGACTGTTGTGCAGCGCGACGGAAATCGCGCCACCGATGCGATTTGACCCGAGAGCGCCTTTTTGTGACGGGCCGGCGTCTGCGTTGGCGCTCGGGGTGGTGGGCGACGTCCATATGGACCCGTAGAGCGCCGATCAGGTTAAAGCGCATCATTTCGGTATCGGAAGAGGACGCCCCCGTCCTCGCTTCGCTGCGGGCGGGGTCGTCAGAGGCAGCAGCAGAGGCAGTGGGAGTGCGGCATCGGACTCTGAATCTGAAACTGAATCTGCCGCAGCCACTGACTCTGGATCTGTGGAGCAAAGGCCGAGACAACGAAAAGGTGCCAGGGCGACTAATGGAAGCAGGTGAGCATGGCCGCAATCTCGTCGCATAGAGCTTTGGCGAGGTTGCAGTGCTCAGCACTGACGGCACCGAAACGCACTTGGTACCCGAGTATGAAAAGTACAACCTGCCGCGCTCCATCAGCGACGCGGTGTTTGATCGCATGGCTCTCATCTGCATCGCGGCCAACGACCCTGCGGCGAAGCGCGTTAAGGATCCTGAGTTGCGCGAAGCTTTGGCGTCATTCATGAGCGATGAGAAGCGAGTCGCGACGCTGGCGGCGGAGAATGAGCAAGGCGCGAATGAGGCTGATCAGCTGGAGTTGCAAAGAAAGGCCGCCGCCGATCTTGGTGGGCGATCGGCTGCCGGCCTTGCTTCCTGGTCTGCGAAAACCGCAGTAGTCGGCAACCAGGCGCAGCCGGCTCGGATGAATACGCCGGCGGGTCTGTTCCCGCGGTTTCATCTCGGTTTTGTCGACGAGCCGATGGCATAGTGAGTTCCTAAGCGAACGAAAGGCACCAGAGTGCCATTGGGGCTGTTTTGAGCACCGCGCCGGACACACGCTTGCCCGCTCCTCAGAAATTCAATAAGCCAACCGTCAAATCGGCGCATTTCGCTCTGTAGCTAGGGGACACCCATATGAGGAACTCGGTTGAGGCAACCAGTGCATCGGTGCAAGGGCAAGATGCTCGCTATTTGGGCCACGGATTTGCGTGGGCCAACGGCCGGCTATTCGACGATGGCAAACCAGTGGGACCGATGGACAGCACGGCCGAAGCGCTGAGCCCGTTCTACGTTCGTGACAAGGCAGGCGTAGTTTTCCACGCGAAGAATGGCGTCCACGGACTAGATTTTGACCAGAAACTGGAACGGAACGGCGGACGAATCGAATCTGCTGACTCAAAGACTTTTCGTCTGATCACCGACTTGATCGCCGAGGACGACCGCCGAGTCTACGTTGCGGGCACGCCCATCGCGGGCGTTAATCCCGGCGGCTACGAGTTACTGGGGCAGCTATTCGTGCGCGCGAAATCATGCGTCTATTTCGGAGTCAGCCAGATTCCCGACGCCGATCCGAAAACGTTCGAGCTCGTCACTGGTGCGGCAGATCAGTTCTTCGCGCGTGATGCCAGACATGCCTACCATCGCTTCCGTTTGCTGGATGGCATCGACGGTGCCAGCTTTGAAGTGCTGCCGGGTGGGTACCTCGCTGCCGACAAGAACGCGTTCTACAGCATCGAGACGTCGGGCTCTGATCGCTCACTCAAGCCGCTTGACAGTCCGCGACGTGGAGAAACCCAAGCATTGGGGTATGGCTTCTACCGCAGCGGCGAAAATCTCTATGCCGCCAAATACACCTTTCGACCCTTGACCGTAGCCGAGGGAGAAACGGCTGTCGTTGCGATCGCCAAGCTCGAGTTCTTGGCCGCGGATCTGGCCCACGATGGCAGCACGGTTTTCAATGTTGACACACATCAGGGGATGGCGGATGCGGAGCTCAGCCCCAGCGCCCTGGATCCCGCAACCGTCGAAGTGCTCAGTCCTCACTATTTGGCTGATGCCAATCGAGTGGCCCTGCGCTGCCGTGGCAGCCTGGACTTGCTCGACGCTGATCGGAAGAGCTTCTACGTTTTGCAGGATGGGTATGCCCGGGATGCGAATCGCATCTACCCGCTTGGCAGCGACAAGGTGTCCCCGGCTGGTTTCGAGCTGCTAGGCGCGGGATACGCGCGCGCTCCCGAAGCGGTATACCGGTTCAACGAAATGCACTGCAAAGCTTTTGAAATCTACGACTCTGATCCTGGCTCCTTCAAGTTGTTAGAGCCAACGGGTCACGTCGCCGTGGATGCCAGCCGTGTCTATCTCAACGGCAAAGCGATCCGGGGTGCGACCCCCGAGGAAGTGCGCGTGTTGCGCGGATTCGAAGGCGAGCAGGACGGGCCGGTAGTTGCGACCAAGCAGGGCGTGTACGATATGGCGGGCAATGAGATCCCAGGAGTTGACGCCGAGACTTTTCGAGTACTGAGCCCCGAGCCATTTTGCGGTCGGGATCGCCAACACGTCTACGCAGCCGTCATTCGGGGCGAGATCAAGCCACTGAAGGCCGATGGCCAGAGCTTTGAGTTACTGACTGACGGCTATGCGCGGGATTGCAAAATGCTTCTGTACGATTTCATGCCGGTCAAGGGCGTAAAACCGGAGACGTGCCAAATCCTCGGTGGAGGCTATGCCGTCGCTGGTGGAATACTGCTCTTCAAGGGCAAAGCGATCCGCTCCGCTTGGGTCAATAACTAATGTCGGTGCGGTCTTCCGAAAATGCTCGGCAAAGGCAACCCGCCGGATACCTGAAAAAAATTTGAGGGCCGCGGTGGCCTAAACCAAGGACACCGCGAAGTTGCTCACGACTTCGCCGTGAATCACAATCCCAGCCGCACGCAACGTACATGGTAGTCATCGATCACGATGTCGCCATCGGTAGTGCCGTCGTCAAAACCCACACCCCGCACATTATAGAGAACACCAGCATATAGTTTCCACCCAATTTCGGGAAAGTCTCGAAAATCTCCCAGTTAGGCTGCAGCCCGATATCCCACTCAGTCTCGATTCGGAAGACGCCGCGGGAGCGAAGGATCCCCGGCGCGCAGACCTGCTACGGCGCCCCCACCGCGTGGCGGCTATTTCTGCGTGGTCAGCGAACGCATGCGCACGCGGCCGGGCTCGACCACGTCAAGATGCTGCAAGGCATCATCCCCATTTGCATGCACTGCCACAAAATCCGCTCCGACACCGACAGTTGGCAGAGAGTCGAGAAATACATTCAGGAGCACTCCGAGGCGCATTTTACGCATGCCCTGTGTCCGGAGTGCCTGGCGAAGCATTACCCCGAGAGTTGAGCGTCGCCAGGCAAAGCGCCCGGTGCAACTGTCTGGATCTGGGCAAAACGCCGAAAATGCTCGTCGTTATTAGTCAGCAGCAGCTGCACTGAGTGAGCCTTCATTGTCGCGACGACGAAAGCATCGTGGATAGTCTTAC
>Ga0182027_10009120_pt1 | contig 14309 bp, 8 predicted proteins | sample 712E1DmetaG_FD_121300 | JGI IMG/M metagenome (GOLD analysis project Ga0182027, IMG submission 121300) | Permafrost microbial communities from Stordalen Mire, Sweden - 712E1D metaG (Illumina Assembly) | ecosystem: Environmental > Terrestrial > Soil > Wetlands > Permafrost | place: Sweden...
CGCGAAGAAGCGTTATCTGCATTGGTGATGTTAGGCTTCCAAAGATCGCAGGTTGACAAAGCTTTATCAGTAATCATTCGCGAATCGAAGGGGCTTTCTGTTGAGGAAATGATTAAGAGGGCATTAAAAGTATTGTAACTTATTTATTGATCGGGCTTGAGTAAGGTTTTTAAATATTTTCTTTCGGGTATAATTATTTTGTTCATCTGGACTGCATTTTTCAGTTCAAAGGCTTCGTTTTCTATTTTTCAAAATTCAGAAAGCCAGGAGCCGGATTCTGCTCTTGAAGACACCTTAGCAAATGTTAAAGCTGTAGGCCCTCAATTTAAGCTTAAACCCGATCCACTATATCCATCTGCTGACTTAAAACCAACTGATGGGGTTCAACTCAGGCGACCCGCGAACCTAAAAACAAATGTTGAATATAACACCGATACAAGGCAATATGTGTTCACCAATAAAATAGGCAAAACTGATTACCGCCCGCCTTCAACAATGAATATGAAGGAATATGAGAATTATGAATTGCACAGGACAATCCGGGAATATTGGCAGTCGCAGGCTAATGGCGGAAAGACAGTCAACCAAAGGGGCTTCAGGCCATCGTTTAACCTGGGGAGTGAAGCTATGGACAAAATTTTCGGGAACAGTACTGTCAATATTGTCCCGCAAGGCCAGGCTGAGCTGATTTTTGGTGTAAATGTTTCAAAAACAGATAACCCTAATATACCTGTATCTTTAAGAAGTACACCATCTTTCACGTTCGATGAAAAAATCCAAATGAACGTTAACGGCACAATCGGCGACCGCCTAAAACTTGGAATAAGTTATAATACTGATGCCACTTTTGAATTTGAGAATAAAACCAAACTCGAATATTCCGGTAATGAGGATGACATTGTTAAAAAGGTAGAAGCAGGAGATGTAACTCTTCCCCTCCCAGGCACATTAATAACCGGAAGCCAGAGTTTATTCGGTATAAAAATGGAAATGCAGTTTGGAAAACTTACCGCTACAACTGTACTTTCGCAACAAAAGGGACAAACGCAGGTAATTAATATGAAGGGCGGCGCCCAGATAACTGATTTTGAAATTATGGCCGATGCCTACGAAGCCAACAAACACTTTTTTCTTGCCCATACTTTCAGGGATAAATTTGATGCTGCACACAATTATTTACCTAAAATTGCTTCTAATGTGACAATTTCGAGGATTGAAGTTTGGGTTACAAACAAAAAAGGAACCCTGCCGGATGCAATGGATATAGTGGCATTTACTGATTTGGGCGAAACCAAAAAATCGAATTTAAGTGATTCCTTAGATATTTCTATTTTTAGTCCCAATGGTTACCCTTCGGATAGCGCAAACAGCCTGTATTTATCAGTTATGCACGCAGTACAAAATCTGAACAAAGATCCTAAGGCAATTGACAGATTAAACTTTAAACATTTAATCAAAGGGACAAATTATGAGACATTGAACAAGGCCCGTAAGCTTGCAGATAATGAATATACAATAGACCGTGCCTTAGGATATATTTCATTAAGTGCTTCGCTTAATTCTGACGAAATACTGGCTGTGTCTTATGAATATACCGTTAATGGAGATAACAGTAAAGTATTCAAAGTAGGGCAGTTCGCGGCTGAAAATCCTAAGGGGCCATTGTTGGTAAAGTTAATTAAAGGCACAAATTTGTCACCGCATACTGTTACCTGGGATTTGATGATGAAAAACATATATTCTTTGGGCGGTTACGATATTAACAATGATGGGTTCTACTTGAATGTTGAATATCACGATGATATAAAAGGAAGTGATGTTAATTACCTTCCTGATGTAAATGATAAAACGGGCAACAAAATTATCCTTCTTTCATTGATGAACCTTGACAGGGTAAACTCGCAGATGCTGCCCCAGCCCGATGGTGTATTCGACTTTATTGACGGTGTCACGATTGATAAAAAATACGGAAGGATTATCTTTCCAATGAATGAACCTTTTGGTAAAGGACTTGATAATTTATTATCTAATAAAGGTGTTCCTAAAATTTTTAGGGATGGATATCTATACCAGGACTTGTACGATTCCACCCAAACCAAGGCTAAACTCGATGCAGAAAAAGATAAATTTAAATTGAAAGGCACCTTTAAGGGCTCATCTTCTTCCGAAATAAATTTGAATGCCATGAACGTACCCCAGGGTTCTGTAAAGGTTACTGCCGGAGGCATCCCTTTGGTCGAGAACCAGGACTTCATCGTTGATTATGCTATGGGGACAGTGAAAATAATAAATAGTGGGATTATGTCCTCAGGCCAGCCAATCCAGGTTTCGCTTGAGAATAATTCGATGTTCAATGTTCAGACCAAGACTTTGGTAGGCACACATTTGAATTATAAAGTCAACGACGATTTCAATATTGGCGGCACTATATTGAACCTCAATGAACGTCCCTTGACACAAAAAGTAAATATTGGGGATGAACCGGTTTCGAATACTATTTGGGGCCTAAATTCGACCTACCGGACCAACTCGCAGCTATTAACCACACTTATCGATAAGTTACCATTTATTCAAACCAAAGAAATTTCAACAATTACACTTACAGGTGAATTTGCCGATTTAATCCCCGGATCGTCAAGCCTGATTGGTAAAAATGGTGTTGCCTATATAGACGATTTCGAAGGCAGTCAGACCAGTTACGACCTGATATCCCCAACTGGCTGGTATCTTGCAAGTACCCCTCCTTCTCAATGTCCTGAAGCTTTGTTGACAGATTCTTTACCTTATGGATTTCACAGGGCTAAATTTTCATGGTATTCAATCGATCCGCTTTTCTCGTTAAACAATTCTTATACTCCGGCCAATATAAAGAACAATAAAAGTATGCAGTCGAGCAACTACGTGCGCCCAATCGCACAGACCGAAGTTTTTCCCAACATTCAATCACAATACGGCGTAACACCTAATTTGCAGATTTTAAACCTTACCTATTATCCTTATTTAAGAGGCCCTTACAATTTTTCGACAGACCTTAATAAAAACGGGCAACTGAACCACCCGGAAAATTCTTGGGGAGGGATGATGCGCCCGATTACAAGTACCGATTTCGAAGCTGCAAATATTGAATACATCGAATTCTGGCTCATGGACCCGTTTATTGAAGATTCTTCAAACACTGGCGGTTCGATATACATTGACCTTGGGAATATTTCGGAGGATATTTTGAAGGACGGTTATATGGCAACAGAACAAGGCTTGCCAAATCCTACTGCTACTCTAAATACTGATACGGTTTTTTACAATTCTGTCTGGGGCCATGTACTTATAAACCCGCCAATGTCAAAGACATTCAGCCCCGATGCCGGCTCGCGAAGCTACCAGGATGTTGGCCTTGACGGGTTAAGTGATACTTATGAAAAGACTTTTTTTAAGCCTTATTTAGACAATCTTCAAAAAGTTGTTAGCCCTGATGTTTTCGCTAACCTAAGCAAGGATCCTTCAGGCGATGACTTTCATTATTTTCTTGGTTCAGATTATGATACTGCAAAAGCTACTATTATAGACCGCTATAAGGATTACAACGGGATGGAAAACAACTCTCCCGAAGCAAGCGGAAATAGTGTCGTGGTGGCATCGAGTTATACTTCACCCGACATGGAAGATATCAACAACGACAATACCATGAGCGATAACGAAAGCTTCTACGAATATCAGGTACCTATAGTCCCGGGGAATATGAAAATTAGCAAGAATTTTATTACCGACATTGAGAATGACACGCAGGACCCAAAGTTAAAATGGTACCAGTTTAAAGTCCCGATTGCAAATTATACTTCACAATATGGCGATATCGAAGATTTCAAATCAATACGGTTTATGCGTTTGTTCTTAAAGGGCTTTCAGCATCCGAACAATCTGTTAAAATCTACAACTTTTCGATTTGCCAAATTAGATTTAATCCGTGGCGAATGGCGTAAGTATGATAGCCCGCTTATCCAGGCAGAAGAAAGGATTACCAATCAGCCACCTTCAGAAGCGCTCGATATTCAGGCTGTTAATATTGAAGAAAATGCAAAGAAAACGCCGGTCAATTATGTGCTGCCTCCCGGGATAACAAGGGTTATAGACCCCAGCCAACCGCAATTGGTGCAGCTAAACGAGCAATCGATGGTGCTCAAAGTAACTGACCTTGGTGATGGCGATGCACTTGCAGCCTTTAAAACTTCAAATATCGATATGAGGCTATACCAGCACCTGCAAATGTTTTCGCATTGCGAAGCTATACCTGGTGATAAACTTAACGATCACGATTTAAGCGTATTCATAAGGCTCGGAACTGATTATACAGAAAATTATTATGAATACGAAGTCCCGCTGGTCGTTACAAAATCAGGTCCAGGTTACAATCCGGCTATGTCATCTGATGTTGTTTGGCCATCGGCAAATAATTTCTATATCCCTTTGGATACTTTTACGACAATTAAAGAAGCGCGGGATGACGATCGCTCAGCTTCTATAATCCATCCTTACACAATAGTCAACGGGAACAGGAAGGTTACGGTTTGCGGGAATCCGACATTAAGCAGCGTGAAAACAATAATGATTGGTGTGCGCAACCCTGGCAACAAGAACAATCCCTATAAAAATGATGGTTTACCAAAATCGGCAGAGATTTGGGTAGATGAATTACGCCTTACTGATTTTAGTGATAAAGGAGGCTGGGCTGCAAATGCAAGGGCACAAATTAAACTTGCAGATCTGGGCACAGTGCGTATATCAGGCAGCACAAAGCAACCGGGTTTTGGCGGCATTGAAAGTACTATAGACTCAAGGGAAAAGGCTCAAACAAACCAATTTGATATTGCTACTGAACTTGAACTAGGCAAATTCTTTCCGGAGAAGGCTCAAGTGAAGATTCCAATGTATGCTTCCATATCTCAAACCCGTATCAATCCGCAATATAATCCATATGACCCAGATATTCTATTAGCAGTTGCATTAAAAAATAAAACAACTTCGCAGAAAGATTCTATTATAAGCATAGCACAGGATTTCACCCAACACCGTGCCATTAATTTCACAAATGTCAAAATAAACAAAGTTGGTAAAAAGCCGCATTTTTATGATCCGGCTAATTTTTCGATAACTTATGGCTATAATGATATTTTTGCCCATTCGCCAACTGTACTGTATTCATACATGTACACGTATCAGGGAGGCTTTAATTATATTTTTAATAACCGTCCAAAAAACATAACGCCACTAAAGAACATAAAACTTTTTAACAACAGGATATTAAAGATATTTAGTGATATTAATTTTTATTATTCCCCAAACAGTGTGTCGTTTAGGACTAACATTATCCGCAATTACCACGAAACAGAGTTACGAAACCTTACGGGGGATAATTTGATTATTGAGCCGACTGTTGAGAAAAACATTACCTGGAACCGTACATACGATGTTAAATATGATCTTTCACGTGCTATAAAGATTGATTTTCTGGCAAATGTAATTGCTACAGTTGATGAAATTCCCGGTCCGGTAAATAAAAATAATCCGTTATTGTATAAACACCAGATGGATACTATTAAAAGACAGCTGTTAGAAGGAGGCCGGATTACAAATTACAACCAGCAATTAAACATAAATTACCAGGTGCCTATAAATAAGTTGCCATTGCTCGACTGGACAAGCCTTAATGTGAGGTATGCCTCTACCTACGATTGGACTTATGTTCCAAAAACTGTTGTAAATGATACAGTAATCGATCTTGGCAATATAATTAAAAACTCACGCAATATACAATTAAACGCGAATGCAAATTTAACCAGCATTTATAATAAGATTGGCTTTATAAAAAACTTCCAGGATGCCGGCAAAGGAAAAAAGAAAGAGAAACCAAAGAAAATAGTGACTTTCGAACAGACATATTTTAAACTTAAAGATGGGGTTCCAAAAAGTATCTCGCACAAATTAGGTACACAGGATGTAAAAGTAACTGTTAAAGATGCAGATGGAAAAGAGATTAAAGGAAAAACTGAGATTGTCAGTGGAAACCGTGTTAAATTCACTCCTGAAAAGGATGTCACCAATGCTACAGTGTCTGTAGAAGGAAAGGTAGATGCGCCGGAAGACCCACTGTTCCTTTTAGCGAAAGGGACTATTAAAATATTGACAGGTATTAAGTCTATTTCTGGCACCTATAATCTTGTTCAGGGGACTACGCTGCCAGGTTATGAAGCAGGACAAAATAATAACCATGAAGCACAATTCTTCGGTTCAACAATGCACAACGGATCTATAGCCCCGGGTATTCCTTTTTTATTGGGCAATCAGCAATCAGGAGATAACCTGATCAATTCAATGCATTACCGTGGTTTGCTTACAGTCGATTCCATGTTCAATTCACTTGTCCTTACTTCAAAGAATACATCCATTAACCTGAGGCTAAATTACGAACCGTTTGATGGATTGCGGATCGACCTCAATGCAAACCATTCCTATTCGGAAAATAATTCCTGGAGTTTCAGCAACCATGATCCAAATAAACTAAATTCACCTACATCATTACCAGTCACAACAGGTAATTTCTCAATGACCATTATTTCATTCCAGTCCTTTGAGAGCCTTTCACAATCAAGTGGTTTCAGGTCTAAAGTATTTATTTTATTCGAAAAAAACAGGGCCACTGTTCAAAATCGATTGAATCAGCAGGCTACAGCCCGTTATCCGGAATACTATGATTTAGCAAAAACAGATAGCGGAAGCTTTACTACTAATTCACAACAAATACTCATTCCGGCCTTCCTGGGAACCTATGGCGGCTATGGAGCGAATAATGTACCATTGGATTTGTTCCCTGGGATTTCATTTATTCGTCCCAACTGGAGGGTTAGTTACGATGGTTTGTCTAATATACCTATTGTCCAGGAATATCTGCGTTCTGTAACATTAACCCATGTTTACTCTTCAACCTACAATATTGGTTCTTTCGTTTCTAATTTAGAATATGATCCTTCATCAGACGGTTTCAGTTATATTCGCGATGTACTTACCTATAGCTGGATTCCACAGTACGCTGTGAGTACCGTGATGATAACCGAACAATTTAGCCCACTGATAGGAGTTGATATGGCCTGGAAAAACAATTTATCGACGCGTTTTGAATATAAGAAAAGCAGAAGCTTATCACTTAGCCTTTCAGATGATGCTTTATCTGAGATGGATTCAAAAGAATATGTGGCCGGTGTTGGTTACAAGATCAATCAGGTACCACTTATATTTACTACAATTACCGGGGCACAATCGACAGTAAAAAGCAATATCAATTTACGGACCGATGTAACACTGCGGGATGATATTACTTTATTGCGCAGATTAGATGTTGATGATCCTGAAATATCTGCAGGAAACTGGAGTTTGAAGATATCTGTCTCCGCAGATTATGCTTTAAGCGATAAACTTAATATTCGTGTGTTTTTCGATCAGCTGAGAAATGACCCGCGAATTGCAAGTTCATTTAAAACGACCAATACTAATGCTGGTTTCAGTATCAGGTTCACTTTAGCCCAATAATTTGGTTTTATCTTGAATTTACCTAATTTTGCTTCTGAAAACATAATTTAAAAACAATGTTAAACCTAAACCATGAATATACCAGCGAACCTTAAGTACACCAAAGATCATGAATGGATCAGGATTGAAGGTGAAGTTGCCACAATAGGTATTACCGATTTTGCCCAAAATGAATTGGGCGATATAGTTTTCGTTGAAATTGAAACTATAGGCAAAACTTTAAATAAAGAAGAAGTTTTCGGGACTATTGAAGCTGTAAAAACAGTGTCTGACATGTTTATGCCGGTTGCCGGGTATGTGACAGAGAAAAATCCATTGCTTGAATCGCAACCTGAAATTGTAAATAAAGACCCCTATGCTGATGGTTGGATAATAAAAATAAAAATTACCGACATATCGCAATTGGCAGGATTAATGGGCGCTACTGCCTATACGGCATTAATAGGTGTATAAGCAGAGGAGTTTCATGAAACTTTTCCACTGATGTAAATTATAATACTTCTGTAACCGGCGTATTTACAAATTTATATTCCAGGAAGTTTAGTGAAGGAGCAGCAGAAATTTTAATATAGCATGTGTACTTGAACATCCATCGCAATCGTAAGGAAGGAAACCCGCGTTTCAAGTAAGCAGCTAAATAAGGATGAACTCGTATATGAATAAATTTAACCTTTTCCTTTTCAATAAAATTGGTTAGCGATATTTCTAATTCTTTTTCGAGCAAAATACTTGGTGTAATCTCTCCAGAACCTTTACAGGTAGGACATTTCTCAGTAGTGTCGATATTCATTTCCGGACGCACCCGCTGGCGTGTAATTTGCATCAGGCCGAATTTACTCAAAGGCAGAATATTGTGCCGCGCCTTTTGATCGACCATCAGGTTCTTCATCTTTTCGTAAACCATTTGCTTGTGCTCATTCGATTGCATATCGATAAAATCGACAACAATTATACCGCCCATATCGCGAAGCCTTAACTGTCTGGCAACTTCTTCGACGGCTGCAAGGTTCACTTCAAGTGCATTTGTTTCCTGGTCCTTCGCAGCTTTCGAACGATTGCCACTATTAACATCTATAACATGCAACGCTTCGGTATGCTCAATTATTAAATATGCACCTGTACGTATTGAAACTGCTTTTCCAAATAAAGACTTAATCTGTTTTTCAACACCAAAATGTTCGAAAATTGGTTCGTGGCCGGAATATAACCTGACTATTTTTTCTTTCTCAGGTGCAATTGTACTAATATAATCCTTAATTTCCTGGTAAGAAGTTTCTTCATTCACAAAAATATTACTGAACGATCCATTGAGCGCATCACGCAATATTGCAGAGGTACGGCTGACTTCACTAATAACCAGCCTGGGAGAATCAGCGCCTTTAATCAGTTCAAATGCCGTTTCCCATTTTTTTATCAGACTGCGCAATTCAGCATCAAATGTGGCTACTTTTTTTGCTTCAGCTACTGTCCTGACTATTAAACCATAATTCTTTGGCTTGATACTATATAAAAGAGTTTTAAGTCTTTTCCGTTCTTCATCAGATTCAATCTTTTGCGAAACTGAAACTTTATCAGAAAATGGGATTAATACAATATTCCGTCCAGCTAAAGAAATTTCGGAACTTAACCGTGGCCCTTTTGTCGAAATTGGCTCTTTTACTATTTGCACAAGAATAAGTTGCCCGGGAGTAAGAACATTTGCAATTTTTCCGTTTTTGTCAATGTCGGACTCATTTTTAAACTTTTGAAGTAATGGTGTTCTACCTTTTTTTATCAAAGCAGCCTTTAAAAATTTATTCAGTGATAATATCTGCGGGCCTAAGTCGAGGTAATGGAGAAATGCATCTTTTTCTGAACCAACATCAACAAATGCAGCGTTTAAACCTGGCATGATTTTTTTAACCTTGCCTAAGTATATATCACCAACAGAAAATTTAATGTTATTTTTTTCTTTGTGAACTTCTACTAATTGCTTGTTTTCTAATAAAGCAATTGAAATATCGGTTGGGGAAACATTTATAATTAATTCATTGTTCACAATTTCAACCCAAATTTATAAAGAGATAAACCATAGAACCATCATTTTTGGAAAACTATCTTAACTGTTAATCTGCAAGCAATATTTGTCTTATTTGCTAAACCAAATTGCTTTGTTAAGAATATTAACCTATTAAAACATAATAAACCTAAAATCCTTTTCATAGGAGATTAGGTTTAATATAACAACACATTTATAAAAATGTTATTTCTTCTTTTTGTGCCTGTTCTTCCTTAAACGTTTTTTACGTTTGTGGGTGGCCATTTTATGTCTTTTTCTTTTCTTTCCGCAAGGCATTTTCTTTCAACTTTAAGAATTAAACACTTTTATTACTTGACGTTGGCCTTCACTTTTGACACAAACGATTTGGCAGGTTTGAACGATGGAATGTTATGTTCCGGAATAATAATAGTGGTGTTTTTTGAAATATTCCGGGCTGTTTTTTTGGCACGTTTCTTAACAATAAAACTTCCAAACCCTCTTAAGTAAATGTTTTTATCTTTTACCATAGAGTCTTTAATTGTTTCCATAAAAGCTTCAACAGTCTTTTGAACAGTAATCTTTTCAATACCTGTGCTTTTCGAAATCTCGTTTACGATATCTGCTTTTGTCATTTTTTAAAACCTTTAATTATCAATATATTAGTTTATAATTTTCAAATCCGGAGTGCAAATATAAATGATTTATTAATAACTACGAAATCCAATTGAATTATTTTTGCCTTAATACTTGATTATTTTATCGATATGGCTGAATTTATGGAATTACATGAGAACATAATCAATTGGTACGAGAATAACAAAAGGGATTTGCCATGGCGACACACAAAAGAACCTTACAAAATTTGGGTTTCAGAAATTATCTTGCAGCAAACCCGCGTTAATCAAGGACTTGTTTACTACAATAATTTTATTGAATGTTTCCCTGATATTTTCACTTTGGCAAATGCCAACATCGATAAAATTATGAAGTTATGGCAGGGATTGGGGTATTACACCAGGGCAAGAAATATGCACGAAACTGCTAAGTTTGTTGTTGAGAATTTAAATGGGAATTTCCCGGATAATTTCAACGACTTAATTAAATTAAAAGGGATCGGGCGATATACAGCAGCAGCTATTGCTTCGATTGCTTTTAATGAAAAAATCCCTCTTATTGATGGAAATGTTTATCGCTTCATTTCCCGGCTAAAAGGTGTATTCACGCCTATCGGGTCATCCAAGTCATATTCTGAGTTTTTTGAAATTCTTAAATTTTTTTTCATTGATAATAATCCTGGCAGGTTCAACCAGGCTTTGATGGAAATTGGCGCAACAGTATGTATGCCTTCAAAACCTTTATGCGATATATGCCCTGGCTTGAATTATTGTTTTGCTTTTAAAAATGAGAAAATAAATTTGTTACCGGTCAGGCCAATCAAACAGCCATCAAAAAACAGATATTTAAATTATTTTGTTTTTTATGATCATAAGAATATTTTTATCAATAAAAGAAAAGACAACGATATCTGGAAATCTCTATATGAATTTCCCCAGGTGGAATCTGAAACTGACTTGGACATTAATCAGATTTTACAAATAGCTTCAGCCCAGTTGAAACTATCGATAAACAAGACAAATATTGAAAACACTTCTAAATTATACTTACACAAATTAACGCACCAAAATATTTTTGCAAGGTTTTTCAGGATTAAATTGGATAAGTCAAATAAAAACTATTTAAGCAGGAATTTTATTAAGTCGGATTGGAAGGTACTGAATGAATATGCCATTCCCAGGCTTATAGATAAATACTTAAAGGAAGAATTTGGTGTTAACAAATAATTGAGTTATCTTTCGAAAATGTATAAGAATTAACCTTAATTTATTAACCCAAAAATTTAATTTATTATGTCAGTAAACAAAGTAATTCTAGTAGGCAATGCAGGAAAAGATCCTGAAGTAAGGTACCTTGAAAATGGCACACCTGTATGTACGTTTTCATTGGCAACAAGTGAAACTTACAATAATAAAAACGGTGAAAAAGTGACAAATACCGAATGGCACAACATTGTCATGTGGCGTGGTTTAGCTGAATCTGCCCAAAAATGGGTAAAGAAAGGCTCAACGTTATATATCGAAGGTAAAATTCGCTCCCGATCCTGGGACGATAAAGATGGAATTAAACATTATGCAACCGATATTGTCGCTGATACATTTAGATTTGTAGGAAGAAAACCAGATGATGGGCAAGCTCATGCACCTGCTCATGCTGCAAATGAAAACAAAGCAGTTTCAGAAGCCGATTCATTCGTTGCAAGCAATGAACCCACCGATGATTTACCATTTTAGGTTTTAGTAACGAAGAATAAATTTGAAATAAAATTACAGTTCAGTTAGTTAGGCTGGAGGCTATTAGGTGAAAAAAAGTGTTTTTCAAAATTTTCCTCTTTCTGGGAAATAATATAAACATGTGTATCAAAATGATTTGTTTTTTTAATTCCTAATAATCTTCAGCCTTATTAACCTCATTAATTGCGATTTAAATTATATTTTTCTTTTGAATATATTTTTCTTTTATCATTTCGATAGGCGTGGATGTTGATGTTTTGTTGTATCCAATTGGACTTAAGGTATTGTTCGAGTTTCTTCTGCTCATTTTACTCTTGTTAGGGTCTGCTGTGATCTCGGCCAGTGAAGTTGCTTTTTTCTCTTTAAAACCTTCCGATCTTAAGTTTCTGGAGGGAAAAGCAACCAAACAATCATTAATGGCCCTTTCTCTTTTAAAAAAACCTGAACAGCTCCTTGCTAATATTCTTATAGCAAATAATTTCATCAATATTTCCATTGTTGTACTTTCTACCATTATTACGAGAAGTTCAATTAATTTTTCAAACTCCCCGCTCCTGGGATTTATATTCCAGGTAATTATAATTACATTCTTGATATTGTTAATTGGCGAAATAATTCCAAAAGTTTTTGCCACCGACCACAGGATATCAGTTGCATTGTTCATGGCATACCAATTAAATATAATTTCTAAATTCGCTTATCCGTTGACTTATTTATTAACCAAATCGACATCTTTTATTCAAAAACGATTGGCATCAAAAGGGCACAATTTTTCAATTGACGATTTGTCTGATGCAATTGAAATTACTTCTGAATCATTAAGTGAAGAAAGAAATATTCTGGAAGGAATTGTAAAATTTGGAAATATAGATGTTAGCGAAATAATGCAATCGCGATTAGATATTGCAGCTATTGAATATGAAGTGCCTTTTAACAAATTGCTTTCTCTTATTATAGAAACTGGTTATTCGCGCATTCCCGTTTATGAAGATACACTTGACAACATAAAAGGAATTATATATACAAAGGACCTTTTGCCATACCTGCATGAACCTGAAAATTTCAATTGGCTTGGCTTGATAAAGCAAGCATATTTTGTTCCTGAAACTAAAAAGATAGACGATTTACTGGCAGAATTTCAAAAAAATAAAATCCATATTGCTATTGTAATTGACGAGTATGGTGGAACTTGCGGGTTAGTTACAATGGAAGATATACTTGAAGAAGTGATAGGCGAAATTTCAGACGAATCGGATGTTGATGAAGAACTTCCCTATAAAAAACTATCCAATAATGTATATTTATTTGAAGCGAAAATCCTGCTTAACGATTTTTTTAAAATTACCGGAATGGATGATTCTGTTTTCGATGAAATTAAAGGTGAATATGAAACCCTTGCAGGGCTTATACTTGAACTGAAAGGTGAAATTCCTCAAAAAAACGACAAAATAGAATGTAAGAATTTTGTTTTTATTATTGAAGCAGTCGATAAACGTCGTATTAAACAGGTAAAAGTAATTATTAAAGAATTTTAATTTCAAAATTTAATACAGATAGCGACATTTTTTAATGACATTTGCAATTAAATGAAGAGCTGCTATTCAAATATAATATAATAGAAAGTCCGGGAATGATAAAACTCAAAATAGCTTTCCTGATTATTTTTTTTACTACAATTTATTCATGTAACCAGGATTATACGCCCAAACCAAGTGGTTACATGCGTATCGATTTTCCCGAAAAAAAATACATCGCTTATGAGGGTAATTTGCCTTATTGTTTTGAATATCCCGTATATGGTAAAATAAAACCCGATACTGATAAATACGCTGAACCTTATTGGCTGAATATTGAATTCCCTCGATACAAAGGTAAATTGCACATAAGCTATAAAAAAGTTAAAGGAAACCTTGCAAAGTTTATTGAAGATTCCCGTAAATTAGCATATAAGCACACCATAAAAGCCGATGCAATTGACGAAGATATTTATAAAAATGATTCGGCAAAAGTATACGGGATTATTTACGGTATTAAAGGCAATGCAGCATCTTCAATGCAGTTTTTCTTAACCGATAGCAGCGAAAACTTTTTGCGCGGTGCACTTTATTTCAGCTCTCAGCCAAATAAAGATTCGCTTGCGCCGATAATAGCTTTTTTCGGTAAAGACGTTGAGCATTTTATTCATAGTTTGAAATGGAAAAGAGTAAAAATAGATAGGTAAGATGGGGTTGATTTTAAGAAAGAATGTAGATGATGATTGCCTTTTGGGTATTTGGGAGATTACAGAAAATTACGACTCGCTATATACTAAAATAAAATTACTCCCTGAAGAACAAACAACTCTTGAAGGTTTTCAAAATTAC
>Ga0182027_10009121_pt1 | contig 14308 bp, 10 predicted proteins | sample 712E1DmetaG_FD_121300 | JGI IMG/M metagenome (GOLD analysis project Ga0182027, IMG submission 121300) | Permafrost microbial communities from Stordalen Mire, Sweden - 712E1D metaG (Illumina Assembly) | ecosystem: Environmental > Terrestrial > Soil > Wetlands > Permafrost | place: Sweden...
GCAATGCCGGCGGCAGGGAAAACCCAATCCGGTGCAAGACAAAATAGGGGACTGGACGGCCCGTCCTGGAGTCCCGGGTATGTCGCACCCTCCTCCGCCCGTTTCGCGGGCTTCGGAGGGCGGATCCCGCGAGGGATTCGAGAGAAATGACGGTCAGCCCGGCGCAAGCCGGGCACAGAATCCGGCTTACGGCCCCAGGACCAAGACCCCGCCGCCGGCTGGAGATTGGCGCATTCCCGAACTGCCGGTGGATTGCAGGCCCGGCCGAAAGTGGCACGGGCATCTTGCCGTGGTACCATGAAACCTCCAGACATGGGCAAGACATGGGCAGGATGCCCATGCCACGGCGGGCAACCGGCAATCGGCAGATCCGTTGAGTGTGCCGGGGGGTGGGGGAATTCGACCTTGACTCGCCTGGGAGCGTCTGAGTTTGTAACCCCTTACAATCTTCCATCACGTCATGGCCAACACGAAATCCGCCATCAAGAACGCCCGCAAATCCGCCAGGCGCAACCTGCGCAACAAGGCGGTGATCACACGCCTGAAGACGCTGGCGAAGCAACTGGAGACCGCCACGAAATCTGGCGACGCGGCTGCGGCGAAGAGCGCGGCCATCGCCTATGTCGCCGCAACGGACAAGGCAGTGCGCAGCGGTGTCGTGCATGCCAATACGGCGGCCCGCGTGAAATCGCATGCCGCAAAGCTGGTGTTCGCCAAGTAGGCGGAACGCCCAGTGGTTCCCGCCCCGCAGCATTCGAGCCGCGGGGTTTTTTGTTTCTGCGCCCGGCGGAGAGATTGCACCGCGCCCGGATTTCTGCGTGAATAGCCCGGATGTTTCACACCCCTTTCCGCCGCAGAGCCACGGTCTGTTCGATGCCCGAGACTGTGGAATATGCGGGCTGACCCGGCCGTGGCTCTTGATGCCGCCAACCTCCGTTGCCACCGTATCCCGTGGGATCGTCCGCTGCTCCCACAGGCGGTGGCGTTCCTTGCAGGCGGCTGGGATGGAGCGGGCCCGCTCGACTTGAGCCGGCTGCTCGTGGTTGTACCCACCCGACAGTCGGGCCGCCGGCTGCGCGAGGCGCTTGCCGTGTGGGCCGGCGCCCGCGGGCAGAGCGTGTGGCCGCCGAGCATCTCGTTGCCGGAGGATCTGATCCACCCGCCTGCGCCCCGGGCCGCGGTTGCGTCCCGCCTCGAATCGCTGCTGGCGTGGGTCGAAGTGCTGCGGGGGATCGAGCTGGAGGCGTTTCGCGACGTGTTCCCCGTCGATCCTCCCGCACGCAACTTCACATGGGCGCGCCAGCTCGGCGCGCGGTTCCTGGGCGTGCAGGCGACGCTTGCCGAAGCCGGTTTGCGCTTCGGCGATGTGCCGGCGCGCGCCGGTCCGTCATTTCCCGAGGGGGCGCGTTGGACGCAGCTAGCCGCGCTGGAACGCCTCTACGATGAGGCGCTGGCCTGCCGCGGACTCGGCGATGAGCAGGCGGCGAAGATCGCGTTTGCCGCCGATCCGGTGTTGCCACAAGATCTTGCGCGGATTGTGGTGTTTGGCACGCCCGATCCGCTACCCCTCGCGGTGGCGGTACTCGCCCGTCATGCGGGCACCCTGCCGGTCGAGGTGGTCGTCGCCGGCCCGCCCGTGGAGCCGGAAACGCTGTTCGATGCCTGGGGCCGGCCGGGGACGGAGGCATGGAACCGCCGCCATATCGCCTGGCCCGACTTTGAGGAACGGGTCCATCTGTGCGCCGACCCCTCCGTGCAAGCTGAACGCCTCGTGACACTGGCCCGGCATTACGGCGGACCGGCGGGCATCCTCGGCATCGGCGTGGCCGATCCGGACGTGCTGCCTTCGATCGAGCACGGCCTGTTGCGGTCGGGCATCGCCGCCTTTGATCCCGAGGGCACGCCGCGCGAGCGCGGCGCTCTCTCCGCGCTGCTCACCGCGCTCGCTGACTTTGGGCGCGATCCGGCGTTTGATGCCGCATCGGCGCTCGCCCGCTGTTCCGACGTGCTCGCTTGGCTGCAGACCGAACTTGGCCGCGAATTCTCGCCCGCCGGATTCCTTGCGGCGCTCGACCGGCTCCGGGCGGAACACCTGCCGCCCACGCTGGACGAGGCCCTTCGTCATGCCGGCCCAGCGGGCAAGGGACAGATCCGTGGCGCCGGATCGGATCGGGCGATGCTGGCCGACGGACTGCAACACATTGCCGGACTGCGTGAGGTCCTGATTTCGGGCCCGTTTCCCGCCGGCCCGGTTGCGGTGCTGGCCCGGCTGTTCGCGGCGCGCGTCTTCGACCTGACGCAGGCGGCGGATCGGGCGCGGGCGGATGATGCCGAAGCGTGGCGCGAGCTGAGGGAGACGATTGCACGTGCGGCGAAACGGTTCCCGGACGTCAGCGACAGCGAATGGTGGGAGATTTCGCTCGAGTTGTTCGGCGAGAACCGCCGCTTCGATGAAAAGCCGGCCGGGGCCGTGGAGTTGCTCGGCTGGCTGGAGCTGTTGTGGGAAGACGCACCGCATCTGGTCGTGGCGGGATTCAACGACGGCTGCGTGCCGGAGGCAGTTGTCGGAGATGCTTTTCTGCCGGAGGCTCTTCGTGAGAAACTCGGTCTGAAAACCAACGCCGCGCGCCTGGCCCGCGACGCCTATCTGTTGGCGGCACTGGCGGCCGGCCGGCAACAGGCCGGCCGTCTCGATCTGTTGGTGGGCAAGGTCTCCGCCGCCGGCGAACCGTTGCGGCCCTCGCGCCTGCTCTTCCTGTGCGCTGATTCCGCGCTGCCGGCCCGTGTGCGGTTTCTGTTCAACGCGGCCGCCAACCCGCGGGCAAGCCTGCCGTGGAGACGGGCCTGGGCGCTCAGTCCTCCGCGCCTGAAACCGGCCGTGGACCATCTGAGTGTGACCGCCTTCCGCGATTATCTGGCGTGTCCGTTCCGGTTCTACCTCAAGCACGCCCTCCGGATGGAGGCGGTGGACCCGGCGAAGGCCGAACTGGACGCCCGCGATTTCGGCAACCTTTGTCACGCCGCGCTGCAGGCGCTCGGCGGGGAGCCGGGCCTGCGCGACTGCACGGACGAGGCGGTGATCCGCGATTTTCTCCTGGCGGAGCTCGCGCGCACCGCGCGCGCCCGCTACGGCGGGAGCCTCACGCTGCCGATTCTCGTGCAGCTTGAATCCGCCCGTCAGCGTCTCAGCCGTGCCGCCGCAATTCAGGCGCGCGAGCGCGCCGCCGGCTGGGTGATCGCCCAGGTGGAATGGAAGATCCCCGCGACGCCCGTCCTGGCGTTCGGGGGCCTGGCCGTCAGCGGGAAGATCGACCGGCTGGACCGCAACGAACGGACCGGTGCGGTGCGGGTGCTCGATTACAAGACCACTGACAAGGCGGTTCGGCCCCGCGATGCCCACTGCCGCCGACCACGGCGCGATGGTTCGGACGCCGGACGGCCGGCGTGGACCCGGTTCATGTCTGATGGAACCGAGTGGGTGTGGACCGATCTGCAATTGCCGCTGTATGTGAAGGCGGTGGCGGCGGAATTCGGGGGGAACGCGGTGTGCGGTTATTTCAACCTGCCAAAGGCGGCGGGTGAGACGACGATCGCCCTCTGGGACGATTATTCCGCCGCCATCCACGAGGCGGCGCTGCGGTGCGCGGAAGGGGTGGCCGCGGCGGCGGCGGCCGGCCGCTTCTGGCCGCCGGCGGAGCGGACAGCGCGCGAAGACGAAGACTGGCCGGGGCTGTTTCATGAAGGAGCCGCGGCGAGCATCGTTGCCGGCTGGGCGGAGGAGATCGCGCGATGAAACCGCCCGGCCACCTGATGATCCTGGCCTCGGCCGGCTCCGGGAAGACGTACGCTCTGACCAGCCGGTATGTGCGGCTGCTGGCGGGCGGCGCGCCGCCAGAGCGCATCGTCGCGCTGACATTCACGCGAAAGGCGGCCGCCGAGTTCTTTGATGAGATTGTGAACAAGCTGGCGCGGGCCGCGGCGGACGACACCGCTGCGCACCAGCTTGCCCGCGAGATCGGGGCGCCGGGCATGGCGGAGGCGGATTTTCTCCGCCTGTTACGGGGAATGGTGGACGCGATGCACCGCCTTCATCTCGGAACCCTCGACAGTTTTTTCGCGCAGATCGTGCGCAGCTTCCCGATCGAGCTCGGACTCGCCGGCGACTTCGCCATCATGGAAACGCATGACGGAAGGTTCGAGCGCCGCCGCGTCCTGCGACGGATGTTCGCGCGGGCGGGGGCCGGACTCACGCCCGCCCAGGAGGATTTCATCGAGGCATTCAAACGCGCGACATTTGGCGTCGACGAGAAACAGCTTGCAGCCCGGCTGGAGGATTTCCTCGACAGTCATGGCGAAACCTATCTGGAGGCTCCCCGTGCGGAGCTCTGGGGCAGCGCGGAGCGCATCTGGCCGGCCGGCTGCGAATGGCTGGCGAAGGCGGGCGGGCGCGCCCGGGCGGCCTGCGAATTCCGGGCCGCGCTGCCGTGGACCGCGCTGGATGAAAAACAACGGAAACGCCTCGAAGCATTCTTCGCCGAGCTGCCGGCGTGGGCTCCGGGCGCGCCGCTCCCGGACCCGGTGGCGTATGTGGTGGGCAATGCGTTGAAGGCCGGGCTGGGTTCTGCGCAGATCGTGGTGGAGCGAAGGAAGGTGGCGCTGCCCGGGCCCGCGAGCGCGGCGCTGCAGGCGCTGGTTGGGGGTGTGGTCGGAGCCGAGCTCGGGCGGCGGCTCGAGATGACGCGCGGGATCTTCGCTGTTTTGCGCGGTTATGAGGCGGTTTACCACGAAACCGTGCGCCGCCGGGGACGGCTCACGTTCGCCGACGTGCAGCGGTTGCTCCTCCCGGAGGGCGGCGCGCCCGTGCTGTCGGCAACGGCAGGGACGGGAGATCCCGACCAGCCCAATCCGGCAGGGTTGGGGCGGCTCGCGATCGATTTCCGGCTCGATGCGCAGTTCGACCATTGGCTCCTCGACGAATTCCAGGACACCAGCCACGGCCAATGGAGCGTGCTGCGCAACTTGATCGACGAGGCGGTGCAGGATCCGACGGGCCGGCGCAGCTTCTTCTACGTCGGCGACGTCAAGCAGGCGATTTTCGCATGGCGCGCGGGCGACCCGCGGCTTTTCCGCGAGATCTTCAGCCACTACAACGCCGGCGGAGTTGCCGCGATCGCCGAAACGCATCTCACACGTTCGTGGCGCTCGGGTCCGGCTGTGATCGCGATGGTGAACCGTGTTTTTGGCGCCGGATCAGTGATCGCGCGGCTTTTCCCCGCCGACGCGGCGGAGCGTTGGTCGCAGGAGTGGAGGGCGCACGAGAGCGCCCGGCCGGGGCTGGGCGGCTACGCGGCGTTGCGGCGCGTGGAGGGGGTGCGGGGCCGTTTTGGCGAAACCCTGCGTCTGCTGCAGGAAGCACAGGCTGCGGCGCGCGGCCTCAGTGTGGCCGTGCTTGTGCAGAAGAACGACACGGCTGCCGCCCTCGCCGACTTCCTGCGGCGCGAGGGACGGATGCAGGCGATCGCCGAGAGCGATCTGCGCATCGGCGCCGACAACCCGTTCACGTGCGCGATTCTCGCCATGCTGCGGGCGGCGGCGCACCCGGGCGATACGCTCGCATGGGAGCATGTGGCCATGACGCCGGCAGCGACGGTGCTTGCCCGCGAAGGGCTTGATCGGCGGGACGCGCTCACGGCGCGCCTGCTCGGTGAAGTCCACACCGAGGGATTCGAACGCACCGTCGAGCGGTGGCTGCAGCGGCTGGAACCGGTGCTCGCACCCGACGATGTGTTCAGCCGTGAGCGGGGGCGGCAGCTGGCCGAGGCGGCCCGCGTTTTTGATGAGACAGGCCGGCGGGATGTGGCGGAGTTCTGCGAATTTGCGGCGAGCCACGCGGTGCGAGAGGCCGAGGCGCCGGGCGTGGTGCGGGTAATGACCGTGCACAAGGCAAAAGGTCTCGGCTTCGATTTTGTCATCCTGCCCGACCTCGAAGGCCAGCGTCTCGCCCAGCGTCGCGAAGGGCTGGCGGTGCAGAAAGGCCCGGAACGTTCCGTCGAGTGGGTGCTCGACCTGCCCTCGAAAGAGTTCTGCGCGCAGGATGAGGTGTTGCGTGCCCACGTTGCCGCGGCGGAGGCCGATGCCTGCTATGAGGCGTTGTGCGTGCTCTATGTGGCGATGACTCGGGCAAAGCGGGCGGTGGTCGTGCTGGTTGATCCCGCGAAGCCGGAATCCATCTCGGTCAACTATCCCCGCCTGCTGAGCGAAACACTGGGCGAAACCTGGGAAGATGGCGATGCGGCCTGGTATGAGAAGCTGCCCAAGGCTGCAGCGCCGGCGCCCCGCGCCGAGGCTCTCGCGCCCCTGGCCGCGGTCTGCCCGCGGACGCCACGCCTGCCGGCGCGCACACCCTCGGCGTTGCGGCGCGGAGAGATTGCGGGGAGCGCCCTATTTCCGTCCGAGGGCGTCGGGGCGGAGCAGTTCGGGTCGGCAGTGCACGAATTGCTTGCCCGGGTGGAGTGGTGGGACGAGGCGGAGGCCGGGACATGGGTGTCCGCGCGACGGGCCGAGGGCTTCGATCCGGCCGCCCTGGACGAGGCGGTCGCCGTGCTCCGCGCGCCGGAGCTGTCCGGGGTTTTCGCACGGCCGCGCGGGCCGGCGGAAGTTTGGCGCGAGAAGGTGTTCGACGCGATCTTCGACGGTGCCTGGGTGACGGGTGTGTTTGACCGGGTGATTGTGGAGCGGGATGCGGCCGGCCGGGCGATACGTGCCGCTGTATTTGACTTCAAGACTGACCGCCGGGCAGACGCGGCCCTGGCGTTGCAGCGCCATGCACCGCAGTTGAGAGTGTACCGCCACGCGGCAGCCCAGCTGGCCGGCCTGCCCGAAAGCGAGGTCGGGTGCGACCTTGTGCTGACGATGGGGTCGAGACGTGTGCGTGTGCCTTGAGTTGATGGCCGTCGCGAAGGGTTTGCCGGCGCGATGGGGCCGCGAACCTGCGCGGTCACGGCGGGGCGCGACGATCGAAACGGGATTTGCGTACCGCGCCTGCCGCGTGCCGTGCCTCCTCCAATTTCTGCTTTACAGAGGGAAAAAAGCGCCGCACGGTGCGGGCTTCGCAAATACTCCAACCCTATGGGAAACCTGAAGAAGAAACGCCGGCTCAAGATGAACAAGCACAAGCGCCGCAAGCGCCTGAAGTCGCACCGTCACCAGAAGCGCACCTGGCAGAAGTAAACGCCGCATCTTTGTCGTCATCTGATAAGCACGCTACCCGCCGCGCGCGCGGCGGGTTTTCGTTTCCTGGGCGTGGCGGAGTTCCGTCCCGGTGACTTCAAGAAAAGGTAAATGGCCCGAGTGCGCGGACCGAATGTTGGTTTGGTCTTGTCATGGGCGGGGTTCCTTATAACAACTACGGCGCTTCATTGATCGTTTGGCAAAAGGTTGACGGGCTGTTCGTTTGGGTTTGATCTGCCAGAACAGCCCCGACATCGAGTACCCTTCTCCGCGCCGTTTATCCACTTGTCCACCGCATGTTCTCCTTTTCGAAGAAAACAAAGGGGCATTTTGTTGATCTCAATGATGAAGCAGCGCTGATGATGCGCACTTCGTCACCCGTCGTGCCGATGGTGATCGAGGAGATTCGGGAGGTTCCGACGAACAACGAGGCTGCCTTGCAGCAGGCGGTGAAGGATTTGATCGGAAAGAAGAGTGGCGGCGGTTATATGCATGCTCGTTGCGGCGTTTACCCGCCGCACCGGGTGGTGCGACGGGTAACCCTCGACCTGAAGCGCATCAAGGAACAGGACTATTTTCGGGAGATCTGCACGCAGCAATTCCGCCTCGATGAGGAGAAATGCACATTCGCCGTGCTCAACGCCGCTGATGGCACCGACTATGATGCGGGCAGGGTGACGACGCAAAAGGAAGTGATCTTTACCGGCGGGCCCAACGACGATCTGCTGGCGGTCCAGCAACGACTTCTGGCGTTGGGTGTGTTTCCGGAACGCCTTGAATTGGGTACGGTCGCCGCCTTGGGTGGATTGGTGAACTACCACGCCTTTGCGCAGTTGAAATCTCCAACCCTGGTGTTGGAAGTGGATGCCGAGAGCACTCAGTCCTTCGTGGTTGGTGCCGGCGGTCTCGATGTGAGCCGGTCCATTCCCCACGGGTTCGGAGCCATGGTCGCAGTTGTCCAGAAGGAGCTGAACCTGAAGGATGAAGAGTCGGCGCGGAAGCTCTTCTACTCGAATACCTTCGATTTCACGAACATGGGCGGCCTCTTGACGAGGAAGATCCTCAAGGAACTGCAATCGTTGATCGGCTTTTATGAAGTGCAGACCGGCCAATCAATCGGGCAGGTTCTATGCACGCAGATGCCGCCGAAGCTCGCGTGGCTCGGTGGATCAATCGCGAAAGAACTTGGCGTGGAAGCGCTCAAGCTGGATTTCACGGGCTGGCTGAAATCGCGCGAGATCAGCTTTGCAAGCTCGACAGAATCGTCGGAGTTGGACGCGAGGTGGCTGGCTGTTTTTGGCCTCATGATATATTACGATGCAGTTCCTGCAGAAAAGAAGTGAACAGTCGCCGGTGGGGTTGGTTCCCGCCTGGCACCCGAATTTTCGCAATCAAGACCGGTTGCCGGATACGAAGGTGGTGCGCACGTTTTTCTTCGTCAACGTCACCGGGATCACGGTTGTGCTTTGCCTCATCCTGCTGTTCTGTTACCAAGAGTACCGCATTAACAATCTGGGGCACCAGGTGGCAGACTGGCAGGCGCTGATTTCCAAGAACAAGAAGAGCGCCGATGAGGCGGTCGTGCTGTCCAGGAAGTTTGCCGAAGAAGAGAAGAAGATTCGCGAGTTGCAGGCGTTTCTCAAGTCGCGTTTGGACCTGCCCGAGTTTTTGCACCATCTCGGAAGCACCCTTCCGGAGGACATTTTGATCGACGCCGTCGATTATCGCGAAGGCGGCGTGGCATTGCGGGGCACGGCTGCCGGCTCGCCGGAAGAGGCGAGCGGCCGCACTTCCGCGTATGTCGAACAACTGCGACAGGACAAGTATATCGGCGGCCTCTTTGATTCAAAGGATGTGAGACAGAATGTGACGCGGGATCCATCGTCGGTACGTATGACATTCGATCTCTTCCTGCGTTTTAGATAAGAAGCGAAAAGGGAGCCATGACGGTCACTTTTAAGGATATACTGGAGTTTCTAAAACGATTTCCCGTCGGGATGGTTTGCGTGCTGCTCAGCGTAATCGTCCTGGGATGCTTCTTTTTGCGCCGCAGCCGGGTGGATGAACTCAGCACCCAGTCACGGCAAATGGAGGAACAGGGACGAATCGTCCTCGCCGAATTGCGCGACGCCACAGGCCTCCCAGAACACTGCGCATCATTGAGCGCGAAGACGAGGGACTTGGAGTCCCGGTTGGTGCGGGCCAGTGAGCGTGCGCACAACCAGCAGTATTTTTACCGGATCGAATCTGATACCGGCGTAAGGGAGATCAGCCTGCAGGCGGGTTCTGGCGGTGCCGGTCCCAGAAAGGGAGAAAGGCGCCTCTACAGCGGAATCGGGTACACGGTCACGGTGGTGGGCAATTACCGGCAGATCATCGATTTCATTGGCCGGTTCGAAGGCGGCCCGCGTTTCTTCCGGCTGAACTCGGCGTCGGTCTCACGTCAGGGGGACCGCAATTCCGCCGGCCCGGCATCCCCAGTTTCGCTGACGCTCAACCTCGAGCTGCTTGGCATGCCATGAGAACGACGCGCCACGAATTGGTCTGCCTGCTGTTCTTCCTCGCCATGGTTGCGTGCCTGCGCGGCGGGGATGTTTCCACTGCTGCCAAACGCCAGGAAACGCTGGATCTGGCAACCCGGTTGCTTGCTCCGCGCGAGAATCGGACCGCGTCCCTGCCTGATGAACTGGCGAATCCGTTCAGCATTGAAAGGCGCAGTATCGCCAAGATTGCTGGGGAGAAGAAGACCGGCGGTCCGGCGGGTGTGTCGGATCGTGAGATTCTGGAAAAGATCGCGCCGGTCATCGCACCTTCAGGCATGATGACGATTGGCGGCAAGCCGCTGCTGCTCTTCCGTGAGAAGAAACTCAAGGTTGGCGACCATGTGAAGATCCCCTTTGAAGGCGTCGACTACGTGGTGGTCATCACCGCAATCGATCGGACCTCTTTTCGGCTCAGTCTGAATCGCGAAGAAATTACCCGGCCAATCAAACCAGGAAAGACCCCATGAGAACACGTTCGTTTAAGTTTGTGCTCATTCTGCTCACCTCTGCCGCCGTCGGGCGAAGTCAGCCCGTTCCTGCGGCACCTGTCGCGGGCACTGATGCGCCTGTCATGGCGGCGAAACCCGCCGAAGTAGTCGAGACGGCGAAACCCGCCGAAGTAGTCGAGACGGCGAAACCCGCCGAAGCGGCTCCGGCACTCCAAACGACTGAAGCGGCCAGCGCCGGCGCGAGCCGAAACAAGGACACCCTGTCGGTCGACTTTCCGGATGAGGACATCCGGACGATTCTACGAAACGTCGCCGACCTGTTCGAATTGAACTTGGTTGTTCCTGCTGCGTTGCAGGGGAAGACATCCGTCAAGCTTCACGACGTGACCTGGCGCCAGGTGTTCGATGTAGTCCTCACCCCTGTTGGTTATACCTACGTCGACGAGAACGGCATCATCAAGATCGTGAGTCTGGAGAGCCTGTCCCAAGAGCCGGTGACCACGGAGGTGTTTGTATTGAGCTATTCCAAGGCCTCGGAGGTTCAAGCGTCGGTCGCAACGCTGATCGAAACTGCCAAGGGCGGCAAACTGACGCTCGATTCCCGCAGCAATTCATTGATCATCTCCGAGCACCCCTCGAAGCTGAACAAGATCCGTCCGATCATCAAGTTACTCGACAAGCCAACCGAGCAGGTGATGATCGAGTCGAAGTTCATTGAGATGCAAAGGGTTAACACCAAGGATCTCGGGGTGAATTGGGGCGTGCTCCAGAGTTACGGGGTGAGTTTGGGCGGCCTGACCCAGTCGATACATGCCAGCTCCATTCCCAATGCGTTTTACAATCTGGTCAATCGTCCCGGCAACGACGAAAATGGGCACGTGTCGGCGGTTTTCTCGGCTTCCGATTTCAGTCTCATCCTGTCCGCCCTGCAATCGATGAGCACGACCAAGATCGTGTCCAACCCGACCATCGTTACCCTCAACAACACCGAGGCGACGATCAACAGTGGCAAGGAATACCCCATTCCGAGCTACACCTACAATCAGGAGCGCGGTTCATTCGAAGTCAGCGGTTTCACGTACAAGCCGATCGGTATCATCCTCAAGGTGACGCCGCAGGTGAATGCGAACGGCTTTATCAAGCTCACGCTCTCTCCGGAGGTGAGCGACGTGCTCAGCGCCGCCAATTTCGGGGGTGCCGGGGGCGCGTCGATCCCGATCATCTCGGTCCGCAAGGCGACCACTCAGGTCACCCTCAAAGACGGCTACACGATGGGTATTGGCGGGCTCCTCTCATTCAGTGGCGGCAAGAACGGTTTCAAGGTCCCCGTGCTTGGCTCCATCCCCGTGTTGGGCCGGCTGTTCAGGAACGACTCCAGTACGGAGAACACGCAGAACCTTCTCATCTTCATCACCGCCAGGACGGTAAGCCCTGAGGGAGCGTCCATTAGCGATGTCTTTGACCCGCGCCGAGTACGAGGGATGGACCTGCAGCGCGCGGATCTTCCCGGCTATCGCGACGGCTCCGATCCCTTCGCCCCGGCAGGGACCGCCAACCAGAAGAAATAGTAGGGTCAAATTGCGCCCGAGCGGCGGGCGGTTTCAACCGACAGATACGTGTCAATGGCGCGCCCCAAGGGGGCGGACGCGCTTGGTTGTAACCTGTTCTTGTGCCCCCATGGTGGACGCGTGAGTCATGTCCAGGCCGATCACAGGCGGATGCCGGGGCTCGCGAAGCCTGGAAAGGAGCGCGCTGTCTGGCGGGGAATCTTGCCCGGGACACGCCGGTTCTTGCGACTATTGATTAGCCATTCTCGGGACAAGCCTTAGCTTTCAATCTCGATGACCGTGCGCAGCGCTCCGACTGCAAACTCACCCCGGCAGGGCTTTCCCGATCTGTTCATCTGCCTCCATCCGCATATGAACGAGCTGGATCGTTTTCTCCGATCCCAACTCGGCAGCTTTGAACCGGAGATCCGCGATCTGGTGGAATATTGTCTCGATGTCTCCGGGAAACGGATCCGGCCCGCCCTCGTTTTCTTCAGCGGCTGGGCCGGCGCGGATCGAATCAACCCGGCGCTCGTCCGCGCTGCCGCCGTCGTGGAGATGGTGCACCTTGCCACGCTGGTACACGACGACATCATGGATGGGGCGGAATTGCGTCGCAACCGTCCCACGGTCGCGCGCCGCTACGGTGCCGATGCAGCTGTGTTGCTGGGCGACGCGCTGCTGGCCCACGCCGTGCATGTTGCCGCACAGTTTCCCTCAACCGAAATCTGCCGGGTTGTGTCTGATGCGACCCGGAAGGTGTGCGCGGGTGAAATCGCGCAGACCCTGCGCCGGGGAGACCCGGCGGTCACCCTGGCCGATTACCGGCGTGTAATCGAGCTGAAGACGGCGGAACTTTTCCGCCTTTCCTGCCTCCTCGGAAGCCGGTTGGGCGGATTCGAGGACGGCTTTGTCGACGCCGCGGCAACGTTTGGTCTGCGGCTCGGATCGGCGTACCAGATGTATGACGATCTTGCCGATTTCTTTGGCGAAGAGAAACAGATCGGCAAGACGCTTGGTACGGACCTGAGGGGGGGAAAAGTCACCCTCCCGACGCTCGTGCTCCTGAAGAAACTACCGCCGGTCGAACGCGAGAAGTTGTTGGCCGAGATCCGGGAGCAGCGCGCCTCGCCCCTGAAACGACGGCGCGCAGTCATGAACGCGCACGGGGTTTTTGCAGAAGTGGCGGAGCAGGTGCAGGTTGAGCTGAAGGCCGGGGCTGCGGTGCTCGCCCCATGGTCGCACCTTGCGCCAGCGTCGCAGCTTGCACCATTGCTCGACTTGCTTCTGGACCAGCTCAGGATGCTGCCAGGCAGCACGGTCCCGTAGAATCCGGTTGCCTCAAGAATGTGTTCTGATCTCCTTTGATCCGGATGGCCTTCACCAGAGCAATCAGCAAGACGCTCGTCATGACTCCTGCGCGGCAGCAGGAGGCGGATGCCGATTTGGAGATTGTCCGGAGAGTCCAGGCCGGCGACGTGGCGGCATTCGACATGCTTATGGTCAAATACCGGGAACGCATCTACTCGGTCGTCTACAATCTCTGTGCGAACCGGGAGGACGCCGCCGACCTGACCCAGGGGACGTTCATCAAGACCTTCCAATCCATCAACCGGTTCCAGGGTCAGTCGTCTTTCTTCACCTGGCTTTACCGGATTGGCGTGAATGCCACGCTGACACACCTGCGAAAGAACAGGCTTCGCACGTTCTTCAGTTTTGAACGGATCATGGAGGAGGACAATTCATCCGAGATCATCGATGCGCTCACGGACAAGACCGGCGCCGACCGGGAGACATTTGTAAAAGAACTGCAAGAAAAATTGAACGAAGCATTGCAGAAACTGTCTATCAATCACCGAACAGTGGTTACTTTATTCGAGATAGACGGACTGAGCCATGATGAGATTGCCGAAATCATGGGGTGCTCGGTAGGAACTGTGCGATCGCGCCTGCATTATGCCAAGCAGTTGCTGCAGGCTGAACTTCAACCGTACCTTCGCTAGCAGATCATGCCTGATCCTCTGTCCAAGGTCCCATCTCGAATCACTGTGGAGGACTTGCTTCGGCTGAAACGAGCCGAACGTCCGCCGTTGCAGTTTTGGACGGAATTTGAACGAGAGTTGCGCCAGAAGCAGCTGGCCGCGCTCGTCGAGCGGAAGCCATGGTGGCATGAATTGGGCGCGTTCCCCGGTCGATTCAGCTGGCTCCGGGTGCCGGTTGGGGCGACGGCGGTCCTTGCCCTGACGCTGCTGTCTGTCCGCCAGTATTCCTATTCCAGTGGACGATCTTTGGTCGTGCCGGAAAGGAAGGCGGTCTCTCTCTCGCCTGCGTTGCCGGTGTCAGCCGCATACACGCCTGTGGAGATCCCACGCGCTGCAAGCTCCGCACATGTGGCTGTGGCGGAGGAACATACTGATACCAAGAGCCTGAAATCGAACGATCCCGTGCCCGAGACACGTCAAGTGACTCCTCGCGAGATTGCCGGTCTGGTTTCGCGCATTGGTGAGTCCGATTTTGTGGTGATTCCGTCGGAGCATGA
>Ga0182027_10009123_pt1 | contig 14307 bp, 10 predicted proteins | sample 712E1DmetaG_FD_121300 | JGI IMG/M metagenome (GOLD analysis project Ga0182027, IMG submission 121300) | Permafrost microbial communities from Stordalen Mire, Sweden - 712E1D metaG (Illumina Assembly) | ecosystem: Environmental > Terrestrial > Soil > Wetlands > Permafrost | place: Sweden...
CGCTCGCCAACCGGCCGCCCTGGCTGGCATCGATTCTGGAAGACGGTTACCTGCGCCGCTACGACGCGCGCACGCCCGGCTATCTCCCGCTCGACGCGGCCGGCGTCAACCTGCTCGAACTCTCCATGCTGCACGTTCTCGACCTCGGCGCCAACTACTGGTCGCTGTGGACGGAAGCCGCGGAACTCGACGAGTACGACAAGCGCTATCCGCGCGGCTTCGCGCGCCTGCGCCAGCGCATGGGCTACCGCGTCCGTCCGTCCTGGGTCTGGCAGCGGAAACGCTACGGCATCAATGAACTCGTCGTGGCCTTTATGAACGACGGAGTGGCCGGCGTCCCGGGCGTTCTGCGCCTCTCTCTCAAATCCGCGGATGGGAAAACGCTCGGCTCAGGCTGCCTCGACGCCGGCCAGCCCTACGGCGGCAAAACCCGCCAGGCGGCCTTCCTCGTGCCGCGCGAGTTGGAAGGCCAGCCGGTGTTCCTGTCGGCCGCGATCGAATGCAAGGCCGGCCTCCGCCGCCCCGTCCAGTGGGCCTGCGAGCAGCCACTCGAGCCGGACGGCTCCTACCGCGTCATAGTCAAGAAGCAATCCGACAGCGACTGGCGCAAGGGCATCTGAGGGCGCCGCGCCGGACGCGGCGCGGTTTTCAAAATCCGTGCATCGCGGGGCTTCTGCCCCGCGCCGCAAAGGTGTAGAAAAGGAGCGGGGGGCTAGCTTACGTATGTTGATCCGTAAAGAAGAAGCGCTCGAGTACCATGCCTCCGAACCGGCGGGCAAGGTCTCCGTCACGCCCACCAAGCCGTGCCGCACGCAGCGCGACCTGAGCCTGGCCTACACGCCCGGCGTCGCCGTGCCGTGTCTCGAAATCCACCGCGACCCGGCGCTGGTTTATAACTACACCTCCAAAGGCAACCTCGTGGGCGTGGTCTCCAACGGCACCGCCGTGCTCGGCCTGGGCAACATCGGGCCCGCGGCGGGCAAGCCGGTCATGGAAGGCAAAGGCGTCTTGTTCAAGCGCTTCGCCGACATCGATGTGTTCGACATCGAGCTCGCCACCGAGGATCCCAAGGAGGTGATCCGCGCCTGCCAGTTGATGGAGCCGACCTTCGGCGGCATCAACCTCGAAGACATCAAAGCCCCGGAATGTTTCGAGATCGAGGAAGAGCTTAAGCGCACCATGCGCATTCCGGTTTTCCACGACGACCAGCACGGCACCGCCATCATCTCCGGCGCGGCGCTGCTCAACGCCGTGGAACTGGTGGGCAAAAAACTCAGCGAAGTGAAGATCGTCTTCTCGGGCGCCGGCGCCGCCGCCATCTCCTGCGCCAATCACTACATCCGCCTCGGCGCGCGGCTCGAAAACATCCTCATGTGCGACACCAAGGGCGTGCTCTATCAGGGCCGCACAGAGGGCATGAACAAGTACAAGGCGAAGTTCGCCCGCGACACGGCCGCCCGCACCCTGGCCGAAGCGATGGCCGGGGCCGACGTCTTCATCGGGCTCTCGATCGCCGACTGCGTGACGCCCGAGATGCTGCTCGCCATGGCCGCCCGGCCGATCGTCTTCGCCCTGGCCAACCCCGATCCCGAGATCGACTACGAACTGGCCGTGGCCACGCGCCAGGACCTCATCATGGCCTCCGGCCGCTCCGACTATCCCAATCAGGTGAACAACGTCCTCGGCTTCCCGTTCATCTTCCGCGGAGCGCTCGACGTGCGCGCCACCGCGGTGACCGAGCAGATGATGCTCGCCGCCTCGCACGCCCTGGCCGATCTGGCCCGCCAGGACGTGCCCGACTCCGTGCGCCGCGCCTATGGCGTCGAAGAGATGGAGTTCGGCCCCGGCTACATCATTCCCAAGCCGTTCGACTCGCGCGTGCTCACCTGGGTCGCGCCCGCCGTGGCCCGCGCCGCCATGGAGAGCGGCGTCGCCCAGCGCCACATCGACCTCGACGAGTACCGCGAAGCGCTCGAGCGCCGGCTCGGCAAATCGCAGGAGGTCATGCGCATGATCGTCCATAAGGCGCAGCGCCATCCCAAGCGCGTCGTCTTCCCCGAGGGCGATCAGGATAAAATCCTGCGCGCCGCCCAGATTCTGGTGGACGAGCACATCGCTTTCCCCATCCTGCTGGGCAACGAGGAGACGATTCGCCGGCGCGCCGCCGAATTACACCTGCACCTCGAAGGGCAGGTCGAAATCATCGATCCGGCCCGCAGCGACCGCTGGGACGCCTACCTGCAGGAGTACCTGCGCGTGCGCAGCCGCAAGGGTGTCACGATGTCGGAAGCGCCGCGCAACATGAGCTCCCGCACGCGCTTCGCCGCGATGATGGTGCACACCGGCGATGCCGACGCGCTGATTGCCGGCATCACCCAACACTATCCCGACACGATCCGGCCCGCACTCGAACTGATTCCCAAAAAAGAGAATGTGCAGCGCGTCTGCGGCATGTTCATGATCATCACGCCCAAGGGCCAGGTCTACTTTCTCGGCGATACCACAGTGAACATCGAGCCCACGGCCGAGGACCTGGCCGAGATCGCCATCACCATCGCCGACACCGTGCGAAGCTACGACATCGTGCCGCGCATCGCGATGCTCTCCTTCTCGACGTTCGGTTCGTCGCGCCATGCGCTCGCCGAAAAAGTGCGGCGCGCCACCGAACTGGTCACCGCGCGCCGGCCCGATCTGGTGGTCGAGGGCGAACTCATGGCCGACGCCGCGGTCACGCCGGAATTCATGACCGACTATCCCTGGAGCCGTCTGCAGGGCGACGCCAACGTGCTCATCGCGCCCTCGCTCGAGGCCGGCAACATCGCTTACAAGCTGCTGCTGCGGCTGGGCGGCTGCGAGGCCATCGGTCCCATCCTCATGGGCTTCTCCAAACCAGTCCATGTGCTGCAGCGCGGCGCCGAGGTGATCGACATCGCGCGCATGACGGCGCTGGCGGTCGTGGAGGCGCAGCGGATGCAGCAGGGCCAAGCCCCAGCGGTCGTGAAATAGCCCGGCCGGCGCCGTCTACAGCTCCAGCCGCTCCAGCAGCCTCGCGGCCGTCTCGGCCGTCACTTCGACCGGCGCCTTCGCGGCCTGCGGGTTGGGGCGTTCATCGAATGCGGAAAACAGGGCCAGCTTGGCCAGGGCGTAGCGCTCGCGCTCGTCCAGCCGGCGCCCGTGCTCTTTCTCCCACGCCTCGGCCGCGCCGGCGCACAAACGGACCGCCAGCGGAAACCACGTCTTGCGGTCACCGGAAACCGTGAACGTGAATTCGCGCCGTCCGCCGCCATCGCGATAGCCCTCGTAAAAGTACTCATAGGCGTACCCGCTCAGCGCGGCGTAGTTTTTCATCCGCCGCACCGCCGGCGTCCCCCGCAACGCCGGCCTCGCCGCCCGCCGCAGCAGTCTGTCGAGCCATCGGGGCATCTATCCTGCTTTTGGCGCGTCCCGCCCGGGCTCCGGCGCCTTGGGCCGGAGCAGTTCCTGAATCTGTTCAACCGCCTGCGCCAGACTCGTGAGCAGTCGATCCGGTTGGGTTCGTTCGAAACGGGCCTTGGCCTTCTCCGTGTCACCGCTGAACCCCCACACTCCGACGACCAGCCTCAGTTTGGGAAAGCGCTCCCGAATCAGTTTGCACAGCGTCCGCGCCGGCGGAAACGCATACGGCGGCAATGCCGAGATGCAGACGACGTCTTCCTGTCTTTTCTCGAGCAACGCCAGGAGCTCCGCCGGAGCCGCCAGAGCGATTGGCAGCGACAGCGTCACGTGGCCCGCCTGCTCCAGCAATTGCGCCAGCATCGCCGCACTGACTTCGTCGGCCCGATCGTTCGCCGGAAGGCAGATGATATTGGCGTTGGGCCGCTGATCCGCACGCGGTTCGACGGCGGCAGCTTCGGTTGCGGTTGAATCGTCCGCCGGTTGGTACTCCGAAAACTCGGTTATCAGTTCGCTCAAGCTTAGATAGAGAAACTCCTCCCTCGCCGTGTCGATCGCTCCCTTGTGCCGATCCTCCTCGGCCAGGCTCAACGCAGGGATGAGCACCGAATCATATAACTCCACCAGCGGTTTTTCTTTCAGGAACCGTTCTACGATCGCGTGCGCCTCCGGTTGGTCCATCGCCAGTAATCGCTGGTAGATCTGCGCCTCCGCGCCCAGCACTTCTTCATCCCCCAACAGGATATGGAGGAAAGAGAATTGCGGAACATAGCGCCCCAGCACAACCACGCACACCGTGAGCGGCGTTGACAAAATGAGACCGGCCGGTCCCCACAGTACAGTCCAGAAGATCGCCGCCACCAGCAGCGCCAGCGAGGAAATACCCGTGTTCGTTCCGTATAGCCACGGTTCCACGAAGTTGCCGATGATCAATTCCAGGATGGCAAACACCGCGAACACCAGCAGCGGCGGCAGCCAACTGTTAAAGGCCGCCAGCGAGAGTGCGATCGGCATCGCGGCGGCCACCATCGTGCCCAGATACGGCACGATGCGCAGGATCCCGGCGACCGCTCCCCAGAGCGCCGGATTGGGCACGCCAATGAAGTACAGGCCGAGTCCGAAAAGAACTCCAAAGGCCGCATTGACCAGGATCTGCATCAACAGGTAGCGGCTCACACGCCGCGCCGCGTCGTCCAGCGCCTGCGTCATCATGTTGATCTGGCCCAGTCCCACCAGCCGGAACAGACGATGCCGCAGGTCGAATCTCTTGATCAGCATGAACACCGTGAAGAGCAGCACCAGTCCAGCCTCTGCCAGCGGCCGAATCACGGGCTGGACCAACTCGCGCACGTAATCCAATTCACCCGCCTGCTGCGGCACGATCTGCACCGGCAGAGGAGCCGCGGTCGTAATCGGCGCACTGCGCTGCTTCCGAATCTGCGCCGCGGCGCCGGCGGGCGGAATGGGCGCATACGGGCTGGAAATCTCGCGCTCGATTTCCTTCAAGCTGTTGGCAGCCAGGCCTAGCGGCTCCTCCGCGGGAATGCGCAGCGATTCCATTTTGGCGTGAATATTCTGGCGGTACGTGGGGAAGTCCTGGGCCACGTCGACGAGCTGAACGGCGATGATCCAGCTCACGCCGCCCGCCGCCGCCATGGCCACCAGCACGGTCACGGCGACGGACATTGCGCGGCCGATGCGCGCCTTTTCCAGCAGCGCCACCACAGGCGTCAAAACGAACGTCAGAATGACGGCAAATGCCAGCGGGATCAGAATCTCGCGGGCAAAATACAGCCCCGCGATCGTGCCGAACAGCATCACCATCGCCCACTGATTGGAGTTTGGGAGCGGACGGTGGGAAGCGCTGATAACCACCGGCACTGCAACACTGCGCGGGTCAACCGCGCTTGTCGCGGCGCCGCTCTCGGAGCGTTTGTGAAAGAACGGACGGTTCCAGAAGTGGGCCATGTTAGAGGCCGTGGGGGCGTTCACGCCGCGCGGGCGTCCTGCACCCTTCGATCCGGCCCCGGCCGATGCCCGAGAGCCGTCCCGGCCCCATCCCGCGGGCGCGGTCTGTCCGCTGATAACTCTCTCGCGCCGGGCGGCTCGTCAATGCGTGGCCATCAGCGATCCGGGTCGTCATGCCGCTGCAAGGGATTTTAGCAGTATTCGGCGCCGCGTGATACCTGCTTCGCAGCTTGTCTGCGGATCCTTCCGCAACCCGCCACGGCGCGCCGGCTCCGCCGGCCTCGCTATCATTCTTACTGAAGCCTTTTCGATGTCCCTACGCATCCTCTCCATCCACGCCCATCCCGACGACGCCGAGATTCTGGCCGGGGGCACGCTCGCGCATCTGGCCGCGCGCGGGCACGCCGTGACCATCGTGTCGCTCTCCGACGGCGATTGCGGCTCGACCGAATACGGCCCCGAAGAACTCGGCCGCATGCGCCGCGTCGAGGCGCGGGACTCCGCCCACCTGCTCGGCGCCGATTACGCCTGGGGCGGCTTTCACGATCTCGGCATTTTCATTGACGACACGGGGCGCCGCCGCGTCACCGCGCTGCTGCGCCGCTTCCGCCCCGACCTGGTCCTCGCGGCCTCGCCCCTGGACTACCACTGCGATCACGAAGCCGCCAGCCGCCTGGTCCAGGACGCCTGCTTCGCCGTGTCGTGCCCTAACTACGACACTTCGGCATTCGACCCCGCGCCGGCCACGGATCGCATCCCGCACCTCTATTTCATGGATCCCACCGAAGGCATCGATCGCGATCAGCGCACCGTCCGGCCTCATTTTCTGATCGACGCCACGGCCCAACTCCCGCTCAAGCGCGACCTGCTCTCCTGCCACGCCTCGCAACGCGAATGGTTGCGCCGCCAGCACGGCATGGACGACTACCTCGACACGATGGAACAGTGGACGCGCGCCCGTGGATTGCTCGCGGGCATCGCAGCCGCCGAGGGTTTCCGGCAGTACGCCGGCCACCCCTTCCCGCGCACGCCCCTGCTGCAGGAACTGCTGAGCGATCTGCTTCACGAGCTGCCGCAATAGCGCGCCGCGCGGCGCGATCAGGTGTAGCTGTTCACGCCCGAGGCCAGGAAGCCGCCGTCGACGGCGATCGTCTGCCCAGTCACGAATGTCGCCGCTTCCGAGGCGAAAAGGATCGCCACGGGGATCAACTCTTTGGCCAGGCCGAACCGATGCACCGGCGTCCGCGTCCGCAGCTCCCGCCCGCGCTCGGTGCCCTCCAGCATGTGACGATTCAGGTCGGTGACGAAAACACCCGGCGCGATGCCGTTCACCGAAATGCCGTCGGGCGCCCATTCCACGGCCAGTTGGCGCGTCAGGCCCATCACGGCGCTCTTCGAAACGCCGTAGGCGATCACGCGGTTGAAGGCCACGAAGGAGGTCAGCGAGGCGATGTTGACGATGCGTCCGCTGCCACAGGCTTTCAGTGGCTCATAGAACGACTGGCAGGCGCGCATCGCCCCGTTCACGTTGATGTCGAGGATCGACTGCCACTCCTGCTCGGGCGCCTCCGCGGCCACCTGCCGCGCCATGATGCCGGCGGCGTTCACCAGCACGTGCACAGCGCCGAACTGCGCCAGCACGGCATCGCGAAACGCGTCGATGGAGGCGCGCTCGCGCACATCGCACGCCACCCGCAGCGTGCGCCGCCCCAGCGCCTCGACTGCGTCGGCCACCTCCGCCACCAGTCCTTCGCGGCGTCCCGTCACCGCGACATCGGCGCCCGCTCGCGCCAGGCCCAGCGCGATGGCGCGGCCCAGGCCTGACGTCCCGCCCATCACCGCCACCACGCGTCCCGTCAGGTCGGCAAAGCGGCTGTAGCGCTCTTCGGATAACTCTTCGTGCAGACTCACAATTCATTGGTAGCGCCCGGCCGCGCCCCGCGGCAACCCCGGTTGCCTGAACGCATGCCGGCCGGCGCGGCGATTTCGCCACTCGCGGCTCTCAGGTAGGATGGAGAGTTCGAGGCCTCACGCGCGCCTGAGGGAGGTGGCCATGTCATTGCAGATCACGACCCGGCTGGAAGGCGGCGTCACCGTGATCGCCTGTGCCGGACCGATCCAGATCGGCGAGACCGCCAACCGCTTCCGCGATGTGCTGCGCGAGACCCTGCGCTCGGGTTCGAAGAAGATTCTGCTCGATCTGGGCGGCGTGAAGTACGTGGACAGCACGGGCATTGGCGAGCTCGTCGGCCTGTTCACGAACGCCTCCGAAATCGGCGCCGGCGTGCGGCTGGCCAACGTGCCCCAAAAGGTCCGCGACGTGCTCGAAATCACGCGCCTGATCACAGTTTTCGCCGTCTGCGATACGCTCGCCGACGGCCTCAAGGACTTCTGAGCGCGCCGCGCCGACCCCGTTACAGGCCGCCATGCACGATCCGGCCGCCGATCATCACGGCGACCGGTTCGATGCGCCGGATTTCCTCCTCCGGGCAGGTGAGATAGTCGCGGTCGATCACCACCAGGTCGGCCAGCTTGCCGCGCTCGATCGATCCCCGGGAATCTTCCGCGAAGTGCCGGTAGGCGGCCCCGGTCGTGTACATCCGAAGCGCCTCCGCGCGCGTGATCCGCTCCTCGGCGTGCACCACTTCGTTGCGCGTGTTCAACCGCGTCACCGCCGTCCACAGGCCGAGAAACGGATTGTAGGGATTGGTGGCCCGGTTCTTATCGTGTCCGATCATGTGGTCGCTGCCGCCGGCGATGCCAATGCCCGCGTCGAGGTAGGAACGCAGCGGGAAGAAGTACCGCATCCCGTCGTTGCCGAACACTTTCTCGAGCGCCGGCGAATCCAGGTACAGCCATGCCGGCTGCACGTCGGCCAGCACGCCCATGCGTTTCATTTCGGCGATCGCCGCCGGACTCTGAAAACTGGCATGGATCGGGTGCGACCTCGTCGGCCCGATCGGCGACTCCCGATCCAGCGCCGCGAGCGCCTGCAGAAATCCGTCGATCGCCCCGCCGCCCTGGCAATGCGCCGACAGTTGCCATTTCGCATCGCGCGCGATGCGCAGAATCGCCAGCAGCTTCTCCGGCGACTCGAACAACTGCCCCCGATCCTGCGGATCCGTCTTACCGTACAACTGCGCCCCGAACGGCCCGTACGGCTCGCGCTGGTAGGCCGTGCCGATGGTCATTCCGCCATCCACGTTGATCTTGAATGCGCCGAAGCGCAGCCATTCATCCCCCGTGTTGGTCGTGACATCCGCGCTCTGGATCTCCTGGCGCAGTTCCTCAATCGGCTTGGCCGCGTTGTGCCACCAGGTCATCGTCACGCGCAGCGGCAGCCGGTTCTGCGCTTTCAATGTCCGGTAGAGGTGGATCTCGTTTTCCTGAACGGCGCCGTCGCCGATCGAGGTCAGGCCCGAGGCGGCATAGCGCTGCAACATCTCCTCGAGCGCCTGCAGTTGTTCGCGTTCCGTGAATTGCCCTTCGGGCTTCAGCCCTTTCAGCAGCGACTGGGCGTTCTTGAGAATGCCATTCGGCTCGCCGTGCGCGTCCTTCACGATCTCGCCCCGCGGCGGATTGGGCGTGTCGCGCGTGATGCCGCTGCGCTTGAGCCCCAGCGAGTTCACCACGACCACATAGCTCGCGTCGAACATCACCGGATGCGTGGTGTCCACGTCGAGTACTTCGCGCGTCGGCATCCGCAACTCGCGCAGACGCGTCGGAAACGTGCGCGGCACCACGATCCATTCTCCCGGCGGCGTTCTTGCGGCCTGCTGCCGGATGAAGTTCTGCACCGCCGCGAAGGAGTCCAGTTCCGGCAGCGGCGCGCGGAATTCGCTCAGCCCGCCCTCCAGCGGATGGGCGTGGCTGTCGAACAGTCCGGGCAGCACCGTGCGCCCATGCAGGTCGATCAGCCGCGTATGCGCGCCGCGCTCCGCGCTCAGGATCGCCTGGTCGGATCCCACCGCGGCGATCCGGTCTCCGCGAATGGCGACGGCCTGCTGCACCGAGAACCCGGCATCCACCGTGACGATCTTGCCGTTGTGCAGAATCAGGTCTGCCTCGGCACCCTGCCCTGCCGCCGCGCCAGCCAGCGCCAGCGCGGCCATGCACATCACCCGTTGTAGTTCACCCATCGCTATGAGTGTTTCGCGCCGGCCACGCCCGCTGCAAGGCCATGCCAGGTCCGCGCCTCTGCACCGTCCGGCGCGCAGCGGCGGCGAGCCTCAGTTGGTGTCCTTGCGCTGGTACGGCGTCTGGATAAACTTGGCCGCCTGTTCCTGCGCGCCCTGCGTGTTGTCCTTGGTGCGAATGGCCTGTTGATACTCGTTGCGGGCGCGGTCGCGCTGCTGCGTCACGTCGTAGATTTTGCCCAGGTTGATGTGCCCCCACACCTCGGTCCAGCGGGGTTCCGAATCGCCGTTCAGCGCCTCGCGGAACTCGTTCGCCGCCGATTGATAATTGCCCTGCAGGAAGAACACCTCGCCCACCCGGTAGTGCGCCAGCGAGCTGATGCGGTTCACGTTCAGCGCCTTCTGGTACTCCTTCAACGCCTCGCTGTACTCGTTGATCTCGGCGAATTGCTCGCCGCGCCGGATCGCCACGTCGACTCGCATCTTCGAGCTGCTGGTCAGCAGTCTGCCGTTCGGATCGATGGTCAGCCGCTTGGGCTTGCCGAAGGTCTCAACCGAGAACTCCGTGGTCGGCCCGCTGACGTCGATGCGCTTGAACTCGGGGTTGCCCTCCGTCTCGATCTTCAACTCCACCGGCATGCGGAACGTGTCCAGATCCTGCGTGATTTTGCCCACCACGCGGAAGCCCTTGGCGATGCGGAAGACCGTGTATTCCTTCTTGAACTCCGGCGCGCCGGTGCTCTCCAGCCATTGGATGAAGAAGCCCTGCAGCGGCTGACCGGTGATGTTCTCGGCCACCTTGCGGAAGTCGTCGGTCGAGACGCTTTTGCCCGCGAATTGATCGACGAACGTGCGCAGAATCTTCTTGAAATTATCGTCGCCCGCAATCCAGCGCAGCATGTGCAGCGTGGCCGCGCCCTTGCTGCCGGTGACCGCGAAGTACTCGGGCGAATAGTCCTCGAACCGGCTGGCCTGCCGCACCGGCGCGTCGGTTACCGTCAGCGCGTCGACGTACAGATCGTGAATCTCGGGCTCGATCGACTGCGGCCCGTTCAGACTCTCCAGATACAGAACCTCGGCGTAGCGCGCGATCCCGTTCGACAGCCAGATGTGATTGCGATTGACCGGCGACAGGAGATTGCCGAACCACTGCCGCGTAATCTGGTTCGCCAGCAGCCGCGGACTCGGCGGCTTCGACGCGGCCGCCGGCGAAACGAACAGCAGCCCCGCCGCCGAATACCCGTTGGGCGCGCCTTCGCCGGTCTCGACAATCGTCAGGTTGGCCTGCGGCGGCACTCCGAACAGCGACGTCAGAAAGACCATCGCCTTGGCCGCCTCGTCGCCCCACGTCTGCGCGTTCGACTGCTGCGCCTCGCGGAACCACACCTCGTTTGTCAGGCCCTGCGAGTTCACCTTGGCCGCCGTCCCCTTCACGACTGCCAGGCTGCCCGGGAAGCTCGGCTTGATCGTCTTGAAGCTGTACGCGTTGCCCTGGTTCGAGTCGATCCCGCTCGACAGTACGCGGTATCCGGCCGGGACCTGCACCGTGAGATCCATCGTGTAGCGGTCGGACGTGTAGCCGCTCACCGGGAACCACCGCGCCGGGTACAGCAGCCACGCCGCATCCTTGCCGATCTCCGCAAATTGAATGCCCGAAACCGGCGACTCCTCCTGCCCGCTCAGCCGTCCGCCATAGCTGAAGATGGCCGTCACCGGCTTGCTTTTCACCAGCGGTTCAGGGAAAAAAACCTTGACCGTGTAATCCTGCGCCGACCGGTTAGTCTCGAGGTTGCGGCCCTGTTCGTCGACGACTTTGCTGACACTCAGCGCGTTGTGCAATTCGAATGTGGCCGAGCTGGAACCCGACTCCTGCGGCACGAAGGTGACCGCCGCCGTAGCCTGCAGCGTCTGGGCCTCCATGTCGATCTGCGCCACGATTTTGTAGTGGTCTACGTCGATCGAGGCGCGGCGCTGCTCCTGCGCCAGCAGTGCGACCGGCAGCGTCAGGCACATTCCGGCGATTAACAACGCCATCGAACGCATCATTTTCGAACCTCTCTCCCTCAATCGTCGCAGCCCGGCGGCCTATTCCGCGATTGCCCCGGCGCGATGCCCGAATTCGCAATCCACTAATACTGACGCGGCCACGCGCCGCGCCGATTCCTCCAATGGATCGCCGTGGCTCGCCAGTCGCCGCGCCACTTCGGCCAGCCCGGCCCTCATCTCGGCCCGCGCCGGCTCCGATTCGAGCAGCGCCAGCGCCTCCGCGGCCAGCCGCGCCCCGGTCATCTCGTGCTGGATCAGCTCCGGCACCACGCGCCGCCCCGCCACCAGATTCACCATCGTGTAGTAGGGCACTTTCACGAACGGCCGCCCGATGCGCCAGCTCAGCGCCGACACCCGATAGAACGCCACCACTGGCGCGCCCATAAACGCCGCCTCCATCACCACCGTCCCGCTCGCCGCCAGCGTAACGTCCGCGTACGCCATCGCGTCGCGCGTCTCTCCTTCCACGATTCTCACCTGCCCCCCGCCCGTCAGCGGCGCGTAAAAATCGTCGCCGAAACGCGCCCGCGCTCCGGCCGGCGCCGCCACCACGAACGTCGCCTCCCGCCGTGCGCAGATCCGCTCCACGGCCTCCCGCAACGGCCCCAGGTGGCGCGCCGATTCGCCCTCGCGGCTCCCCGGGCACAACGTCATCAGCGGCCGCCCGGCCGGAATCCGATGTTTCGCCAGAAACTCCTCCCGCGTGAGCGCCGGCCGCACCGTCCCGGCCAGCGGATGGCCGATGTAGTGCGCATTCACGCCCCGCGCGCGGAAGAATTCTTCCTCGAATGGGAAGATGCAGTGCAGCTCGCGCACGTTTCGCCGGAGTACACCGGCGCGCCCCTCTCTCCACGCCCAGGCCTGCGGCGCCACCAGGTAAAACACCGGCACGCCCATCCGCCGCAGCTTCACCGCCAGCCGCAGGTGGAAGTCCGGACTGTCGGTTAGAATCGCCGCCACCGGCCGCTCCCGCTTGGCCACGCCTACCAGCTTGCGGAACTCGCCGTAGATCCGCGGGATGTGCTGCAGCACCTCCACCAGTCCCACCACCGACAGGCTCGCCGAGTCCACCACCGTGCGCACGCCCGCCGCTCGCATCTCCGGGCCCGTGCAGCCGAAAAACTCCACGCCCGGCAGCAGCCGCCGCAAATGCATCACCACCCCGGCGGCGTAGTGATCGCCCGAAGCCTCGCCCGCCGACACCAGAATCCGCGGCTGCACAAACTAAGTCTAACCTCCTCTCCCGCCGCCGCCCGCGCCACGCGCCGCCGGCGGAACCGCCGGGCTTCTTGAAGCGCTCTGCTATGCTGTAGTTGCAGTTACGCGCCATGGCCGTTTCCAGCGTTCTTCAACGCCTCCAACTCGGACAATTCGCCGGCCTGCACCGCGGTCAGATGATTCCTCTCGGATCGCGCGCCTGCTATTTCTGCGCCGCGCTGACGCTCAGCGAAGAGGATCTCCACGAGTACCTCACTGAGCCCGTCGCCTCGCTGCCGCCGGCCATCGCCGCGCGTCTCCCGCGCCTCGAGATCTTTCTGGTTCCGTATCTGGAACGCGGCCTCGCCCCGCCCGGCCGCGCCAGAACCGCCTCCCCCGAGCCCTTCGTCGCCCCCGACAAACCTGCCGACGCGCAATCGCTGGCCTCCGGTTTCCTGCTCACCGGGAGCCAGGCCGTGCTCGCCTTCGCGGTGAAGGATACCGAGGTGGCCGACTACCACTATCGCTTCTACCGCACCATCGCCGAACTCGGCGCCGGCCCTGCCGGCGAGAATGTTCCTCAGGATTATTCCAAGCTGATCCGCGCCGAGTTCGACCGCAGCGCGCATGGCGAGGTGGACGAGGAATCCTGGCGCTTGAAATCGGAACTCACCGCCCGCGATCGCGCCAACTTCGGTCACTCCAAACGCTGCCGCGCTTACATCCGCCGCAGTTTCATCGATACCCTGACCCTCTATCTGCACGGCATCTGTTGTGACATCGACGTCGAGACCGGCCCGCGCCAACTCGCCAGCAACCTGCTCCGCAAGCGCCTCCGCCTGCTCCGCACGCTCTTCCCTCCGCCCGATGGCTACTCCGTGCTGCCCGAGGATCTGCAGCCGGCGTCGCGCTAGCCCGGCGCGGCAGCCGTTTCAGAGCCGTGACCAAAGGGAGCGGTCTGGCTCGAATGAATCAACGGACTTCCACCTCAGCGCGCTAGCCCGGCGCTCCTCTGCGCGTAGGCGCCAGTCTCGATCCGATTATTACTCTATTTCGCAAAGTACTTGACAATCGGCGGAATAGGTGTTGGCATGGAGTCATGGGAGTACTCCGGCCCCTTCGCTCGCCCGCGCCCCTCGGCGATCATGCGCTCGATCAGTTGGACTACATCCGTTCCGCCATGGAGCGCGCCACTTCCTTCACCGCCGTGCCCGGTCTCGGCGGCGTCTGCATGGGCCTCACGGCGCTGGCCGCGGCCTGGCTCGCCTCGCGCCGCACTTCGCCCGACGCCTGGCTCCAGGTCTGGCTCTCCGAGTTGGTTCTGGCCGCGATCGTCGGCGTCGTCGCGATGTACCTGAAGTCGCGGCGCCAGCATTCGAACCTGCTCTCGGCGCCCGCCCGCAAGTTCGCGGCGTGCTTTGTGCCCGCCGTCGCGGCCGGCGGACTCCTCACCGCGCCGCTGCACGCGGCCGGGCTGGATGGTCTGGTCGCCGCGGTCTGGCTGCTGTTGTATGGCGTCGCGATCACC
>Ga0182027_10009125_pt1 | contig 14304 bp, 12 predicted proteins | sample 712E1DmetaG_FD_121300 | JGI IMG/M metagenome (GOLD analysis project Ga0182027, IMG submission 121300) | Permafrost microbial communities from Stordalen Mire, Sweden - 712E1D metaG (Illumina Assembly) | ecosystem: Environmental > Terrestrial > Soil > Wetlands > Permafrost | place: Sweden...
ACTAATGAAACACAAAGACTATAAAAGAATTAACGTCTGGCTTAAAGATTTAGTTAGTAAAGATTATCTCTACCGGATCTATGAAAGAAAAATACCTTTGAATATTAAACCCGCTATCTATTTTCTAGCTCCAACAGGTGTCAGATTTGTCAGAAACTTCGGAGACTGGGAATCAAACCATAAACTGTACCGGGAAAAAGAACGAAGTGAAGAGTTTAGAAACAAATGCTTATCAATTGGTAACCTTTACATCGATACTCTGCAAAAAACAGAACAGCTTAACGCTTTAAACTTTTTTAAAACCAAGCAGAACCTCAATGAGTACGACGAAATAATAACCCCTTATCCGGACGCATTAATATCACTAAACAAAACTCCCACAGAGATTATTAAATTCCTTAAGAAACAAGAAAAAACTAAAATAGGCATTAAAACTAGGAAAAGACAACTCAAACAAAAAAATCCAAAAGAGTATCTATATTTTCTTGAAATGATCAGAGAAAAGACTCCTCGATTTTACCTAAGATATAGGATACAGCAATATATTGAATATTCAGATAGCCAAGGTCCGGTTGAAATAAAGTCCTATGTTCTTTTCTCTTGTCCTAATCACATAACAGAAAAATTCCTTTTGAAATTTATTAAGAAAAGACTTGAGGAAACACTATTTGAACCTCATCTTCTTTTCTTTATTACAACCACAGATCAATTACAAAATAACGGAATATTCGCAGCGATTTGGAGATAAGCATAAAAACAACTAAGTAATACGTTTTATCATTTTCGGGGCTTTATTCCAAATTGAATAAGTTTAAACAAAACTTCAACTAAAACTAGTAATGCTCCATAATAAACCAGTCTTTCCGCTGTAAAGAAAATATACAAATAGAAAAATGGTATTGCCAGCAAAAAACAACCTAACCCAAAAGCCACAAAAGAATTTTCTTTGTGCTTAAAAAGCAATATTACCAACAAAACTAAAAATATAATATCTTGTATTTTCATTTTTTCTTAATTACTAAAACAATAAGTACACCTAAAGTACTAATCAAAGCGATAATACTAATAACGACACCAATATTAACATCATCTTGAGGCGTGTAATATATTTTCAAACTATAATCTCCACTTTCCGGTAATATAAAACTATTAAATCGGTTATCAAACTTTTCAGTTTTAAGTTTTAAGTTTAAAGTTTCGGCAACCCATTTCCCATCATAACTCTCAGCAAAAACAACCAAATCTCCTCTCTTAGCGTTTTTAACGTTAAGAGTATATTCAACCGGACTAAGATATTTGTACGTTAAGTTAAGATTTTTTGCAGGAGACCAAAAATGATCTTTCGGATTAGGAACTGTAAAAACTGCTATTTTTCCAAAACCGGAAATTGGTTTTAACCAAGATATTTTATCTACTTCACTTACCACTTTAAGATAAACTTTGTTATCATATTTCCTGTCACTTAAAAATATTTCTCCTTCGCTATCATAAGGCACAATTACATACTTTACGCTGGCCTCCTGCAGCAATCTTTCCGAAGAGTTAAGCTTCTGTATTAGTTTTCCGCTATCATAAATACTAAATAAATCTTGAGCGGGAATCTCCGGATGATTAGAAGAATAGAAGGAGAACCTTTGCGTCGTCGGCGCCCACAAGGTTCTGGAAAAATTATTTTGAGAACTTAAAAACTGCTCTAGCTTTGTATACTCTGCCGGCACAGTTGTCGCCTTAAATGTTCCACCCAACTGCCCTAGAATTGCTGGCCGGATTAGAAATAACAAATAACCAACAACCAAAACTATAAATAATTTTGGCGTATATTTTGTTATTCTAAATTTCAAGTTTTCGGTTTTAAGCTTAAGAATTTCATATATTTTCCAACCTGTAAAAGGAATTAATATCGAATAAGAAATCGCCACTAATAAATAAAACTTAGTCGAATCCCTAAACATCACGAAACCGGGGACGTGATTAAACATCCACAGATACACTCCGCCAAAAGGGTCGTTTGCGCCTTTTGCCAAAAATGCCCCAATTATTCCCAACAATGCAAAAAATAAAATATATGTTTTTTCTTTGGTATTTTGCTTTCTTTTAACGAAAAGTAGGGCGGCGAAAGCCAGAATCGGAAGCAACAAAAATTCAGGACGCATAAAATACACTTTGCCAAAGATATTTTCGGGCCAGTTTGGATGTAACAACGCAATTGTGTTTTCGAATTTGGCAAAACTAAAATACTGGACTGCATTTGTCGTAGTAAAAGCCGATCCTAATTGGCTTAGAGGATTTTGATGACTAATAATAGTTGGCAATAACCAGAAAGCATTTAATAAAAAGGACAAAAACCCGGGAATAATAAATACAAATAAAACTGAGTTTAAAAAATACTTTATACCTCTTTCCTGAAGTAATTTAATAATCCAATATATCCCCACCGCTATTAATGTTATATACGCAATTCTTATGTCAGTAATTATTTGAAGGGATAATATTAAACCCGTAACAAAAGATTTTTTTAAACTTATTTTATTGAGTAATTTTATAAAAGAATATAAAACTAATGGAGATATTGCATAAGCAAGGGCTATTAGCACCTGCCCTCCCCCGATTACCATTAAAATATATGTGTTTATCAGAAAAATAAAAGCAGACAGCAGATAAAAAACATTTTTCTCAAATATTTTTTTAAAAAGAAAGGTAGAAGAAAGAAATGAAAAAATTAAAAACGGATAAAAAAAGGTAATTCTTTCGACAAGATTCCAGTTTAATCCAATTATCTTACCAAGAATTGTTATAGGAATTCCAAAATCCGTATAAATCCAAAGCAGAGCTACCGCATTTCCTCCTAATCCCGCCATTTTATCTTCCTGCCAACCATAGGGACTTAAGGGATAGTTGTTATAAGTTAATTTTGAATTAAAACCAATATCTGTTGAGGAAAGTAAACCTGTACTAAACCATGTTTTAAAAACAAGTATTATTAAAAAAAATAAAAGTAAAACCGAAAGAAAAAGAAATCTTTTATTCATCTTTAAACACAACTATAGTTTACCTTATTTTTTTAGAAATTGTAGGTTAATTTGAAATAAGTAAAAAATCGAACAATATTTTCTTATTTAAGGAATATAGATTTATATATTGTCCGCCCGCTGGCTTCTCAAACGGAATTAATACAACACACATCTTACTATCTGTTAGCTTTATTATATTTCCGAATTTCTCGTCATACAATTTAGGACCAGGCGAGTTTTGTAAGTTTCCTATACTAAGAAATCCATGCTCGTAAATCTTCTTACATTGACCATCTTTAACATAATATTCATAAGGGGTTGCCATCACCTTTTTACTTGAATTAAAAATAAATTCGAATCCACCAATCTTTCTATCAAGGTTTAAGTTTTCAATTACAAAACGATATGATTGCTTTATTGGTATGGCAACTTTATTGATATGGCTACTTTTAAGTTGTTTCATATTCTTTTCTAAAGAACCTTGATTTGAGTAAAGATACGCATAATTGTAATATCTATTATAAATATTGAATACAAGATTAAAGGTTAAAAACATTGAAAAAATGAATACCACAAGAATATAAAAATTCTTTTTCCCGATAATCAGAGCAAATTGGACTATAGCGAAAATAAAGAATGGGAACAAAACCAAGAAATATCTGCCCTGAACACCTTGAACAAGAGAAGAGCCTACAGGGGACCAAACAAGATATAAAGAGGTAAAAATTGTTAACAATATCGCTGCAATTATTGAGATCAGTAATAATAATTGTTTTTTATTTATCAATGGCTTATTACGTTCTATTAAAAAGTATGTTGTAAACAAGAATATTGCAAAATAAACAACATAGATAAAGAAATTAAATCCATAATCGGCCCATCCAAATATACCAATAAAGCCATTAAAATAATCTGCACCGAAAAATGCGAAGGAATGGAGCAATGTGGAAATAAACAATAATGGATTTTGCATTATAAATTTTGTTTGTAATGCTGGATTTACTAATGCTGTAGCGCTACTTAAAGCTACCACAATTTTAAATGATATAAAATTTAAAAATATAGCTAAGGCGAAATAGATGATAGTAAAAATAAAATAATTAAAAACTCTGTTGGCTATCTTTTTATATGGTATAAGAAAGTAAAGCAACAGAAAGAATGAGTATCCACCCTTGGCTAATGTTAAAATTATAATTAATGCTAGAAAAATAACGATAATTTTTTTACGTATACTTGATGAGAGAATCTTTAGAAGTAAACTAAATATTACAACAACAAGTGACATGGGGAGAACATCGTAACTAATCTCTGTTACCTGATGAAGTACCATCGGTATTAATGTATATAAATATATGATATTTTTATACTTTTTAGGTATTATTTTCAGAGAAAATAATACACATATGATAAAAACAGCAGCAGCGCTAATTCTTCCTAGGTAGAAAGCGACAATTGGGTTATTAAGAAGTACTCCTATTATCATGCCAATCGAAATAGGGATATAACCAATAAAGGGGAATGAGCATATATCCTTAACTTTATTATTATTAATATTGTCATTCTCCTTTGCAAAAAACGCGCTTTTGGAGAATTTAACATTATATTGATACCTGATTTGCTCAGCAAACATTTTATCGGGGAAATTAAAAAAAACATTAGGAATCTGAAAATAACTTTGTCCATTTTTATCATTTTGACAAACTATTTCTCCTTTTGCTAAAGCAGTTGCCCTATAGAAATGGGATACTTCATCGGGCTTTTGAAACGGCGGAATTAAAAAAATAAACACTACAAGCAACACGATTATCCATAAAAAAAATGCTATATTAAAACGTTTTATTTTCATAGGCGGCGATAATTTTCAATATGCATATGGATTCACTCGTAAACTAAACCTTTTATTCCGATGGTATGTATTATACTAATTATGTTTTTATTATAACAGTGTTAATCTAAGTACAATCTCCATAAATTAGGACTCAAATAAAGGATGCTGAACAAACTCTTGCCACAGTCACTTGCAGAACATCGGGCAAAATTATAAAATTATGACAATTAAAAGTTTATGACAAATTACTTTCCGCACAATATTCAAACAAAAACTCTATGTGTAATAATTATTTGTGTATGGTTTTTTTCTTTGTTGCCAGGGCTTTTTTCAACAATGAAGACGATCGTTAACCGTTATTACTATTATGGTAATAAAACTATTGAGGATCGAGAAAAAATACTAGACTCCGAATTAAAAATAATTCCATTATATAGAGTGACAAGGGAAATTATTAAAAAGCAAGCCAATGGAAATTATTAATTTTATTCTAACTATTATTTATACTTACTTCATCGGATATTGTATTACAAATTCGATTTTATCTTTTTTTAAAACAAAAATCGACTTGTTCAGCTTCTTCGGTCTTTGTGGAATTATCGGTTTCGGTGCAAGCGCGATAGAATTATTCATTTTTTCACTGCTAAAGATCCCTTGGAATCAAAATCTAATAGTAATTCCATGGTTATTGATTATTGTTTATTTGTTTATAAAAAAGCAGTACAAATTTAAAATCAACAGAATCAAAATAGTTGATCTCCTCGCTTTATTCTTTTTTCTATTTATAGCGATAATTTTAATTGGCTGGACACTAACAAATCCTATTTGGGCTTGGGACGGCTGGGCAATTTGGAATTTCAAAGCACATGTCTTTTATTTCCGGGGCTTTATACCTTTAGATTTCTTAAAAAGTTCAGGCGCTAACTTTGATCATCCAGAATACCCTCTTTTGCTTCCACTAAGCCAAACATGGATATATTTATTTCTAGCAAAAATTCAAACTGGTTTTTCTCAGATAATTTATGTCGTTTATTATTTTAGTATGATGCTAATTTCATTTAGCTTTTTTAAAAAAATTACTAAAAATTATATGCTTCCTCTGGTTTTAACGATTTTATTAGCTCTAACTCCAAACATGATTGCACAATCTCAAGTAAACTATGCCGATATTTTAGTTGGGATTTCATTCCTGTTGGGATTAATCTATTTGATAAAATGGGTAAAATTTAAACTTAAAATAGATTTATATTTTATGTCGATTCTGTTGGGACTTGGGGCTTTTACGAAACAAGAGGGAGGATTAATCTATATTTTATTCATACTATTTATTTTGTTAGATATCTTGTTTGGAAATAGAAAAAAATTATCTTCTAACATCAAAACTGTCGTATTTCCAATTTCCCTTGGTGTAATCCCTTGGATGATTTGGGTAATTTATTGTAAAATCCATGGATTAGACACCTCTATTCTAACTTCTAATATTAACTTACATTTTTTATCGACAAATACTGATCGATTTCATGTAATTTTTTCTGCAATCTATCATCAAATCACTGATAACTTTTCTTCGGCAGGTTTTATTTGGCCTTTATTCGCTTTCGTTGCGATTTTAGCTTTATATTTTAGGCTGGAAACTAAACGCTATTATTTTTTGATTTTAGTCACCGTATTCTGCTATATAATGATCTATTATATTACCCCCTCTGAATTATTTAAATGGTATTTAGCAGCATCTCTAGATCGTCTTATGCTCCAAATCACGCCCGCGGCAATTTTTATATCATCGTATACATTATTAATGTTATGGAATTCAAAAAATAAATCCCGATGAAATTTATAATAAATAAACTACATAATAATGTAATCAATACTTATTCAAAAAAATCATGGATAATTCCATTATTTTTTATTTTTTTTGTAATAATTTTGTTTTTTTCTCCATATTTTAAGATTCATTTTTCCAACGATGACTACATTCAAGAAGCATTACCAATTAGCGATTTCGCATCACAGGCGTCTTCTCAAGGAAGGCCTTTATTATCCTTAATAATTGTTATCGCTAATCGTTTAAATATCAATTTAGTCACTCATCAAATGCTCATATGGCCATTAGTACTTATTCTATATGGGTTGTCACTATTTTTTGTATACAAAATTTTATTAGGAAAGTCTTATTTAAAAAAACAAATAAATTGGGCCATTCTTCTGCTGACTCCATTAACACTCACAACGTGGGGGATGGCCGAAATGCAAACTTTTGCATCAATGAACCTGGCATATGCTTTTGCATTCTTTTTCTGCATAATAGCTGCTTATCTATTAATTTTTTATAATTCATCGAAAATTTTAGTTTTATCTTTTATTCTTATCGCTATTTCACTGTTTTTTTATCAAGGATACATTTCATATTTAATACCAATTGTCTTTTTAGGTTTATTTACAAACCTAGGCTATAACAAGAAATTCGCTCAAAAAAATCTTCTTGCCGTGTGTTTCTATTCTTTATCCTATTTTTTAGATTGGACCTGGATTAGATTTATCCATCCACATATTCCCCTACTTAGCCATTGGACTGATTCAAGAACTGCTACTCCAAACGTCATTAATAATCTAATTGCTATATTTAAAGGGTTAAAAATTATTTTATTTGATAGTTATCATTTATTCCCACCATTAATTTTTTTAGGATTTATTATCTTAAGTATTATATTCCCGATTTTTTTTCCACTCACTACAAAAAATTTCTATTTAAAAATTAAATTAATTCTTATAAACTTCCTGTTTTTTTCTTTAATCATATTCTTTTCATCCTTACCGCACTTGTTTACCGGATCGGTTTCATATTCAATAAGATCTATTCTTGCAGTGGCGGCGATACCGGTATTTTTAAGCATACTCAATCTTTTTAACTATTTTAAAATTTTGAATAAACATAGTGTACTTAGGGAGAAAAAAATTTATTTTTACCCAATTATTGTAATATTAATATTTGCTTTTGCATACTTTATTCTTTCATTTTATAACATGCAGCGATATGGACAAGATATTATTAATGTAAATAAAATTGATCTTTCGGTTGCGCGGGAATTTTATTCCGGAATACAAAAATATGAAAATAAAAGCGGCAAGAAAATTGATACTATATATTTTATAAATGATTTAAATCCATACGATTGCTATGAAAAGATTGTAAATTGCGGGAACGGAGTCTTGTATCTAAAAGCGTTCGCAGTCTCCTGGGCTGATATTTTTCCATTAAATAAAGTGTCTGGAAGAAATTGGAATATAATGCCATTTAACTATGGAAAATATGTAAGTAAATTTGGCAACAAAAATTGGAATGCAATTAACACCAAAGAGCAACTCAATTTTGACGGAAATAATGCTGTAATCACGGTTTTCTAAAAAAACACTGCTACGATTTTTGTTTAACTTCAGAAAAATGGGCTTTTCAACATTTCAGAAATTTATAAGACCGCTTAAGTGCTTTTGGTTGTGTTAAAATAGAATTGGAATTTGTTGGTTTTATTAAATGCATAGAAATCATGAGCAATGAATTTGTTTCTATAATTATAGTTAATTGGTATGGCGAAAGGTTTATTCCTAAACTGTTTGATTCACTAAGAAATCAAACATATAGCAACTATGAAGTTATTTTCTTAGATAATAATTCTAAAGACAAGAGTATTAATTTAGTAAAAGACATCAAAAGAAGTTTTGCGAATCATATTAATATAATTCAAATGTCGGAAAACACTGGGTACGCAAAAGGAAACAATATTGCCATTAAAAAAGCGAAGGGCTCTTACATATTATTGTTAAATAATGATGTGTATCTAGCGAAAGATTGTCTTGAGAAATTAATTTCAGCATCCACCAAAGCAGATATGGTCGCTCCAAAACTATTATACCCATCTGGAAAAATTCAAAAAAGCATTAGTGGAGTTCCAAGATTAAGAGATGTTTTCTACTCCTCTATTGGACTAAGTTATATATCTCCAAGATTTGATAAATGGCTTTTGAGTAATTTTGAATATAATAAAAGGCAAATTATTAACGCTCAACCGATGTTCTCAGCCCTATTAATTAATAAGAACGTTTGTAATAAAGTTGGAGACATGGATGAAAAATTACCAATTTTTTGGAATGACGTAGACTGGTTTTTACGTTATAGTCGATTAGGTTTTATATGTTTCTATGCCCCCGAAGCAGTAGCCTACCATCATCATGGCGCAAGCGTTAACAAAAAAGGAAGAATTACTAAAATTATTGACTCAACAATGAGTATGTTTTATTTTTTTAGTAAAAACTATAAGCTAACAATCATGCAAAAAAGTTTACTACTGGTTATATGCATATATACCCCGATATTTAGATTATTGCGAGAAATTATAGTAGTTTTTATGAATAGTGGAAATAAAAAAACCCACGCAAAACTATAAAATATCGCAGTATAAAAGACTATCTTAATAAAAATCTCGAGTATTTTTACTCATCACGAGATTGTTGTAATGTTTTACGTTAGCTGTAGGATAAAGTTATAGTACGTTCTAAATATGGGATTTACAATATGTCTCACAATATAACTATTAAATACAACGAAATCGAGAGTCGAATCAAAAGCTTCTATGATCTTTCTATCTACAACTAATCTTGATGATTGAATCTTTGATCTCTTTGCAGAAATTGTTTTAAAATTTCTGAAAATATATAAATAACTCTTTAACTTAAGCAATATCCAACCTGATGTAATAGAATAAACTAAAATAAATAATTCATTAATAATGAATATTGGAAACAACAATAACAATGTTTTCAATGAATAATTCTCTAATAAAATCATTAATCTGTTCTTTTCCGAATGATACATTTTAAGAGAGTGTTGTTTATTAAAATTATATTTGTGGTAAATTATTGCCTTTTTAGACAGAAAATGATGATACCCTTTTAAAGCCCCTCTCCATGATAAATTTTGGTCCTCATTGTAAAGAAAAAAGTCCTCATCAAACTTACCAACTGATACAAAATATTCTTTTGAAATAAATAAACATGCTCCGCTCACCGATATTATCTCCCTATCACTTTTAAATGGTTTATAATTTTTTAAATAATCTTTACAATAACCAAAACCTAAAAAATGTATTGCATTACCAGCTGTATTCAATAAGTTTGGTTTATCGTACAGAAGCACTACTGGTTGAATTAAACCCAACTTAACATTTGATTTAGATTTATTGTAATAAGTTTTTAATAATTCATTAACTAATTTTTTATCCGCCTTAGTATCTATATTTATTGCTACACAAAAATCAGCGCCCTCTTTAAAAGCTTTTTCTATTCCAATATTGTTTCCTTTTGCGTACCCAATATTTGAGCTATTTCGAATAACTGATACCATTGGATAGTTTTTTTTAACATACACAACTGAATCATCATTTGAATTATTATCAACTAAATAAATAGTGATATTTTTATATGTTTGGTTTATTAAAGAATCTAAGCATTCTTTTAAAAAGTGTTTTTCATTGAAACACAGCAATATAATTGCTACTTTAGCTTTTTTCATTTTTTACTTCTCGCAATGCTTCTTTTCTAACAATGTCTGTAATATTTTTTTCAACTTTCTCAATAATACTTATTAGTTTAAATATTAAAATGAACACTAAAATAAAGCCTGTAAAAATAAGCGTGTTTAAATTTTTTCCTAGACCAAGTTTTTCTGATATAAAATGAGATAATCCCGGTACCGATATGAAGACTATTACGCCTCCCCAGACTATTATAGTTGCAATAAACTTAATAAAAGATTGATATTGCTCTCTGTTTAAAAACTTATATAACTGTCTAACAATAAAATAACTAGAAATTAAAATAACTATTATTTTATAAAATGAAAAATCAATAAAGTTCATAATTTAAGATGTTATTATCATTTTAAGCACTGTTCTAATACCATTAGATAAAGATTGCTTATGTTTTTTTGATCTTGAATATTTAGTATAAAAGACATTAATTGGAACCTCAACAGATTTTAGCTTATGCCAAGCTATTTCCCTTAGTACTTCACTTTCATATTCATATCCGTCATTTTTTGTGTTTATTACCGAAATAGCCTTTTTCGAATAACCCCTAATTCCGCTCTGACTATCACACGTCCAAAATCCGTATATTGCCCACGTAGACAAATTGGCAATGTAATTATATACAATTTTTATTAACGGCATAGAATCCAATTTCATACGCCTAAATCCCAAAACGACATCATAACCTTCATCTATTTTTTTTACTAATTTTTTTATATCCTTAGGATCATGCTGCCCATCGCCATCGACAGTAATTATTATTTCTGCCTTCAACAACTTTGCTGCTTCAAAACCTGTTTTTATCGCAGCGCCTTTCCCTCTATTTAGGAGATGACGTAACACTATAACTTTTTGTTTCTTAACAACTTCATAAGTATTATCCGTAGAGCCATCATCTACTACTATAATATTGCTGTATCCTTCTTTTTTTATCTCCGTAATTATGTTTTCCAGCACCTCTTCTTCATTGAATACGGGAATCAAAACATATGTGTCGTTTTTCATACTTTAATTTATTAGATTATCTTATAATTTTACAAGATGTGCATCGTTGTAAGCAATTAGGTGTTTCAATTTCCCAAATCCTAAATACATTTTTCTAATAATCTCTAACTCGTGTAGTTTTCTGTTTTCCTGCACTAACTTTCTCTTCTCAAGAATACGATTAATATTTCTTATATTAAACCACCAACCCTGAATATAGGACAAGGATATTTTTGGTTTAAGAAACATTAAGAAAAACAGAATCTCTACAATATTCTGCAGAAAATAAACCGGTAGAATCCACAGAAGATTATACCATTTGTAATTTTTGAGAAGCATTTGCAAAGTATTTTGATTTCTCCATAAAAAAACTTTGTATTTTATACCCTCCCCCGTACTTCCTGCCCCAGCATGAAAAACATGGATATCATCAACGTAAGCAAATTTCTTTTTTAAAAGGTTAAGCCTCCAAAACCAATCAACTTCTTCGCAATACATAAAAAAATTGTCATCAAATCCACCAGTCTCCATGTAAATTTTTTTGTTAAAAAACAAACAAACTCCAACTAAATAAAATGCTTCCTCATCCTTTTTTTCAAATAAATATACCGGATGCCCAAAAGGATCAATTTTTGAGATATATGAAGATTGTTTTTTACCATCGTATCCTACTTCCCTTGGAGCAATGACATCATAATTATTCTTTTGATAAAACTTAAGCATATTGCTCAAGAAATCTTTTTTCATCCAAGTATCGTTATTTAGTAATAAAATATATTCTCCTTTGGCATTATTTATTCCAATATTATTCCCGCTCGCAAAACCAAGATTAGTTTTATTAACAATCAACCTTACTTTGGGAAAATTTTTTTGTACAAATTCCACTGACCCATCACTCGAAGCATTATCAACTAAAATTATTTCAAAGTCGTTATAATCTTGGTCCATTAAAGACTTCAGGCATTTATCAAGCCACTTCATTCCATTCCAATTAACCAAAATTACAGACACTAACTTATTTTTCATACTATTAAAGCAATTTTAATAATTTCAGAAAATCATCCGCGCTTTTATCCCAACTGAAGGTAGTAGCCCACTCTCGTGCATTTTTTCCTAGCCTAGCGCATTGATTTTTATCAAGTAATAATTTAGAAATGCAATCAACCAAGCCTTCTTCTGTATCACAAAGCATTCCCGTCTTACCATCAACTATAGATTCTGAAAGACCGGGAACCTTAAATGCAACAGCAGGTGTACCATAGGAATTTGCTTCCAAAACTGAAATGCTCCAGCCCTCATGTATCGAGGGATTAACAAAAACCCAGGACTTTGAAAGAAGCTCTTTCTTCTTCAACTCCGAAACAGGCCCGACAACTTCTACATGCTTTTTTATATTTCCTTTCATGACTATATTTGTTATCTCTTCACCTTCCGTACCCCAACCGGCAATTAGCAACCTAACGCTTGGAACCTTTTTAAGAATATCCGGCATCAATTTTATTAAAAGATCCACTCTTTTATATCTTTTGATTCTTCCCAAATAAATAATTGTTGGCTCAGAAAACTTCTTAATCTTATTTAAACTTTTTGAACGATAAATCCCGTTATAAACAACGCTTATTCGTATTTTATTAAAACCGATTTTTATTAACTCTTCTTTGGTGGTTTTAGAAACTGCAATAATATCCACGAATTTATAAATAAGAGGAAAAACATATTTTTCTGTTAAAAATCCTACAGTTCCCGGAATCTTTGAAAATTCATAAAAGAATTGTTCCCCATGAACATGATGCACTAGACAATATTTTTTCTTTAAGGAAAAGAGTGGAGTGAAAAACGGAATGCCATTTTGCGTATCCACAATGACATCTGCATCTTTCCTTAGTTTTTTAAAATAATATATGGGAGCCCAAAGGTATACGCTAAATCTTCCGCCTTTCCTGACAATTTTTACTCCGTCTACTGTTTCTTCATCGGGAAGCTTAGAATTGGGATCTTGTGCACAAAAAAGAGTTACCTGATTCCCCCTTGCAACAAGCCGTTTGGCAATTTCGTGTATATATATTTCACTTCCTCCCGCCCAGCTATTTTTTATATCCCGCCAGTTAAAAATTAAAATCTTCATTTATAAATTTGTGTTATTTTAAGTTTATTGGCAGGAATAATCAATAAGAATTTAGCTTTCTGCATTTGGAGATAAATGTGAAAATTCTTTCCTAACCAAATCCCAATTAAAAAGTTCTCCTGTGTCGGTTTTTATATTCTCTTGAACATATGGAATTCTTCCTTCTTCAGCCGAGTTATATAAACCCGTCGGAAAATTTATAAGAATAGCGGGTTCCTTGGAAACCACCATAAAACCATGTAATGTACGTCTTGGAATTAAAACAATATAAGGATTTATTCTGGCGTTAATGTAAAAAAGATTTAAAAGTCCTTTTGTTTCCGAATCCTCCCTGTTATCTCCAATCGCCACTACTATTTCTCCCTTCACAACCGAAAATCTGTCATCTTGAGTGGTTGGATGATAATGCCAAACATCTTCGTCGCGGGCCAATCCCGGAGGAGTTTCGGAGTAATACTGCATAAAAAATTCACGGCCTTCACCGTAAATATCTGTCCAGTCTTTTTTCATTGTTTCAACCAATACTCCGGAAGAATCTTCATTTACTTTATACGGATGCATAACAACATCTTTAATCAATTTAACACTGTCTTTGTTTTTTAATGTTATTAATTCCATAGCCAAAGTATATCACAAAGTTAGATTCCCGGGGTATTCAAAAATCCGACAGTTTCTTTTATTTTTCCAAAATTTCCGTAATTTTTGAAAAATATAAAAAGTAAAGACATAAAAAGTAAAACCGAAACAAATAATGAAACTCCTATGACTTGGTAA